>Ga0307947_1000262_pt1 | contig 34728 bp, 31 predicted proteins | sample OrgLakmetagen232_FD_201840 | JGI IMG/M metagenome (GOLD analysis project Ga0307947, IMG submission 201840) | Saline water microbial communities from Organic Lake, Antarctica - #232 | ecosystem: Environmental > Aquatic > Non-marine Saline and Alkaline > Saline | place: Antarctica: Organic Lake...
ATCTGGACCCTTCCGGCCCCCCCCCCCCCCTCCGATTGGACCCATATATATATACCAATCGAGAGCTATCGATGCCAGGATTCCGAATATATAAATTTTAATCGATTTGACACGTGTCGTCCAAAAGTAATGCTTCCTACACCCTCCTGGTTGAGGGCAGGATTATTTGTGATATTTCACCATACAAGGCAGCCAGCACATGAGATCTGCGATCAGCACCAAGCTAAAAAGTGGTAAAGCGCTATAAATTGTTGGTATTGGAGGGAGGCTAGAAAGGCAAATCATGTAGACCTGCATCTGATGTGCTGCCCGTATGCACACAAGAATGTCGCTGTTTCAATGTGCTAGAAGGGGGCCCATGATGTCAAAAGGAACAACTGCACGCATCTTGCATGCGACCTTGCGTGAAATCACGACAATACACGCATCTTGCCAGCGATCACCACACTCTACGCATCTTGCAAGCAATCTCTACACTACACACATCTTGCGAGCAATCACTGCACTACATGCATCTTGCAAGCGATCACTACACTAGATGCATATAATGCAAGCGGCCAAACCAGCGGTCAATTAAACCAGTGCACGTAAATAACCATGCTTACGCAATTTTGGTTCCATCACGCATTTCAACACACAGGCACACACACATACGCACACACCTCTGCGCCCAAGATACTGTATGCAGACACGTCAATCAAGCTGTCCCACTGCTGTGCTGCCTCGCTGCTTGGCCATGGTAAGGCCCCCCACTGAGCAGGCGACTGCAGCAGAGCGGCAGGAGCATAAGTGACGGACTACGGATCACATTGCCTTGCAGCTGTCAACCATTGCTAAAACAGCAGGTCTTACAGCTAGCTGTCACAGTAAGTGAGTAAAGGATTCACTCCACCTCCTCTACAGCCAAACGTGAGCACACAGCAAGCTTACCTGTAGCAACAACACACAGCAAAAGCTTACCTGTAGCAACAACACACAGCAAAAGCTTACCTGTAGCAGCAACACACAGCAAAAGCTTACCTGTAGCAGCAACACACAACAAAAGCTTACCTGTAGCAGCAACAAGATAGCGGCTTTCTCAGCTAAAAAGCCAGGGCTTGGATTGACCTGAAACGCACAAAAGTGGCAGCAACACCATGGAAACTTGAGCTGAAGCGATTCAGCTTGAATTCAGGATTGAAGTAAAGGGCATGCAAATGCTGTTTCGAGGGCAAAGACAGAGAACAGAAGGGAAACACGAACAATGCAAGAAACAAGAGGGACGCAGCAGGCTCACACGTGTGCGCAGGGGAGTCACCAACACACGCACATACACACACACACGCACACACACACGCACGCACACTCGCAAACACACAAACACGTGTACGCAGGAAGATCTGCGCACTTTTCATGTGAACTTTCATCATCGTGGGACGAACTAACCGTATGACTAACCCTAAGCGGTGCAGGCACGGCAGGTGATAACAGACGGCAAAATAGGAAAAAGGTGGTTAAGGAAAAAAGTGCGCAGGCAGGGAAAATCACTTCCCACGATTAAGAAGGAAAAGTGGGCGTCCCGTTTTTCACTGCAGACATTAAATAAGTCAATGGGGACCAGGAGGCTGCAGGCTTGGCCTGGTAGCGACTTCTGATGAGACACAGAAAGAGGTAAAGAGCTGCACAGACACGTTCATCCTTCTCTGCTTCCATTCACACACACACACATACACACACATACACACAGCTTAAATCTCCTCCTGTGTATCAAACCCTAGATACACTCCAAAAACACGTATCACATCCTAGGTGCACTCTCCCAAACCATGCCAACTGCATACATATATGCTGTGAACGATGACGTAAGAGCTACTGCTAAACAGCGCTGGCACGTCAGAGCACGAGCCACTTACCTCAGCAGTGTTGCTCGATGTGTTCGCTGAGTCACCCCCAAGGGCTCCAGATCCTTGCACTGTATGTAAGCTGCTCCCTACAGGCATGCTGCAGTTACCTCCGTCTCCTGTTAATCGCACAACAACGCTCGCATCAGCTGCACTACTGATGTCGGTGCTGCTCTGTTGCTGACCGACCCCGAGCTGCTGTATCTGGCTCAGCACCAACTGCGACGTGTGCACATGTGTGTGTGTGTGTGTGCGAGTGTACGCATGTGTGTGCGTGGTGTGTGCGTGAAGTGTGTGCGTGAAGTGTGTGCGTGGTGTGTATACATGTGAGTGTGTGTTTGTGTGTGGTCTTCACATGCACTCAGCTATTGTTCACGCTAGAGTGCAGAGGTTGATTACACTGTTTTCATGTCAGGGCAGGTACCACACGGCAAGCCAGCATTTGTTGTGCGTGGTCAGAGCACTAGCAAACCGGACGTGTTTCTGAGACCTGTGTGCAGGGTAACAACGTAACAACACACCTGGGCAGGATAGCGCAGTGCAGTCAGGGCTGTGTAGATGAATGGTGATGGTGGCATTACTTACACGTCCATCTTCTTTGTGCATGACAGATACCGAGTTAGCATTGAGTGCTACACAATCCATGAGATGAATGGCAACAGACGCCATTAAGAACAACTACTCGTTGTGTGTAGTCAGAGAACAAGTGCACAGTCACAGCCACAGGAAAGCCATACCTGTACGCTTGGCCAGGATTGGAGATTCCCCTGCCCAGAAAACATGGATACGCTGTATACACATGGTTCTGGCCGACCCCACATCTTCCCGAAATGCATCATTTGATGATCAGCAAGTCAGCAAAACTGAGTCAGAGGGGAATTGGAACCTGGCTACTACCAGTCATTTGTGAACTTGCAAGGCATAGCCTGCAGGGTGCGACATGCTGTTATCAATCATTTGTCTACCTGGTACAAGGGTGTGGCATGCAGCTCCGCCAGCAGCTGAGCCCGCGCTTGATGAGGCACACAGCGATCGCTGGAATCATCAACGACAGCAGCCAACATACCGCCGGTCGCCGCACTTTCCCTAGAAGCTGCTGAGCCGCCCCCCCCTCTACCACCCTCGCTGGCACTGCTGCTGTCGGGGTCTATCCACACGTCGGTCTGGCAACTGCCTTGACCGCTGCTGCTCAAGGGCCCCGCCCTGCTGCTGAGATGATGGAAACCGTGGGTGTGGGTGCTGGCTGTGTGGGTGCCGCTGCTTCCAAAGTCTGGTGCGGAGCTGCTGCTGGTACTTGGGGCACTGCCACATACATGGGGAGCTTGCTGCTGCTGCTGATGCTGGCTCATTGTTCCAGAAGGGCTACTGCAGACGTGAGGCGACTCTTGCTGCTGCTGCTGCTGCTGGCTCATTGTTCCAGGAGGGCTACTGCAGACGTGAGGCGACTCTTGCTGCTGCTGCTGCTGCTGCTGGCTCATTGTTCCAGGAGGGCTACTGCAGACGTGAGGCGACTCTTGCTGCTGCTGCTGCTGTTGCTGGCGCACCGCCAAAAAGGCGTTGGTGCTGCTCAGAGGGAGATGCTGTACGAGTGCGGCAACAGCAATCCCTATTACATCTATGCCTTCACTCCCATTTGTGCTGTGGCCTGTGCTGTTTGCGAGCTGCCCCTGTTTAAGCAGTTGTGTTTGTCTTGTGTGTTTTGTGTGTGTGTGTGTGTGTGTGTGCATGTGTGTGTGTGTGTGTGTGCGTGTGTGTGTGAGTGAGTGTGTGTGTGTGTAAGTTGCCCCTGTTTAAGCAGTTGTGTTTGTTTCGTGTTTTTCTTTAGAGGACGACGCTGCTAGTCAACCAGTGCACAGAGGACTACCAAGGACATCCACAGAGGCATGAGCACATGCACGCACACACAAACACACATATGCGCGCTGAAAACACGAATTTCTGCTGAGCGGCACAAGTAGAGGGGCAAAAGGAGCTGCGAGAAGCTTAGAGATGCTGACACACTGTTCCTCTGCTCCATCATGCCTGATATTATAATACGAAAAGAGAGAAAAACTAGGCAGGCGGTGAGAATAATTCTCCACATTAATAAGAAAAAGGAGGCACTTTGGTAACGGGTACTGTAAAGCTCCTCCACCAAAGGAAAAAGGAAAAGATCAATGGGAATCAAGAGGGTTGCAGGCTTGCAAAAAAAATTATTATTGACCTGAAATTGTCTTCTGATGAGAGTTGATATTTTAAAATTATTAGCTCAAAGCCAATAATTAATAATATATCATATATATGCTCCATCATGCCTGATATTATATATTATTTGCTCAGGGCTATAATGCTCCAACATCTTGCGTAAACAAGCCTGGGTACTCACAATCTATCAATGAGCCATGAAGCTCTAGACAACACTGCCAAGCTAGTACAGGTAATCATTTGAAACGACTTGAAAAGGAACACGACCCCCCACCTTTGATTGCAAGTACCTGACACAGAACGTACACTAACGTACACAAACACTTCAGCACGTACCTGCAGCACCAACAGATTAAACACCTACACACTAACTCGCAGCGCCCACCGGCAGCACCTACAGATGCCTGCACACATTTCAGGCACATTTTCTGCACCCACCCAGCACGCACACGCATGCGCACACTAACGCAGCATTCACACACACACATACACACTTGCAGCAACACCACACAATTACACACTTACAGCACCCACACCCACATACACACACTTACAGCACCCACATCTCACACACTAAGAGCACCCACTCCAAGCGCACGCACCAACGCACGGAACTCACCTGCAGCACCCCACGTGCCCCAGTGCGGGCATATGCGTGAGCAGCCTGCCATGCACCAGCGCTATTCATGTCCAGGGTCATGAGGACGCTGCCTACAGGATAACAAACAGTGTGTGTGTAAAATATGTTGGGGTTGGCCAGAACCGTATATATACACCGTATATAACCGTATATTTGTTGATTATCCTGCCAAAAACACCGTATATACAGCGTATATATGTGGTTCTGGCTAACCCTATAAGTATGCAAGTGAGCTTGGATGGAAGGGTGCATGCTCATTTCATCCTAACGAGCACGACGACTGCAGTGTTAGAAAGCGATGCGCCAAATAGACATGGGTATGCCACAATGATGAATTGTGCTGCAGAGCATGATTTAAACACAGATTCCTTTGAAAATGGCTAGACTTGTCAGATAACCACGATAACAAGCCATCAGAACCTACAAGCTTTCAAATAAACTGATGGAGGGGTGCACCAAATAGCTATAGGCTCCCTTATTCCAACTGACATTGCCCCAATTCGTGCCCATTCCTATTGACAACATAGGATAAAGTCCTTCGGACCCACCATACTCCCGCTATCCCTGCACGTGACCCCTGCTTAGTCATGCCATTCGTTGCACCTCCAGCATCACTCAATCGTACCTTTTGTTTGTACCTGGAAACAATGTGATGGCGCCCATGCAAAGCGCCGTTGCCAGAACTATAGAGAGGGCTAACACTTAGGATGAGAGGCAATTGAACAATAGTACATTTGATAAAACCACGTCTCATCTAAGGACTCTGTTGACCATAAAATGTTTTGTGGGACTCTACCAAGAAGTCAGTCATAGGCATCAACCTAATCCCACCACTCAAAGCTTGCATCAAATTATCAAGCCTGTTCCCTAAAATCTAACGTACGTTACAGTATAACGTATATGCCTAGTGCCTAGCATTATATTCCATCTCGCGCAGTACTCACTAAATGATATATGTCAGGAGCAGCAAGGTTGTGTCCATCTCCTTAGTGGCTTTCTAGTGCGCAAAGCTGAGCTAGACGATGTGTGCTTGCAGTCAGAGCACGGCACTTCACGCCCGTATTAACTTAACACTTGCAGGATGAATTATACTCCTTCTCTAATAGAAACGGAGCGATACTTGCCAGTCAGAACACGGCACATCATGCTCATATTAACCTCATGCTCATATAGACCTCACGCCTTGCACACGGTAGTTGCGCACAACTTTTGCTTCTTCATATAATTTCACGCGACACCAGCGCAGCCTTTCCCACACCTTGCAGGGGCGCGGCACTCATGCGCAGGAAGCCTCGAGGTTGTGACGTGACTGGATCCAAGTACTGCATGGCCTCAAAGAGCATAGGGAGGGGGACCCAGTGCGGTGGGTACTGCAAACAGGGAACAAGGTATGGCACCTTGGCTGCTGTGCACTGCAAACAGGGAACGAGGTATGGCACCTTGGCTGCTGTGCACTGCAAACAGGGAACAAGGTATGGCACCTTGGCTGTTGTGCACTGCAAACAGGGAACAAGGTATTGCACCTTGGCTGTTGTGCACTGCAAACAGGGAACAAGGTATGGCACCTTGGCTGCTGTGCACTGCAAACAGGGAAGAATTGTGTTGGAGCTTGTTCAAAGTTAAAGACTGGACAAAGCCAAGTTCGGTTTCGCAGGCACTTGGTTACTCTGTCACAAATAAATGTAAAACACTTTCCTGTGAGGGGGTACAGAACGCAGTTTAATACTGGAAATAAATTTCAAGGTGTGTTCCTTATCTCTCTTTTACAGCCAGGTGTGTTATCGCAGGCAGCGTCGTCTTCTTTCTCTGGATGTGTAGAAATCATCAGCAGGGGTCGGAGGCAGGATAGGTTTTTTTAAACCCTAAACCCAGGATACCTAGTGGTGAGCATGAACATGGTAATTACAATTAATAATAAGCAGCAGACAACCCCTTTTATCAGGGCACACAGGAGGACCTCCAGCCCTGCCGACAAAAGCAGAGGGCCATCTTATAATCAGGTGAGGAGTCATCTTATAATCAGGTAAGGAGCTATCTTATAATCAGGTGAGGGGGCCATCTTATAATCAGGTGAGGGGGCCATTTTATAATCAAATGAGGGGCCATCTTATAATCAGGTGAGGGGCCATTTTATAATCAGGTGAGGGGGCCATTTTATAATCAGGTGAGGGGCCATCTTATAATCAGGTGAGGGGGCCATTTTATAATCAGGTGAGGGGGCTCTTATAATCAGGTGAGGGGCTGCTTCCATCTCGGCGTCGAGCTATGAAGTGACAGAGGGTGTACATTTGTCTGGCCAAACCTTGGTTAGATATAAACTCATTGTACAGGAAAAAGCATTAGGCCCTTGTCAGCATGGTGGCCCCTGACTGGGCCACAGCAGAGTGCTCATTGTATTGAACATGAGTACCAGAAGTACGCCAGGTTGAGCAGCTCTTTGTCTTCTTAACATACAATAAGCATAGTCACATTTCAAATCTCAAGACAAGGACGAGCACCAACTCACGCACCCATTCACCCACCCACATGTCCGCTCCAGTGTGGAGCCCTCTAACGAGATTCTAATGTTTGTTTGTTTGGCATAGAAACCAGTACAACACACCTTAAACCGAGCGACATCAAGGATGAGCACCAAATCCTTCCCAGCGTGGTAGCCTCCGATTGGGCTGAAATGACCGTCCCCTGTTTGACCAAAGGTGCGTCTGCTGTAGCTAACCTGCACCGCACAGCATGGAGGATACACCAGTTGTTGGAACTGGTGACCTGCTACTGCAGCTCCATGACAGCTCACACACAAACACACACGTGCACACACAAATAAGTGCACAAACAGTCGTCAAATGTCTACTTCATTGTCAGTCAAACAGTGGGAGGTCGTGACTCCGGCATTCTTAACTTATGCCAAGGAACGTACGACTGCAGCAAGGACTGGGAGTTTTTTTATGCAGCAGGAACATGGCATTAAGATCTCGGCCTCTTTTTGCCATTAACAGCACACACATGCGACTCTGATCTCATCGGCACATAGGATTTGGACGAACAGTGAGCGTGCTCAAACTTCTCTGGACATCGCCCGTTCGAAAGTTTGGTGTGTCGCTCCCTTTTCTCAGAGCATATCATGGAAATCGATCATTTGTGCTTGGGTGCTGTGTGGGCGAGATGAGGGGGAACACTGGCCTGTAATACTGGTGCAGATGCAAATAAACTGCAAATTCAAAAAGCGTGCTCACCACTAGGTGGTCTTCGCCCGTGCTGCACACGTCTACTACCTGGAGTCATTGCCGGCACAAGTGTTGGAAAGGTTATTGTGTTGAGGCAAGTCTAATAAGGGAACGGAAGCAACGTCTAAATTTTCAGATTGAATTGGGTTGAGCGTGTAATCAAACCCACAAAGTCGAAGGAGTGCTACATCTACGTGCCATGGTGTTCAGAGGTGTGAAAACATGTATGCAGCACATAGCTCTTATAACGTCTGGGATCCCTTCCAGGCACGTCTCAATTCCCTCATTCAATGCTTGAAGCGTTCTGCTGCTTGTGCATCATCTTACATGTCTTAGGGCATCCATCTGCCACAAACATGCGCATGAAGCATAGCACAACCGTATCCCTTTTACAAGCAGGCAGCTCAATGCCTCATGCCAGAGCGCCAAGCACAACCCTCCTCACGCACCATATCAAACCTTTTAACTTAATCTAAACCCTGAACCCTGAACAGAGCTTATATCCGTATGCCTACTTCCTTTTCAACTTGGCCTTGTGTGGGACCTATGACAGCATCGACGTTCTCCCCTGTGGTTCATTTCCCAGCTATTGAACGGCAGGAGGAGGCAGGAGGCTGTTGGTTTTAGACAGCAGGAATGATGATTAAGCAGTACTGCTTAAACAGTACACTTTAAACAGCACTGCTTAAGAGTACTCCTTGTCCACATGCCACCTCAACTCGTCCAGGTTGAAATTGCCTTGTAGGTGCAAAAGTATCTGTACAGTGCACAGGCTGCTCGTGCATTCCCCCTCACCTTCCCCCTCGACTCATCCAGGGCGAAGGTGCCATAAAAACAAATGTGTCAAGCTTGCGCAGTGTACAAACTGCGTCGCACAGTGCCTCCCCTGCTCCTGCCGCCTCAACTCGTCTAGGATGAAACTATACCATAAAACGAACATGTCAAAATTTTGGGCTGTACATAAATCGCTTCATACTTTACCTTCCCCCGCACCTGCTGCCTCAACTCATCCAAGGTAAAGGTTCCGTAACGGTGTAGGTCCACCCGTGCACCGTTGCAGCGTGAGAGGCAGGCGGCATGCGTGAGTGTGATGCCCGCCTGTTTCACATCTTCAAGCGGTCTACAGCAATCGAGCATCTGCAATACAAGCAATTGAGCATCTGCAATACAAGCAATTGAGCATCTGCAATACAAAGCAATTGAGCATCTGCAATACAAGCAATTGAGCATCTGCAATACAAGCAATTGAGCATCTGCAATACAAGCAATTGAGCATCTGCAATACAAAGCAATTGAGCATCTGCACTACAAAGCAATTGAGCATCTGCAATACAAAGCAATTGAGCATCTGCAATACAAAGCAATTGAGCATCTGCACTATACAAAGAGAGGGGCATTTCTATCTCTGGTGCTGAGTCCATCGGCGGGCAAACGGGGGCAGCATTCCAACTGAGGGCGGTGGCGAAAACATAACAGCCGCGTTTTGATCAGTCAACATGACTGCTGCCAAGGTTGTGCGGCCAGCAAGGCGGCAGTGTTCAGCATACATTCACTTGCTTCAGGCAATATCCAAACAAGATGGTTCAGGATTGTCTGCACACGTACGTTTGAACTTCGTTGTGAACGCTGCAGGCTTGGCTGGCCAAAATGACGTGGCAGGGTGCGGCACACGACAAAAGTTTTGTACGTTGGCAGGGCATGGCACAAACCACTTATATGCAAGGGCGCATAACGTCCACCTTCATGCGTGGGCACAGAACCAAGACCTTCACGCACGGGCACAGAGCTACCGCCTTCAAGCATGCGTATTGGATAGGGTTGGCCCAAACCGCATACATACTCCGTATAGGACCGTATATACGAAAATTTCCCTGCTGAAGGCATTGTACATGCACCGTAAGTATGTACCTACGGTACCTTTCCGATATCATCCCGGGTAAATAACGTTTTTTGCCCTCCGGGGTGGTTCAGGTATTGTTGAATATATATTTATTCTGAGGCTCCGGGGTTGCCCGGGATTGGCGAAATTAAAGTTTTGTGGGTGGGTGAACAGTGATGAGCGGAGAAGGCCCCGCCCCCGCCCCCGCCCCCGCCCCCGCCCCCGCCCCAGCCCCAGCCCTAGCCCCAGCCCCAGCACCTGCAGCACCAGCCCCAGCACCTGCCCCACACCTGAAGCAGCCCCAGCACCTGCGGCACGACACACATGCGCCCCAGCACCTGGAGCACGACACTCCTGGACAGCACCTGGAGCACGACACACATGCGCCCCAGCACACACACACACACACGCAAACACACACACACACATACACACACATACATACACACAGCACGACACACACAGCACGCACACATGCGCATGTGCACGCATACTCACACACGCACACGCACTGCCTGGGGTAAATGCCCACAGGGATTCGTGCGGGGATGGCTAAAATATGTATTTGAGGCTCCGGGGTTCCCCGGGGTTACAATTAATATTATGAAATTTAGGCACCGGGATGGATCCGCAAAGGTACAGTATGTATGATGATTCCGGCCAACCCTAAGTATTGAACCACCAGCTTCACACTTGCCTGCTCGTGGAACCATCGCCAGCTGCCCTTCCACGTGCGTCGAGGATCAATGGCTAGTGCGTTTAAAACCTGCAAAGATGAAAAGGAAACTTATTGCGTTTTCTTCTTCCTCCCAAAAGCCTCTAGGCGTTTTTGTGCCCACGCATTGCAGTCTAAATGTTTTTTGTGTAGGTAGATGAATCTTGTGTACAGGTATAGCAATTGGTAGATGAATCTTGTATACAGGTGAGGCGACCAGGTCTGTGCGCAGGACTGAATATTTGGAGGTTCCCCTCAATAAGCACCGTACGATTCTGACCCTAACAGGAAATCTGCGCAGTGGCAGCCAGTGAATAAAAACAGATAAGCACCGTTACATGCCATACGCTCTTCACTACAGTACAGCAAGTACACACAAGCGTCCCCTTCCCACCCGTACCATGGCAAGGCTTGCCAGCCCACAGAAGGCCGGCTCGTCTTGGGTACTGTAGATCGTGTGTATGCGAAACACGTGTAAATAGAGCCGCAAGTTTTGAGTGGAAAGCAATATTAATAGTTATTGAGCCTGCGAAGCACTGAGCTGTATCCCTTGTTAAAATGAGCGTGCAATAAATCTAAACAGGCAATAGCGTGGTATACACAAAATGCAGGCCACACTTTTTGCATCAACATCCTCTATGCCAGGTGCACCTGAATTGTTCCATGAGCTTAAAGAATCCGTTGGTGTGGCCGGACGCCAGGGCTTCTGCAAACAGCTTACGGCCTGCGACAAGAATAGGGTGTGTGTTGTGTGTATATGTGTGTCTGTGTGTGTGTGTGTGTGTGTATGCGCGCGCGCATGTTTGTGCTCACGCGCACATGCGTGGTGAAGCAGTTTAGACAAACAGAACTCCCGGTTGTCATGGGAAATCAACCAATTGGTTAAATAAGCAACATGCAAACATATATCAGGCTTTATAACAGCATGAATCAGCCGTTCATGTCCTGTTCATCGTTCAAAATTTCCAAGCAATGTTACATACCCTCTAAAGAGGCAAACGCTGTAGCAGGAGGGCTTGGCAGTGTCCTTTTATAAAATGTCTTCTTGAAGCTGCACGACACGTTATGAGAAAAAGCACACATGTGGGTGGGAGGGGGAAATCCAAATTCTGGCGCATCACGTGCGAAGCACGGGAACGCGGCAACTAACTGAATCGGTCTGCACGCACCCTAACCCAGAAGGGTTTGTAGACACACCCCTTACAAAGCCGCCTGCCGCCTTTGCTTGCTGCTCAGATGCTGTTGGTGACTCAACCGTTTCCAGAACATTGCAGTTAGTGAATGCATCCTGCGATTTTGAATTGAGCTGGAGCTGCTGTTTTAGCGGATACTGTTGCTGCTGCTCCTGCTGTAGCGGGTGCTGCTGCTGCTGATCCTGCTGTAGCTGTATCTGGTTGGGAGGGCGTGACTGTGCGTGCGGGAATTCCTGCTGGTGTTGCTGCTGCTGCCTCGCAGCTGCCACGGAAGCAATGCTGCGCTTGCAAACGGTGCAGGAGGAGGAAGAAACTGCATTCAAGATACTTGCAAGCCTTTGGCAGCATTCTTTTGGGAGCATGATGTGAAAAATTGAAAGTTCAACGAAAGTTCACTGCAATCTACAACACCGGTTTTATTATTATTAAATTAGAAACCGGAATTCTTCCTTATTTACATCATGAAGTCCCTAAGGTCATTCAGGGCACTGCCATCCACGCCAGCACTAGCCAGAGCACACCAAAGGCCAAACAGATGTTGTCTCAAAGCAGCAGTATCCGGCACAGACGGTATGCTCATCAGCTTACACGCGCGTGCTCGCCTGCGCACGCATACGCTCACTCATACACACACACACACACACACACGCACATGCACACACACAAACACACACACGCACTCACACACACACTCTCTCACAAACACAACCTCAGTGCAACAAAAACCATATTACTGGGGAGGTGGAATGTCCCGGAGCCTCAACCTTGATCAGGCCTTGGACCACGCTTGCACGCAAGCGTGGCCGCAGCCGGAGAGCAGCAGCAAAGAAGACGGGCCTAAGCTGGCCATGGTTTTTGTTTCCTCGTCCTACGCAGAGCAGTATGAGCAGGTGCGCTACTCTTGCACAAGCAAGTAAGCACACAAATGTGAATACCGTAAGGAAAGTCCACCTTGTTTTAGCATGCTCCTACATGTACCTAAGTACGCTTGAGTGTGTTGGTACATGTACGCAGGTGCAGGGACCTGTGCACACTGTGTGAAGCGCAGTTTAATTATAAGCTTTAAATTTGTACGCTGTACGTACTAACGTGTCTGCTGTATTGTGACAGGCTATCGTTTTCAATACACATCGCATCAGACCATACTATTTTTATCAAAAAACATCGCCCCTGGTGCGTTAAATTCGCAGGTGGTGCCATTCCTCAGGCAGAGAGTCCCGAGTTTAAAGCACATTGTGGGATGCACGGTGAGGGCTCCATCCTCCTCTTGCTTTCAAAAACAGACGCATCGCTTGCAACGATGGTGTGCTCATTTTGCATAGGTTATGTTAGTGCTGCATAAGGAAAGCAAGCGACCAAGTAGCCTCCCTCCTGCAAGGCTCTATTTTCTGTGTAATTCTTCATGTTCACCTTGTACTGCAAAACCCTTCATGTGATATGCTCGTAAGCTTTTAATAATGTATGGCATTTGACAGTCTCTAGAGGGGAGATATGCTTCATACATTATATGGCAGGATGTGGCAGGTGTGTATCTTTCTGGGCTTGTGAATGTTATAGTCAGCCAAGAGAAAACGCTTATAAGCTTATAAGTATTATCTAATTCTTAACTGATGCCTTTGTAATTGCCTTATAAGAATTGTCTGAATATTGCATAGACCCTCGATAAGGCCCTTTGTAGTAGCTTAGGAGCGTTGGAAGAAAGAGTGAGCCAAGCATCTACTGCAGGCTGCGGCGTGATCAAATTGCATACACATTTTTTCCCAATTTCTGCATTGCAGTTCATAAAAGGAGGAGTGCACCCGACACTATCTGCAAGGCTACGGCAAAATTCGCACATACAAGATTCACGGTCTAAGACATATGTGCATAACTAGAGGTTAGCTACAAATCCTTTACGCTTTTACCTCGCACGTCTCTGTCACACCTGGCCTGATATTTTAAGGTTTCACATCCATAAAGAGACCAGCACTGTCTGCAGGGCTACCGTAAGGATGGTACAAACAATACAGACCGTATGGCGTATGGCACAAACATACGGTTCATTATAACAATGTACAGGTGTTAGAAAGAGAGTACGACGGCATTTTCTTATCATTAATATATGTAATTTTTACACCAGGGCCATCACACCAGGCCCATCTTGTTAAACTTTAGGACTCAGGGGCAGGCTTCACGTTTCAATTGCACCCTCTGCAGGGCTTTGGCGTAATTGGCATGCATGAGGGCTCAACCCCGTCAGAAGTTGACACGGTTCCTTGCGTCTCTGTGACGCTTGCCTCGCTCCCAGGTAAGAAAGTTGAACCCCTCTTTGTACACGATGACACGATGCTACGTTTGTTATTCTGGCATGTAAGAAATCAGGCGTTATAACTTAAACGCTTGAGCCATTACCATGCATAACATCATTGTTAGGTCTTAGGGTGGGCAGTTAGCTGAACAGAGCTCGAGGAAGCTAATGAACAAGAAGCGATCAGGAATTGCCCAGACTTCATTCTGCACCTGCAGTGTTCACACTCCCTGTCTTGTTCTTTAAACGTTGCCTTGGTGCAACTGTGTGTGAACTTGCCACATTGCACCGCAGGGGTGCGCATCACTTGCACCCATGTAAGTACCATCACTTGCACCACATGTAATTATTATTGGTATAGTTCTTCATATTGTGTGTGAACTTGCCACATTGCACCGCAGGGGTGCGCATCACTTGCACTCATGTAAGTACCATCACTTGCACCACATGTAATTATTATTGGTATAATTCTTTAAATTGTGTGTGAACTTGCCACACTGCACCGCAGGGGTGCGCATCACTTGCACCCATGTAAGTGCCATCACTTGCACCACATGTAATTTTTATTAGTATAATTCTTCAAATTGTGTGTGAACTTGCCACATTGCACCGCAGGGGTGCGCATCACCTGCACCCATGTAAGTACCATCACTTGCACCTCATGTAATTATTATTGGTATAATTCTTTAAATTGTGTGTGAACTTGCCACATTGCACCGCAGGGGTGCGCATCACTTGCACCCATGTGAGTATGGCTGGTTTACCAGACGGTGATGCGCCTCCATCAGAATGGGCTGCACTTCTTGGACTGACAGAGCAGCAGCAGCAGCAGCAGCAGGAGCAAGAGCAGATGCAGGAGCAGCAGCAGGGACCGGGGCAGGAGCAGAGTGCTACACAACAGGCAAAGCAAGAGCAGCAGCAGAAGAAGCTAAGCGCTACACCCCAAGCGGCATCCTCAGGGGATGGGAGCCATGATCAGACAGGGAATGATCCGCCAGACTTTCATTCTAAGACCCAACAAGATGCAGCCCCTGCCCCATCAGGAAATCAGCAGGGAAGCACAAGCCTTGTCCTGCTCGCAGATCCATCGTTCTTGAAGATCCAGGTGTGTTTGCGTGCGTGGCTGTGCCGCAATACACTGCAGCCTGCCTTTGCAACAGGTGGCTTTTGATGGACACATTGTTCTTGACGAGGGCAGTGTTTTGTGTGTTTGTGCCGCAGCCCGCATTTGCAGAGATAGGGTGACTGGTAGTACCATCAGGATCTGTTGGGTGTTGGGTGTAATTGTGTGCAGCACGCTGGCAACGCTGCTTGTGTGTGTGTGTGTGTGTGTGAGAGAGGGAGAGAAAGAGAGTGTGTGTGTGTGTCTGGCGGGTGCCTGCAGCAAAGGGTAGCAGTTTAAGAAGCAATTGGCGTTGGGCTATAGCTCTGCCTATCTCGCGTGTACCTTACATCACGGATGACACTTGCTGCACATTGTGTGCCCTGCACATGAGCAGGGCCATACATGCACACACACACACACACACACACACACACATACACACACACACAAAACCACAGAACACTTCTGACGTCAGGAATGCTTGGTTTTTTCCTCACACCAAGTTTCTCCTGCTAGCTTGTAAATCAGACACTGTTGCCCACAACTTTCTTGGGCAGGAGCTTCTGCAAGGTCTGGACTTTGCTTTCCCGGATGCACCGAAAATAGGTGAGTGTAGTTTGGCTGGCCTAAAAGGGCATGGACTAAATGCATAATGACCGTTTGTACTCTATCCTGCTTTCCCAGATGCACCCGAAATAGGTGAGTGTAGTTTGGCTGGCCAAACAGTGCATGGACAAAGTGCATGATGACCGTTTGAACTCAAAAAGTGCTCAGGAGCAAAGCATGATGACCGTTTGTACTCAAACAGTGCACAAAACACAGCATGATGACCGTTTGTACCTTATACTCAACTTCTTAGTGTGAATGTTCGTAGTCATGCCTGGAATCTTTAGCGTGACTGTGTATATGTTATGTCCTGGAATCCTTGAAACACTGCATGTACAACCGTATATACCACATAAGATCCTGTAAACTATGTTTTGTCTGAAAAAACACAAAGTGAATGTGCGCAAATAAGGGCTGACATCTGCTGACTTATTACTTGTCTAAGACGCCATATCGGCAGTATAGAGGAAGAGAGGTAGGGCAGTGACAAGTTGCTATGCTAGCACGCATGCGGTGTCTTTGTTTGCCTTATACTTTTGAGAAAGTAAGGTGAACAAATTGGGATGAATGTAGTGCTGTACTAGAGATGCTCTATAAATATGTAAGGCAGTAGTGCCAACAACTATCTGCTGTAGACTTAGTGCCCCTTCAACTAGCGAAAGCCCGGCACCCTCAAGAACACACTCCTATTGATCGAAGTGCACCAAAAGTGTAATTGTTCCAGGGCCCCTGGATTTTCCTCGGCCTCTGAAAGTGCGAGGAATGGTCGTTATCAACGCCTTCCTTTGACCCACTCCTTTACTTATTCATACAGGAGGCTTGGCAAGTGCGGGGTCTATGAATCCTAACCGAGCCCAGTGGTGCTGGACAGAGCCTTTAGAGGATGAAAATTCTGCACAGCACGAACAGCAGGAGCCCGTCCGTCAAGCTAATGACCCATCTACACAAGAAAAAAACCAACCCGCACAAGCAAAATACCAACCCGCTAACAGCAGCAGCAGTAGCAACCGTAGCAGCAGCAGCAGCAGCAGCAGCAGCAGCAGCAGCAGCACTGTCGCAGAACGTGCTAGCAAAGGGTTGTACCAGACAGGTGCCACGGTCTTGGCGTTATCAGGACCCGTGAGAATGGACCTTTTAATTGCTCAGGTGGAAAATTGGTTTGGTGTGTATGTGTGTGTGAGCGAGTGTGTGTGTATGTATGGCTTGTTACTTGCTAGCGCGTGCCTCTTGAGGGCCTTCTTTGATTTTTGTGGGGATTAGTTATATCCGTGCTATGTAATGGAACTCAAGGCGCCTTGCCTCATTCCCTCACGCCCTCTGCTCTTCACCCTTCCACTTCTAGGGTTGCCGCCCCCTTTCGTCCTACACCTGGCACACATGGGTTGCCGCCCCCTTTCGTCCTACTACACCTGGCACATAGAACATATCACCCCTTTCGTCCTACTACACCTGGCACATAGAAAAGATCACCCTACCACTTCCAGGGTTGCCGCCCCCTTTCGTCCTACTACACCTGGCACACAGCAATCCTGCACCTGGCACATACACATGGCACATAGCATTCCTACACCTGGTACATACACCTGGCATATAGCCATCCTATACCTGGTATATAGCAGGGTTGCCGCCCCCTTTCGTCCTACTACACCTGGCACATAGAAAAGATCGCCCTGCCACTTCAGGGTTGCCGCCCCCTTTCGTCCTACACCTGGCACATAGAAAAGATCTCCCCAGGCACCAACTGCGTGCTAGCACTGCGGAGAGAAGGGCCTGAGCCTGGCCAGATGGCATCTGAGGCAGTGGAGCCACTAGAGGCCTTGCGCGAGGAAATCAGGGGGGCGGTGCTGTCGGATGTTGAGCTGTGAGTGGGCAGACGCTGTGTGCAGTGTGCAGATACCAAAGTGGCCAGTGTTTGGTCGTGTGTGTGTGTGCGCGTGCGTGCGTGCATGTGTGTGTGTATGTGTGTGTGTGTGTGTGTGTGAATGCATGTGCATGCGTGCGGGTGCGTGCCTGCATGTGTTTGTTTTTGTCTTGCCCTGTCCTTGGTGGCCAGCGGAAGTTTTGATAGGCAAACTGCTGCATTCTTCCCACCACATGTATATGCACAGGTGCACACAATTTTCATTCACACACACACACATACGCACGCAAGCAAGCAACATACATACACACAGCACAGACATGCATCGTGCATGCTACTGCCACTTGTCTTTCCAGGACTGTGCTGCTTGCAGACTTGAGTGTGGGCATAGCACCAGAGACGTTGATGGGAGGCTCGCAAAGCCTAGAGCCACATGACTTTTTGATTCGACCGTTAGCCCTGGACCCGAGTGGCATCATAGCTGTTGGTGACTTCATACGTACCGGCCAGCGTATGAGGTTTATGGTGCGCAAGATTTCAGGCCTCTTTTGCTGTGTACCTCACTGTAAGGCTTGCCACTCTTCCTGCACCGTGATCTAAGAGTTGCAAGTGTGACTTTCTGGATAAAGAGCCGGGGATCCTTCTTTGTCTTGGGCAAAATGGTTTGAGTGTATGTATCTTCCTTAGCATGCCAGAGGGACTGTAGACCCCATGCTGGGTAAGCATGTATCTACTCATTTGTTCATGTGCGCTTAATTGGTACGTTTCGATTTGGCCTTTTCTGTTGGGATAGTGAGGACAAGGATCCTTGGACAGTGGGGATGCTTTGATGCTGCTACTTCTGCCACTGGTACACCTGATGCGCAGGTGTAAATACAGATCTTCATAGACCAAGAGGACAAAGACTAAGAATGTTAAGAAGGGGCAAGCTCAGAAACAAATTATAAAAACCTTCAATAATACATCCGTCAATATTGCCCGGAACTGATTACTTGCTAATTTAACTGGAAATACAACAGCTCTTATGCATGCACATGCGCAGGGTCTTTGTCTTCTATTTGCAATGGCCATTTCTTGTTCTTCCTGGTTCACCTCCGATCCTGCTGTTCAAAGGCATCTCACCCCCCCACCACCAGCTTTATGCAGATCATCCTACTGTCCGCTCGCTACTGCCGCCTAAAGGCATCTCGCCCCCCCCCACCACCTTCATGCAGATGATCCTACTGTCCGCTCGCTCCTGCCATTCAAAGGCATCTCACCTACCCCCACCAAGCTCATGCAAATCACCCTTCTGTCCACTCACTCCTGCTTTCTAGCGGCATCTCACACCTCCTCACAACCAACATCATGCAAATCATCACTGTCTACTCGCTGCCCCCTCCTTTGTCCTCCATCGTTCCCTCCGTTGTCCCCCCAATTTTCAGGTACGAGACAAGTCCAGCTCCGAGAAGGATTTGATCTCACACGGGACTGCCTTAAAAAAGCGGCAACTGCAGAGCTCTTTGGAGGGCACCAGCATAGACCCTCCTATAGCCACCCTGCTGTTCTCGTGCGTGGGAAGGGGCAGCAACTTAAATGGCAAGGTGATCCTCTTCTTTCAGAATCTCTTCTGTCTGTGTGTCAGTGGTACCCTTGTGTACTGCATTTTTAAGGGAACTGTCTTTGGATTTGAGATATGAGCCACGACATAAAACACTGTTTGTTTTGAGTAAATCATCTGTACCTGCCAAAAATGTACCTGCCAAAAGAAAACGAGTTGATTTGTTTTCCTTGGTCAGTGAAGGCAGCCCTAATCATACTTTTTTCGATGCTATACACTGAAACAGGACAGCTTTGATGCCAAGACCTTGTCCAGCTTCCTGCCAGTTCCAACCAGCGGCTTCTTGGGCAACGGCGAGATAGGCAAGGTACGTTGAATGTTTGCAGCACAGTCAAGAAAAGTGCTGTGTCAAGACCAAGAATTCCCTTGTACTTCCGTGGGCTGGAGTGTAAAAGGCAAGCTAAGGCAGGTAAATAAAGAAGCGATCTAAAACCGCGCTGACAATGTGACTGTATTGCAGCAATTACTCTCACTCGTGTGCGGGTCTTTAAGCAAGGTGTCCTTCTTTTGCTGCCGCATTGCTCCTTGTTTCTTGTTCCTACTCAACCCTGTTTGCTGCTTGAAATTGCAGGTGGGAAGCACGACTCATTTGCATGGGCTGACCTGTGCAGTCGCGGTGTTGCGAGCGCTAGGCGGTCTACCTTTGCCCCTTGTGGATCAAATGCCCGCTGATAAAAATGCTTAGTGATCATGCAAGATGAGACATTCTGGGATATTTGTGATTTCCTTTGACTATCGTGCTCTGTCGTGTATAACTCACGTGCTAGAACACTCCAGACAATAACTATTCACTTTGTTGTTTATGCTGCCATGTAATGTCATTGTCAAGAAAGCAAAGTAAGGAGACAGTGGGAATTCTTTATTTTTGTGCTGTATTTATACGAACTAACGTGGAAAGGGGTCGCTTTTTCTTCTTGGCCCTTGAAGAAATCCATTCTGTGCTCATTTATTTTCTTCCTTCTTATTTCTTATGTATCAGACATCATAAACCTGGCGTTCAGGTCCTCCTGTCTTCTCTGTCCTTGTGCAACTTGAGGGGCTTGATTTGTGACGTTATTTGTGTTTACTTTTCTAAATGTCCGTATTTACATCACACCCAGCACGCATCGAATAAAACCGGAGAACTGCCTCTCTGTAGTATCAGGAATTAAACTGCAGAAATGATGTCATCATAATATTCTGCCATGTCCTAATTTCTTTCATTCCCTGTTTTAATGGATGTCTTTTGGCGATAATATGGCAAGCTCTTGATCTTCTACCAAAACCCAGTTCTCTGAGAGGCTTTAGCTCTCTTGCTTCTTTAAAAAAGGAAGAAAGCGAGTTGCCTGTAATCACCAATTTAACTTAGCTTTTTATACTACACGATTGTACAGTTTTAGCCAGACAAGTGCTGGTTCAGAATTCATTTAGCAGCAGGGCCCGCGGCAAAATAGTGATGAACCAGACCATGCATGTTTGATGTTCCAGACTTGTTGTGTGCGTGCTGCTCCTCACACATGAATTTAAGTATGATACTATTTGCCTCCCTCATTCTTGGTATCCTCAGTGTGACAGTCCATGTTGTTATGTGCTCAAAACACACAGATACCACCTCTTTGATTTAAAGCGGTCGGTTGGTCCTGGGAATTGTTTGATTGATTTTACAAGGTTTACTAAGAAAGGCCTTCAGTCAAGAAGTGCGACACTGCTAGCAATTGTTTTGATTGGTTTTACTGGTTTTTAATCAGTGCTGCAATGTGAAGGTCACAAACAGTGCTGTACCTTCTTTCCCTTTCCAAGGATTTTTTGTAGGTGCTACAAGTCTGGCTGGTGCTACAAAAAATATCACAAATGTTTACATGTTTTACATACGCAGCTTAGTAGTCACACGTTTTGACTGATGATTTACCTGTAAAATCTGAAACTCTGTAATCACCACCCACTTCTGTGAAAGCTGGCATGGCCAAGGGAGACACGCACCTGGCAACGACCCGCTGCGTCGAGTTTGGGTCTAGAAGGTGGTGTGCCGAGGCGATCAAAGCACTTGTTCGCTGCTACAGATTGTGTTATTATAACTTATAGCCTAGCATAGCTATCTCTTCATGAGTCAATTGCAGGCCTGCTTCTAAAGCGCTCATTTAGTTGTGTGTCCAGTTATAAAGGGCAGGCATTCCTGATGGTGCTGTGTAAGAAACAATTGCTATCGTACCCGTGTTAATAAATCTAGCAGCGTGGCCTGCACCGCCGCAGCCATCAAAACAGCAACCGCAGCATGCACAGCAAGTCGCTTGTAGGAGCCAGCAGCATGCCACAGGTCGTGCAGGGCTCTAAGCTTGACCATGCCCCCCCACACCGCAGCACACAGCACAATAAACAATATGTAAGCCACATAGTGCACATCTGCACAGGAGCCTGCCTGCACCAATGCATCTGCAATGGGCTGCAAATAAATCTTTTGCAGGCGAAAACTGAGACTGTAGCGCTGCTGATGTTGGTGCTGCTGCTGCTGCTGCTTTGCCATCACCTGACCATTGTTCAGGGGAGAGCAATCTTTGGTGTGTCTTAACAGAAGGGGTGTGTAAGGCTTGGGCAGCCGGTGCCCACGTGAAGCTATTTCTATGGGTTGCGATGGCTGCAAAGGAGCTCGTGCTAACTTCTTTGTGCTCCACATGCAGTGCGTCTCGCGCGGTAGGCAAGTGTAGTTGTGCGCGCGTATAGCAAGGGTGAAGGCGGTCTGGTCAAAGTTGTGGTTCAAGCGGCTGGAGCCAGGGGGTGCGATGCAAGCAGGCCGTAATGAGCAGTTCACCACGGGGTCCAGGATGAATCGCTCGGCATCGCTGCGGTGAATAGGTTTGATGGTAGGGCAGGGGGGGGGGTGGCGATTATTAGCTGATACAGTGGTGTGTTCAAGCATGCGTGTCCGTGCGTTTGAGGGTCAAATGAGGTGCTGGGTGGACAGGGCTTAAGGGAGATATGGTGAAAGCTGGACCACAAGGGGGGCCTTTGCAGTAATACCAAGGCATTTAGAATTGACTAAAAGCATCTCCATGAAGCTTCATGAAGCAATGCGTAACAAGCCACAGCAGCAATGCGTAACAAGCCACAGCAGCAATGCGTAACAAGCCACAGCAGCAATGCTTAACAAGCCACAGCAGCAATGCTTAACAAGCCACAGCAGCAATAGAAGTGCCTCAATAGAAGTGGCTTCATGCATTTGCTCTGCATGTTTAAACCAAAACATAGGCGCCCCTTTCGTGTGAGACAAAGCAGCGCCACGTAAAACACATAAACACAAATGACACTTTACGCAGCAATAAACAAAAACAAAGCTCATAGATTTGTGTGCCGATGCTACTGAACCTTAAAACTACCCCCTCACCTTGTATTTTTGTGTGACAATTACAATTACATTTGTAGTTGTACACTATTCAAAAAACCAGCACCAGACCACGCGCCACCCAGCTCCTAGAAGAACAAAACCCAAACAACACCAAATCATGCCCTGTCTATGTAGGCGTACATCCTGGACATCTCAAGCAATTGCCTACACATATGCCCGCTAAAGACCAGCCCCAGATCTCGCACACACCTGCCGCCCACAAAACCTTGCAAGCCCCCTGCACAGAACTGCCAGCTCCCAGCTGCAGGCCACAATCGAGAGAGCCTCATTTCGTGCACCATGCTCTCTGTGTGAGTGTACATGGCATCCGCTATGCTGTCCTCTACAATGTGTGCGTGTAAAGCAGTGTGTGTGTGTGTTTGTAAGGCCCGCGTGCAGGAAGTGCATATGACGCTGAGGTGGCGGCTGCTGAGGTGGGAGCTCATGTTACTTTTTTCCTACAGCAACGCACCACCACACCCACCTTGCAGGGCCCCCACATGCCCAAACTGAGAGAGCCATGACATGGTTGTGTACAGCGGTGCTCGCAGCTCCAAGCCTGTGTTGTGGAGGGGATGAGTGCGTCATTTGTGCAGCATCAGTGAGCAGTGTGTGCGTCATTTGTGCAGCATCAGTGAGCAGTGTGTGTGTGTGCCATTTGCAGCTCCAAGCCTGTGTTGTGAAGGGATGAGTGTGTCATTTGTGCAGCATCAGTGAGCAGTGTGTGTCATTTGTGCAGCATCAGTCTCTCTACCTGCAGCACTTCTTAATTGGTTAAGGTTTACCTCGTTCTCATAGGTCGAGCAGCCATCCCAAATTGAATGCCTTTGCATTCCAGACTAATCTAAACTACAGCACTCAACAGCACCACACCGCCACAGACCTCCTCCTGCGTCGTTTTGGAGCACCACATCACCATAGCATAACCCTCATGTGTATGGTTGGCCAGAACCGTATATTTGCACCGTATATTTAGTGATTTCCCTGCCAAAAATACTGTATATGCACCGTATATATATATGGTTATGGCCAACCCTACTCATGTGTTTCTCTACTTGCACCGTTCCACAGCAGCAGCCTGTGCAGCAGCAGGGCTTCTTGCAGGACTGGGTTTGATGCAGTTCGACCTGCGCTGTTCTCTCTGCCTTCCTCACCTGCACCGTTCCACAGCACCAGCCACCAGCCTGTGCAGCAGCAGGGCTTCTTGCAGGACTGGGCTTGATGCAGTTCAACCTGCGCTGTTCTCTCAGTCTACCTCACCTGCATCGATCCACAGCACCACGCGGTGCAGCAGCAGGGCTTCTTGCAGGACCAGGGCCTTGAAGGCGTAGTTGCCTAGGTCTTGCACATGGGGGGGGTACTTGGAGAAAGGAAATGCACGCACCTGCAGCAGAGCAGTCACACAACAAAAGACTGGGAGAGTGCAGAGCAGGTGAAGGCTATACACTATGGCAGCAAATAATGGATTGTACATGGTCTTGGTGGCTCGCAACTTGTGCCTCGTACTTTGAATTCTTATCAATGTTGTACGGCAGCAGGAAAAGCAGCAGCTTTAATATCGCGTAACACTACTAAGAGGCACAGAGAGATCAAAACGACTGAGATCAAGCGTAAATCAGCATCAGGCCTTAAATATTAGATTGAACCCTTAAATAATTTTATGAAGCAATTTTCACAAAGCATGTAATAGAAATGGAAAAGCCCTTTGTACAAAGGAAGTAATTTTGTACAAGCCAAAAGTTGTGAAATCAGGAAGAGGCAGACACACGATTATGCAATTGCACGCTTATGATGACCTACTTTGCTCGAGAGGGGCTTGCTTCTGTCCAGCAAACACCCTCTTTCACCTTCTTTTCTGGCATCATCAGAGCTGACAATCAACAAATTCAGGCAAGAAATGTGGGCCCAAGAGCAAAGGGCTGGCAGGGCTAGCCTTAGCACATAACGTACCTCAACGTCATGCCAACAGCTCATGTCCAGCAGCTGGTGTTCCAGAAACCCTAGATCATACAGCGCGATGCGCTGGCTGGGTGCCCACACCTGCACGAGCAAATCAACATTGATATGCGTCATGCAGCAGCACCCCATGTCCAGCAGCTGGTGTCTCAGACAGCCTAAATCATGTATAGCGCAAAGCTCTTCACAGGTGCCTACAGTTGCTTTTGCTTTGATGTGTGCTTCGTTTCTGTCTGTTCCTCCATCAATTTCCCGTGACAGTAAACCTCCCGCCCAGGGCATGACACGGTGCAAATGTGTAATTAAAAATGAGAAGAATGAGAAACGTTGTTGTTGGGTGACATGGACCACTTATCCATCCACATGCCAGCATAAACATGCTCTGAAATATACACTGTAATATTGCCGTACTGCACTACAAAAAAGATGGGCCATCAGTGATAGCACATCCAACAAACCATTATTGATTCCCTCTGCAGGGTGGAATACTCTTACGATACCCAGTACCAACGTGGCTCCTTTCCTAGTAGTTTGGGAGTGGTTTTCAATGCCTGGCGGTTTCTCATAATCTTTTGAACGCATTCAACAAGGAGAGTAGAAATGCCCCAACACCTCGGATTTTTTCATGACCACATCTAAAGAAGAATCACACTCAACACCACAAAGCACACGCTGACTTTTGAGTACACGTGCCCAACATTGCAACCAAAAGCAGAAACAGCACATGCAGCCAAAAGAGCACATGCAACCAAAAGAGCACATGCAGCCAAAAGCACAAAGCACAAAAAGCACAAAGGGCACATGGAGGTAAACTTACAGCTTTCAGTCAGCGATCACTCAATTTCATGAGACTTGCATTAGCGTATGCAACAGGTGATAGAAGGCCACAACCATACAATGCGAGCAGTTCGTGCTTGTTCAATGAATACCATATCAACCGGGCAGCCAAGACTGAAGCAGGGAATGAAAAGTCACACAATTACGATGTTACGATGCATAAACGCCTCCCACCTGGACGCTAGCCACCATATCTTTTCAGGCGTTCAAGGCAGACAATAGAAGACTAAATACGACATCAACACAAACCTCTCCCACCTGGACGCTAGCCACCATATCTTTTCAGGCGTTCAAGGCAGGCAATATAAGACTAAGTACGACATCAACACAAACCTCTCCCACCTGGACGCTAGCCACCATACCTTTTCAGGCGTTCAAGGCAGACAATAGAAGACTAAATACGACATCAACACAAACCTCTCCCACCTGAACGCTCGCCACCATGTTTTCCAGGCGGTCAAAAAAGGGTGCATTTGCGGCACTGACCACAACCATCCGACCCAAAGGAGGGGGGACAGGAAAAAAGGGAGCCGCTGCATCAGCGTGCCCGCCAGGAGGAGAAGGCAGAACATTGATCTGGATTTGAGCAAGAAACAGATCGAGGGTACAAGTCAGATGGCTGATCTGGAGCGGTGAAGTTATTCTCCCTGGGTGTGTGTAACGTATACAGTGCATTTTTACAAGTGGGTTGGGAAGTGATATTGAGCAATGTTGTTCTGAAGCTTAAGGGGAGCCACAAAGCCAAAAGCCAAAAGCCAAAAGCCAAAAGTTAATTATTCAGTCATGAAGTCAATGTGTGAGCAGCCATGGTTGCAAAGGCGAGTTCAGTCAAAAAATTTAGAGCGTCCCAACATAGAAGTTGCTTACAAATAGTGACCACACTAATACAATTTCTTGCACTTCAGCAAAATATCCGCCTTCTCGCAGCGTAACCTGACAAAGCATTTCCCTCACAACAGCCCTCAAATTCCTTTTAACTAATACCAGTGAGTTTGGAAATGTGTGAGGAGTGGTGTTCCTGCAGGCATGACTTTCCATTTCTATGTAAAAAAGGAGAGTTCCACTGGCTAAACAGGCGGAACTGACAATACAGGCGGAAGAGACTGTTCAGGTGGAACTGACTGTTCAGGCGGAACTGACTGTTCAGGCGGAACTGACTAAACAGGCGGAACTGACTGTACAGGCGGAAGAGACTGTAAAGGCGGAACTGACTGTATGACTGTTCAGGCGGAAGTGACTGTACAGGCGGAACTGACTGTACAGGCGGAACGCGTTGCTTCTTTGTTACTCACGCTATGGACATGCTCAGGGGTATGAGCAGATCAGCAACATCCAGGAAAGATTCTTTTCTTGTTGCCCCCCCTATCTGCCCACCCCATCACCTTGCTCCTGTAGCAACTCCATAGGGGCCTGACTTTCCTACGAATCAACAATGTGCAGCGCAACTCAAACACACATGCACACCCACGCACAAAATTAAGATGTCACACACACACTTTACACGCATCACCTCTCACCTTAATTGCCCACCTAGGGCACTGGAAGTGCTCAGGAGCTAGCAGGAACAAAACAGATGCACAGACCAGCGCAGCACACAGCAGACCTCCCAGCTGTACGCTTGGGTGTGCAGCTGTACGTGCGGCCAAACACGACAAGGAAGAGGCACGGGCTGCAAGTGTTTTTGAGTGCATATGTACGCTTGGGTGTGCAGCTGTACGTGCCGCCAAACACGACAAGTAAGAGGCACGGGCTGCAAGTGTGTTTGAGTGCATACACCTGCTTGTACATGCATCCATGTGTCTTGTGTATGTGCACATTGCCTGCGTACTTATGTGTGCGACAGCATTGTTTATGTACTTAGTAGTCTACCTTTGTAGGTAGATGGGCATTATTACAATGAATGGGGAGGGTAGCACATCCAGCAAAATAGAGTGAACAGAGCGACAAATGTTAACCCTCACTTGGCGTGGCTGTCGAAACGTAAAATTACCGACACAAGGATTGGTCAGAAGAGTGTGAGCACATTGTCTCTGACCATATAAATGAATATATGTGTGTATAAAATAGAACCTCCTGCTAAACAAACTGTGTACAAATGTGGCCAGCCCGAAATATTAATGTCGGATTTCGCTATTCTTCCGATGATTTCACTCTCCCTTGTGTCACCCATAGATACTCACAAGATATGTGCCATATGTGCCATATCCTTTTGGGCAAGCAAGAACGCGAATGCATAAGTGGTGTTCAGAAGGCATGATGTAGAGCATGCTGTGCGTGTGGCACGTAAAAAAGTAGGTAGGGCTGGTCAGAACCATATTTATGGGTATTTGGTGCATATAAGGTAAATTCAGCAAGGATTCCTTCGAATATACGGTCATACACGGCGTGTGAATATATACGGTTCTGGATGGCCAACCGTAAAAAGAAGCAATACGTCTGGTGACGTCATTGGTGACTTTACAAACAGACTTATGCCAACAATAGTCCAGCACACAGGAAAGCACACCAAGTGTTGTTGTGGGAGCCAGAACATACAGAGCTTACTTGGTACCTGCTGCTAAAAAAGAACGGGGCTCCCCGTCCAGTTTCTTCTCCATATCCGTGTCACGCAAAATGATGTCAAGAAGGGAGGGAGGGGCGGTGCGAGGAGGCGGAAGCATCCTCTGCTGCACTTTTAAAAAGTGTGTATGTGCGTGTGTTTGTGTGTTTTAATGTGTGCGTCAGTGTTGCGTCTCCGTGTAATTGTTGTGTGCATATGTAAAATTCCAGCCTAAAGTAGTTCATAACACTTTTCAAACTCTTGTATTTGCAACTGCAGCTTTGTGCAAAGAAATCACTAGTAGACCAATAATTTTTAACAGCCAACAAGGCCACACACAGCAATCAACACAGACGGGTTGTGAAGGGCCACAACACACCTGTAGGGTTGGCCAAAGCCATATATATACGGTGGCCAAAACCATATATATACGGTGTACACACGGTATATTTGGCAAGAGAAACACCAAATATTTTGTTGTATAAGGTGCATATATACGGTTATGGCCAACCCTACACACCTGCCTTCCAACTCAACGCACCACCACCACCGCACATTTTGCACCAGCGCGCAGCATAATTGCAGCCTTGTGAAGGTAGCGTTGAGAGCACTGGGAATAAGTACATATAGCCTTCTAGCATAGCCTGGACATGAGCAGCAGGCATGCCTCCCTTACAGCAACTCTTCAATTTCCCCCAATCACAGCTCACTGCTTTTATAGGTTGTGCATCAGGGGCTTTTACATTGTCACCTCTCCCCCCTCTTGCTCACAGAGGGTATTTTCTGCTAGGCCAAAGCTACTGCTATGTGGCCCTACCTGCACGTAAGGGCGTGCAAGTGATGGAGTATGGGAAGGCGGCCTCAGCCATGCTATCCATACAACCACCAGCTGCACCACTAGCACACTCCTTAGCCACGACAAGCCCCCCACAAGTCCCCCTTCCCCCAGCTGCTTTTGCTGCTGCTGCTGCTGCTGTGAATGCCCCCCCCCCAGGACTCGTGGAGCGCCAGGTGGAGCAGCAGCACCGGTGATGAGACCCACCCATTTCTTCCCGACCTGCATATATGCGTGTGTGTGTATGTGTGTGTGCGCGTATGTGTGTGTATGTGTGTGTGCGCGTATGTGTGTGTGCGTGTGTGTGAGTATGCGTGTGTGTGCTTGCAGATTTGTGAGTGTGTGTATGTTTCTGAATAGGCACATCACTTGCTGTTGGTATTAAATTAGAGTGGGACAAATTACTTACAATTTGCAATATTGATGTAAACTATGAATTTGAACAATGCAAGGCCCTACTCAAAAACACCCTTTCCCAATTAGTGGAAGTCTTTTGAAAGGCAGAATTTGGGAAAGGAGACTCAGAAAGGGAAGAGAAGTGGTGAGAACAGCTTGCCGTTTAATTCATAGAATGTGAAATTTAAAAGATACTGACGCAGCAGCCATTACCGCAGCGAGCAAGTTGGGCTCATCAGTGCTTATAAAAATGATCTCTTGACGTGTGTATACCAATAAGACATAATAGAAGGGAACCAAGCAGATGGATTCCTGCATGTCAACAGTCGACTGCTGATCAAAGCACTGTACATGCCACCATGACAACATCCTCACACCTAAACACGCCTTCAAAGCACAGCACACGCCACCATGACAACATCCTCACACCTAACACCTAAGCACCACACACCTGCCGCATGTCAGTACCGTGAATCAAATCACAGCACACGCCACCATGACAACATCCTCACACCTAAACAAACCTGTTGCATGTCAGTGCTGTGGATCAAAGCACAGCACACGCCACCATGACAACATCCTCACACTTTAACACACCTGTTGCATGTCAATGTTTTGAATCTGGTGCCAGATTCCATTGCTAAATTTCTTGGGCTCTTTTGTGTCCACCCAGGCTTCTGCAAAGCTAATAGGGCTGAGATCAGAGATCTTGAGCCGATGTAGCACCCCTCCTGCTGTTAAACTGTCCTATGAGCAAAAGGGGGAGTGCAGTGGTGGCGATGAAACCTTACTCCGGGACTTTTTAATTTACAAGTCTTGAGTCTGAAGTAACACCTCTGTGGTCAAGCTACCTGATGGATGGGCACATAGAGGAGGGCAGCCTGCGTTGGCACTGCAGTCAGCAGTCAGTTGGTTTGACTGGGAGGCTGCAGGCTGGAAGGCATTCCATCGCGCCCTACTGTCTAACGCTGACACACACTCTGAAAGAGAGTCCAAAGGGCAGTGCCAGTTGGAAGGCAGGGTCCTGAACTCACGAGTCACCATTATTGTTATGTCAACCCAATGTTCTTCCGCAAAGCTACCTCTTGTCTTTTCATTTTCAAAATGAGGGCGCCGGTGGGTCAGCTTTTTTACATTTGCATCAAAGTCAAAGTCAGATCAAAAAGTGGCACTTAATGTTTACAGCTTTGTTCGAGCCAACTGTTCAAGCAAATGAACAGGCAGACACAACAAAGCGTACGCATTCACCCTCAAGGTTTACAATGATCTAACACACACAACAGTTTCAACGCCCAAGGACATGTACACAAACAAGCCCTCCCATAATAATTTAAGCTGCGTTAAAGCCTGTATTGCCATGCACACGACCCCCTTTGTGCAGCATCAATCTGCATGCACACTATTTCTCTTCAGGCTCAATCACAAAACGATTTGCCCGAGCATGTATTTTCATGAACACCCAAACATGCATTATTGCATGTGCGAAAAATGCATGCCTCCTCATTACTACTCCCTATGAATATTCAAACATGCACTGTTGCGTGTGCAAAAAAAGCACACCTCAATGTTTTTCCCTATGAACACTCAAACACGCACTGTTGCATGTGCGAAAAACGCATGCCTCCTCATTACTACTCCCTATGAATATTCAAACATGCACTGTTGCGTGTGCAAAAAAAGCACACCTCAATGTTTTTCCCTATGAACACTCAAACATGCACTGTTGCATGTGCGAAAAACGCATGCCTCCTCATTACTACTCCCTATAAATGTTCAAACACGCACTGTTGCGTGTGCAAAAAAAGCACACCTCAATGTTTTTCCCTATGAACACTCAAACACGCACTGTTGCGTTTGCGAAAAACGCATGCCTCCTCATTGCAACTCCCTATGAACACCCAAACATGCACTGTTGCGTGTGCGAAAAAGCACACCTCCTCTTTGCTAATCCCTCACCTGAGCCCATCGATGAACAGAGCCCTCGACCACCAAGGGCCTACCCCCGCCACGTGCGTATCTTTGATCACGGCTCACAGGGCTGCTGGGGTGCTCCACCCAAACATGTGTGAGGTTGTCCGTGGCGTAATACAGGCGATGGCTGAAGAGCAAGCTAGGGCTCTGTTCCCTGACCTGCATGTTTCAGATCATTGAAACAAGCGTGCACATTGCAGGGGGGCACGGCTCGCATGAGTGCTGCCAGGACCTAATCTGCATGAGAACTTGGCTTTTTCTTTTGAGTGCTGCTGAGTGCTACTGGGGGTGCTGCTTTAATAAGTGCTGCTAGGACATATCCGCATGCCATCGTAGTGCACCACATTTCTAGGGCTGGCCAGAACCGTATGTATACATCGTACGGTATTATAAGGGTTGGTAAGAACCATACATATACCGTATATGATAAACGGTTTATTCATGGTATTTTTTGTAGGTGTTGTCTGCTCTTTGTTATGTGACGCTACAAGTTGTTTGTTCAGCAGGGGTACTGCGCTGAGGGGGCGCACATTGGAAGGGCATCCCTACAAGGGACAAAGGGGACCACGGATTGTTGCAAGTGTTGGGGTAGCTTGCGGCAGGACAGCAAACGTGATCCTCCCATACTGTGGAAAATTCTAGGAAGCTGTTTGTCGGCTCTACAAGTATGGCAAAAGTCCTGTACATGGGGACGAGTTAATGAGCACAAAAAAGTACATACAATCAGATCTGATGCAATCCAGACATTGTAAGAGGCATCTCAAAATTTGCATCTTTGTAAGGAGCATCTCAACACTTGCACTCACCGAAACAAAGAGCCACCATCGGTCATCGAAGTACACACCCGTGGTGTGTTCAAACCGATCTGGGCCTTCTCCGTTCGCATCTCGGCCCTCTTCAAGCACACTTCCCTTGAACAGCAAGCGTTCACGTTTAAAGTGTGTGTGGGTGTGTGTGGGTGCGTATGCATGTGCATTGTGAAGCTGCAAAGTACTTAAGGTGCTCCATGAACTATGAACCCTCGTACTGCAATTCCACCATCCATGCAAAAGGTGACAACTCTGTGTCTTTGTGAGCCAATTGGGTACTATTGAGTCAATCAGACTGACCTGTCTCGACCATCCAAAAGGAAAAGCGTGTCTACTAGTGGTGTACGTGTCCACCCTACTGCCCTGCCGTGCGCCTTGGACAGTGAGGACCATGACATACCTGGGTTTCCACCAGAAAAAAATACAAAATGTGTTGGCAAAAGACGCGCACACACACAAACCAGAATGTGTTGGCAATAGACAGGCTTATTGTACTACATCAGCTTGATTCAGCAATATTTTTCTAACGCCTTCAGGCCATACTAGACAGAGCCAAACTGAAGAGTGTGTAGCAGGGTCTGTAATCAGCACAGTGCGCAGTCAGCACAGCGCTTAGCTTGAGCATGAATTTGGCAAAAGCAGCTGGCAGCAGAAATGCGGTGCGGTAAATTTATGCAATCGCGTGCTCATTTCTTGCAGGACAGTCAGGCCACACAAGCTCTTTGGGTGAGCAGTAAAGCCACTGCAACAGACGGAAGCTTTGCAAGCTTAAGCACCCTAAATGCAGGCAACCACGAAAATGGCAGAGGGGTGAACACTGAGGCCGATGAAAGACCGGCTTAGTTATTACAAGCCGGCTTACTTACATGCTGATAGAAGAGTCATAGGCCACCCATACTGAGGACAGCGTGGCTTGTGTTGTGAGTGCCGTCCCCCCTAGGGGCACCCACGTCGTGCCCATGTCCTGAGCAACATGTCCACACGCATACATACATGATTCATGGGGCATTAATAAATAAAGTTTTAGCCTTTTGTCGGTGCACCGAGGTTATATGCCCTTGCTAAGCACGAGCAGGCCAGTGCTCTGCAGGGCACGCTCCAGGACACAGCGTTGCTCACAATTAGGGTTGGCCAGAACCGTAAACGCGCACCCACGCCGTATACAACTGTAAAGACGTATGGGCATTTTTGGTGGGGCTCTGGCTCGTTTGAGCACAAGTTGAGAGCCTATCTATTATGCACGCTGATGTTCGACAGCGTGACTTTTTCTGCTAAAAATACCGTACTGTAACCCTAAACCGCAAATACAAACGTACGTATGGTTTTGGCCAACGCTACACTCAAGGTAGGCATGCTTAGAGCAGGCCAGAGAAAGCAAGACAGCACAACAGTACAGCACGTTCCTAAGATTGCCTCTTAAGGCTTCCCTCCATGGTACGCCCTTCACCTTGAGACTAAGAAACACACAAACATACCCACACACATACACCCACCCACCCACCCACACATATATATACCTATTACACATAGATGAATTCCTCCATACAGGCTACATGTTGGTTGCGTACAAAACAAGCTGTCAAGAAGAGGCGCCTGGTACATGCAGTTGCGCTTAACGTGAATCATGTCTAGTAATTTTCACGGCTTTCAAGCAAAGTTCCCAGGGTCTCTTGCACTACTTTTCCTTTTCAGTGAGAGCAGGGAAAATGAATAGCCTGCCATTATAAACAACATATGCGCAGCCAAAGCCTCATCACCCCACAGTGAAGCATCCTTCCCTGCTTACCTCCCGAAAAGTGAAACTTAAGAGTCATGCAGTTTGTTTGTTTAATTTTTTAAACACATGTTAAGAGCTGACACAGAGTGTGTGCAAACTGCAAGACAGAGTGTTTGTGCTCAGGGCTACGGTTAGGTGTAGGGCCTATACCCTAGCACTTGACACACACATGCACACACACACGCACACATTCATCACCTGCGAGCGTGCCACCCGCACTTCTCCCCTGCCTCGCCGGTGTTCTATAAAGATGGCAAACAGTGCCATATGGTCGTCACCTGTTAGCCGCAGAACAAGGAGAATGGGAGTGGAGTCAGGGCTTGACATGCATGTGCGGTAGAACGCAAGAGGCAACGATATTGCAGTTGGTCGTGAGGAGTAACTCTATCTGTTATCTGAAATGCAAGTCAGCTCTTTCTTGCTTAAATGAATGAACTCACGCTTGCTAGTCGTAAATCCAAACTTTTGTTCGTTTGTGTGTGTGTGTGCGTGTGCGTGTGCGTGTGTGTGTGTGTGTGTGTGAGAGAGAGAGAGAGAGAGAGAGAGAGAGAAAGAGCCCAGAAGACAGACCTCCTACCTTGGTTATCAGGAATGACGAGGCTTGGGTCTGCCAGGATGTTTGTACCTCCCGCAGTGATGCATTTTATCTTTGCATGGCCAGAGCTTTGTGAGTGGTTCAGGGTGAAATTGCTGCTGTGCAACCAGCCATTGTCATTAATGCTCGCTACAATGGAGCAACATTGAGCTGACAGGGAGGTATCAGCAGCACCAGTGCTGCTGTGCCTCCAGGGCAGGTTGGGAGGCGAGAGAAGATCTATGGAGAGGAGAGCGATTGCGGAGAGGCATATCAAGGTGTACAGGTCCTTGGTGATGCTGTTGCCTTTCTGCATGTGCTGTTGCTTAGAATTGTGTACATGGAGTTGCTCCTGGCCTGTAGATCAGTGTGCATGTTTGTGTGTGTGTGTGTGTGTGTTTGTGTGTGTTTGTGTGTGTGTGTGTGTGCTTGTGTGTGTGTGTGTGTGTGTGTGTGTGGGTGTGTGTGTGTGTGTGTGTGTGTGTGTGTGTGTGTGTGTGTGTGT
>Ga0307947_1000264_pt1 | contig 34544 bp, 37 predicted proteins | sample OrgLakmetagen232_FD_201840 | JGI IMG/M metagenome (GOLD analysis project Ga0307947, IMG submission 201840) | Saline water microbial communities from Organic Lake, Antarctica - #232 | ecosystem: Environmental > Aquatic > Non-marine Saline and Alkaline > Saline | place: Antarctica: Organic Lake...
CATACATGCATACATGCATACATGCATACATGCATACATGCATACATGCATACATGCATACATGCATACATGCATACATGCATACATGCATACATGCATACATGCATACATGCATACATGCATACATACATGCATACATACATACATACATTTACACAACTATACATACATACGCGCACATACACGCATGCAGGGCTACCGGTATGAGCTTCATTGCATCGCCAAAGCTGCCGGCACGCGCTACTGTATGGTGAGCCCTTATTTTGAATGTATGGGTGTTTCATGGTGCTGTGCACACATTTTACTTTACTTATTGATATGTATGTAGATTTTCATTGTACACACGATTCTCAGTCACTGTACCCTCATTGTTCAGTTACACAAACTCCAGTCGTTGTCAAGGGGTACCTGGGTTGCGACTAAAAATGCCAGCGTCTCATGGTGGTTTTGACTGGAGTTAATGCTGGTATGTGTGATGAGGAGGAGGGCACGTGCTGCTATGGCTTATATGCCCATGGGCTTGTGTGCCCATGGGCTTGTGTGGCCATGGCTTGTGTGCCCATGGCTTGTGTGCCCATGGCTTGTGTGCCCATGGGCTTGTGTGCCCATGGCTTGTGTGCCCATGGCTTGTGTGCCCATGGGCTTGTGTGCCTGTGGCCTGTGTGCCCATGGGCTTGTGTGCCCATGGGCTTGTGTGCCTGTGGCCTGTGTGCCCATGACTTGTGTGCCCATGGGCTTGTGTGGCCATGGCTTGTGTGGCCATGGCTTGTGTGCCCATGGGCTTGTGTGGCCATGGCTTGTGTGCCCATGGGCTTGTGTGGCCATGGCTTGTGTGCCCATGGGCTTGTGTGCCCATGGGCTTGTGTGGCCATGGCTTGTGTGCCCATGGGCTTGTGTGGCCATGGCTTGTGTGCCCATGGGCTTGTGTGCCCATGGCTTGTGTGCCTATGGGCTTGTGTGCCTGTGGCCTGTGTGCCCAAATGATTGAGGGTGAGCAGCACGATTCTGTCCTTTGAATGGGAAAACTATGCAGGATGTGAATACCACTCCCCATATGAACCAAGAAAAAGGGGCAGTCACGTACCATATGTGTCTGTCTGGATGTAAAAATTATCATCGACCCATGAAGTACAATATCGGGCCCTTATCCAAGCATGAATTGATAAATGTTTCATCCCTGGCATCTGATCAACCTTTTTGCTTTCTTTCGCGGTGACATCTTTTGTATGGTACAAACAAGTATATGCTCTCCTCTCCAATCTATACATACCCTCTAAAAAGTTTAAAAGGATGATTTGAGAGGTAGTCTTTCCATTAGAGTTTGCATGCTTCAGTAAAATTAAACTTCTATAGCCCATCTAGAAGGCTCCGTGATTAAATAGAGGGTCTTGTATGTGCGGAAGTTGTGAAAAGATGTTTGCAATAGGTACCTGCACACACGAGCAAAGAACATTCCAAGGTGTACCTATCTAAACACTAAACACTTGTAAATTATTTGAAGTTAAGGGGACCACCGTTTCCTTTGTCAGCAAAGCGTTTCTGCTGATCCTGTCGTTAATCATACTCTGTCTTTCCACGAGCCCATCTGGGGCACCTGCGCGACCATTCAAATCTCTCCATTGACCACGGACCAACCCCCCTTACCTGAAAAATGTGTGCAGTTCTCTAAATAAAAGATTGGACGTTTAGTATATTTGTATGCCAATTAGAAGCCTTTACTTTCATAATTTGGAGGAAGAGGGCACCTTGCATTGAAATTGTATGCTGACGATTTGTCTGTGCATGTGGCGAGTCTTTAAATTTCAGATGTTATTTTTTGGCTGCAAGGATCACTTACTGTGTATGGTGGAGGCCCCTGAAGTTCATACAAGACGAAATCTTAGGTTTCATTTGGTGACATTCAAACACAGGTTGCTCCTAACTACGACCTATATCATGCTCTGATGATGTGCATGACCGTGCTGTTCTTTGTAATTTAATCTCAATTCTCTAAATATTTATAAAACAAAGACTGCTATTAGTACATGCACGCAAGTGGTGCAAGTCCCAGGTTCACGTGGACATACCTGCAGAGCAATGCGGGCCAGCTGATTGCTTTATGAAGCATTAACACATTTGTGGGTTAACACATGCGTGCACTGTTTGTGGGTCAAATCTGTAGGTGCACGTGGACACGCCTGTGGAGCAATGCAGGGCGTGGAATGCTGCACGGCAGGGGGACAAGTACTGCGATGCTGTGTGAGTGTGATCTGCGATGCTGTTAGTGTATCTAATGTGGAATGCTGCACAGCAGAGGGACAAGAACTGTGATGCTGTGTGAATGTGATCTGCAATGCTGTTTGGGTATCTAAAGAGGAATGCTGCGCAGCAAGGGGACAAGTGCTGTGATGCTGTGTGGGTGTGGTTTGTAATTTGCAATGCTGTCAACTAGAGTGGAATGCTGCACAGCAGGGGGACAAGTGCTGTGATGCTGTATGAGTGTGCGTGGCTAGCATTATAGCATAGTAGTGTGCAGGTGCAATCGGCGTGTGTGACTGGGGCATTCGCTTATGTGTTGATTTCGATCACTTCGTTGCTCCAGACTTGTGTGTGTGTGTGCGTGTGTGTATGTGTGTGTGTGCGTGTGTGTTTGTATGTGTGTGTGTATGTGTGTGTGTGTGTGTGTGTAAGGCTTGGACTTCATTGATAGACCCCTGATTGTGTAAACTTTTGTGCACAGCGATTAAGCACTGCAACCGGTTAGAAAACATCCGTAAAAGGCTTACAATTCAACACATCATGAAATGACGGCGTCATATCTTGTGGTTTCCAGCTTTGTGGACAGCAATTTCAATGGGATCTACTTGATCACAGACAAGTATTTAAACTCTGATGTCTTCAAGGACTTAACATTAAAGGTGTTTGGGCGTTTCCTTTGCTCCACGCTGCACCCTTTTACACCCCTTTGCACCCCTTGCACCCCTTGCACCCCTTTGGGCGTTTCCTTCGCTCCACGCTGCACCCCTTGCACCCCTTTGCACCCCTTTGGGCGTTTCCTTTGCTAAAAGCTGCACCCCTTGCACCCCTTTGTACCCCTTGCACCCCTTTGGGCGTTTCCTTTGCTCCACGCTGCACCCCTTGCACCCCTTTGCACCCCTTTGGGCGATTCCTTTGCTCCACGTTGCACCCCTTTGCATCTCTTTGCACCCCTTGCACCCCTTTGGGCGTTTCCTTTGCTAAAAGCTGCTCCCTTTGCACCCCTTGCACCCCTTTGGGCGTTTCCTTTGCTCCACGCTGCACCCCTTGCACAAGTACCAGCCTGAGTGGCTCTACCAACTGCTGCAAGGTTTCACTATAACTCACCGTCGTCATCCCTGCATGCCCTGTTACTTTATCCTTGCGTGCTCTCTCCACTCCACGCAGCTGCGAGCCTTGCACATGAGAGGCTCTACCAACTGCTGCGAGCTGTCACCACAGCTCACATCACCTTGTTTGCTAGTGCGTGCTCTCTCCACTCCAACTTAAAACTGGTGCAACTACCAAACTGAGTGGCGCTCCCAGCTTTGACGACCACGCATGCCTACCAACCTGCATTGCTGTAGGTCCATGTCTCTCTACCACTTGCATCACTGCTTTCATTGCCACGTGCCCTCAACTCACACCGCTCAGCTTTGACGACCTTGCGTGCCTACCAACCTGCACCGTTGTGTCTGTGAGGTCCATGATCTCTTACACTCAAAGCATCACTGCTTCCATCTTCACGAGCTCTTACCTCACACCACACAGCTTTGACGACCTTGCGTGCCTACCAACCTGCACCGTTGTGTCTGTGAGGTCCATGATCTCTTACACTCAAAGCATCACTGCTTCCATCTTCACACGCTCTTACCTCACACCACACAGCTTTGACGACCTCGCATGCCGCTATGAGCGCCCAGATGCACGCAATCGGTGGGATGCGCCTTTGTTCACTATCCATTTACACATTGAGCTGCCCCCTCCTCCACCCACTCAACCGTCAAACTCAAACCAAGCCCTCCCGTCGCAGCAACCACCCGCACAACCACAACAGCCACCACCATCACCACCACCAAGCTCACAGAGTCCGTTGCTCAACCAGCCACCTCAGCAGCACCGGTTGCCACCGCACCTGGCTTCATACCAGCTGCAAGCACAGGCAGCAGGGCTGCAGCCGGGAGCGCCGTCGATTGCGTCGTCATTAGGCCAGCCCCTTGTGCTAGGCGCGAGAGTACCACCAGGAACAGCAGCAGCAACAGCAGCAGCAGCAGCAGCAGCAGCAGTACCACCACCACCAGTAAAATCAGCGACAGGCCCTGCAGGAACAGGAGTAGCAGCAGAACCACCACCACCACCACCAGGAACTTCAGCAGCAGGTGCTGCAGCAGCAGCTGCAGCAGGCCCTGCACCTGCAGGCAGTGCGACCAGATCCACGTTCAAGCCGGCAGCTGGCCTGCGGACGGCAAAACTGGAGGCAAAGGCAGCAGCAGCAGCAGCAGCAGCAACAGGAGGAGCATGCGGCAGCATGGCAGGAATTGCGTCAATTGCTCCCTCTTACGGTGGACGTACAGGACTGGGGGGTGCAGGTGTGTGGTGGAATGCGTAGCATGGTTGTTCATGTGTAGAGCTGGCTAGGATTAGGTAGCATGGTTGTTCAGGTGTAGAGCTGGCTAGGATTAGGTAGCATGGTTATTCATGTGTAGAGCTGGCTAGGATTAGGTAGCATGGTTATTCATGTGAAGAGCTGGCTAGGATTAGGTAGCATGGTTATTCATGTATAGAGCTGGCTAGGATTAGGTATAGCCGCTGCATGCACGGCCTTTCTTGCAGGGGAGTGTCTCTGTAAACGCCGTATAATATGAGGTTATGAGGTTCCATCCATCCATCCTTATAGTGTGTATAAAGTATGTGCAGTCCAAGGAATGCAAAGGGTTGGTTGAATGTACATGGTTGAGTATGTGTATGCCTTTAAAGAGGGCTGGCACTTGAATTTCGTCCTGTATTGTTCTGGTAGGTCCCTAGTGTGCCCAAAAGACAGGCATGCATTGTTCACTTATCCTGTGCTTTATCCGCACTTATGCTGCATTGTTTAATCTGCACTTTTGCTGTATTGTTCACTTATCCTGTGTTTCATCCGCACTTATGCTGCATTGTTCACTTATCCTGTGTTGTTCACTTTACCTGTGGAGTTCATCCTTTATTGGTGAGGTAGGTACTTTTATCCACACTTATGCTGCAGTTTTAAATGTGCTGCATGCTTGGCATCTTTTTTGGACTCGGCCCGTTGGCTCTACTTGCAGCTTTAATGCATCAGGTCCGCCTCGCCCCATCATCGCCCCTGTCGCTGCTTTGTTTTTTCCACCCTTTGTTCACACAGCACTACCAAACAGCACAGCACCAGCTGTTTTATGTTCAAGCTCGGTCCATGCCCTCAAAATTTTCAGTAACACCAATAAGTCCACCCATCGGCACTTGCTTTTGTGCCAACCCTGTCATAACTCTCTCTCACCCCAGCATATAGGAAAAGTCATTGCCTGCATTGCTGCCCATCCTTTGAAAGCCCACCCCATGTTTTTGCAGACACACACACACACACACACACACGCACACACACACATACACACACACACACACACACACACACATACACACGCTCGCGCTTGCAATCGTTTCAGGCTGGGGCAAGAGGGGAGCGCTGCCCGGCAGAGCAATGTCAAGTTAATGTTCCACCTTCATCTGATCCTCGCGCACTCTTGCAGCGTCAGCAATTGGAGGCTGGGGCGCAATGTCAAGATAAAGTAGTCACCATTTTTCATTGAATGCACCACTCTTGCAGCGTCAACAGTTGGAGGCTGGGGCACAGAAGGGGGCGCGTCCAGGCGCTCTCTGCCAAGCGAGGCCAACGCTGCAGCCAAAACGGCTCTGTGGGTCAATGATGCAAGCAATGGTAAGTATAATTGCAATTTATGTGGTGCGTGTATGTGCTACACTGAGGGTTGGCCAGAACCGTATATGTACACCGTATATGTATATATACGGTCGTATGTATGCTAGTTTAAAAAATGCCGTATACACATGTACATATATGGTTATGGCCGTCCCTAGCTATGCTGCGTGTTTGTTTTGAGCGCTGCAGCAGCCCAGCACACTCTACTATACTATAGGTACAAGCGACGGCAAGTGCTGTGCTGTAAGATTGTGCTGCAAGTGTTCTATGATGCTGCAACCTTTTGGTAAGCCAGTACAAGCATTTATGATAAAAAAAGAAGAAACTCTTAATCGTAGGAATGTTGGTCGGCACGACATATGAGGTGGATGAGGGCCTCTTAAAATAAATTGATATGGGCCTTGTTCTTATAATAGTCAGTTGCATCGAGCTACGTCAATTGTAATAAGTAATAAGCAATACATTGAGCATGAGTACATTGAGCATGAGTACACATTGAGTACATTGAGCATGAGTACATTGAGTAAGGGTGGGTGAATAGGGTGTCTGATTTTGCCAGCAAAGCTCGACGAGCTTCAACAAGGCTCGACACTCGCCGGGGAGGCCCAAATTGGTGCATTACGGATTGAAAATCACTTTCTCAAATCTGCACGGATCGAGCCGAAATTTTTTTGTTGTTCGCATATATATATATATATATATAAGCGTTATATATATCAACGTTGAGACCGGGTGGATATTATGGGCATGTGAGTCAGGAAAATATAATTTTGTTTACACCCCCCCTGTTGCACACCCCTTTTACCTTTTAAGGTGTAATATAATAATAAATAAATATTATTAATGAAGATACTTGGTTAAAGAGATGGGCCTGTCAGCCGAATCAGCCACGAAAGATTCGGATTTGGGAATTTTTGGGGATTTCTGGGGAGATGGGGCTGATTCCGCCAAAAAAGTGGACACCCTCGCTGGCCGACGAGTGTCTTCCACACCGGGAAAGAGGCTAGCCGAGGCTCGGCGAGCCTCACACTCGGCGAGTCTTGGCGAGGTCATGACCCACCCTTAATAATGTGGCTTTCTGTCTGTCTGCTTAAGCTTTTGGACAGAGAAGGCTTTTGTGCAGGATGATGGCTGTGTATGTGAGTATATTTTGTGTGTTACACTGACTCTGTATACTGACTGAAGCAGCAACTCCTCTCAATTTGTCTATTTCTGATTGGAAAACAGCAAGACGCTTGATCTAACCTAGAGACCTTGTATTTGCTGATTGAGGCATCATGCTGTGCGCATAATATGGTTGTCCTTACAATGGCTGGGTTAGTACTGCGCAGTCAGGCTGCTTATTGGTTGTGCCTCATGGCGAGCGTGTACAAATAATGTCGCTGCTTTGTTTTGCCGACACCCTCAGCGTGCCGGCACCCTCAGCCTTAATGTTCTGTACTGTTTGTCGTCCTCATAGTATCCACTTTTTACAGAGGAATTGTAGATATCCCGTGCCTGCAGCTGCCTTCCCTTAATCACTGTGCAAAGTGGTGTTCACTGCCTGCGGCACTTACTATTTCTTTCCTTTATGGCACACAGTAAAAGCATGATTTCCAGCACCAATATTGAAATTAGGACTGGTATATATCGTATTAGAGCAGCAGCATTTTGATAAGTTTCCCTGCCTTCATTTCAGGCTCTCTCTCCCTCCTATTCTCAAAGCTCTTGCAACCCTTCTTGATGGGCCTCTGGCGAGTGTGAGCATTGGGAGTTTTCGTTTTTTCCTATGCATGCCAGATCACGTCAGGGCACATGTTTCATTAGTGTACAGTGATTTATGTCAGCACATGTTTCATTAGTGTACAGTAATTTATGTCAGCACATGTTTCATTAGTGTACAGTGATTTATGTCAGCATTTCATTAGTGTACAGTGATTTATGTCAGCAAAGGCTCCCCTTGTACACGTGGTAAACCCCTAAACACTAACCTCAAACCCTAAACCTTAACCTTAAGGCTTCCCTTGTACACGTGTACACGTGGTAAACCCCTAAACTCTAACCTCAAACCCTAAACCCTAACCCTGACCCTAAATCCAAACCGTAAGGCTTCCCTTGTGCACGCGGTAAACCTCTAAACCCTGACCTTAACCCTAAACCCATAACTCTAAACCCTAACCCTAAGGCTTCCCTTATTCACGCGGCATATCATGCGTACTGTAGCATTTTCAACTTTCTCGCGGTGCAAATGAATTTGTTAACTCATAAAAGCCTCGCACAGCTTGCTTGCACTGGTGCAGAATGTGATGTTCCCTTAAGGTCCTGGGCTTGGACTCTGGCCATAACAAATAAGGCTTTCTGCCTCCAGACATGCCATTTCTCTCTGACGATCTCCTATTCAAGGCGTGCTTGGTTTTGCCCTTTGTTACGTGCACGCTTGGTCTTCCTCGCCTTTGTCAGAAAAGGAGTAGAAGGATTTCAAGCAGGCTTGCATTGTGTTTGTATTTATTGTTATTTTCATTGGTTATGCGTCCTTACAACGATTTTGTTCCTTTGCATCCCTGAGTATCAACTGTCTTTGCTCATGTTGAGTCGGACATCTTGCTCACAAACCACGTGCATTTGTGATGTACGGTGGTCAATTACTGGATGGTGATCGATTTGTGATGGACGGTGATAATTACACATCCATTTCAATCACTTTGCTTGGAGCTGTCACGACAATTGACGGCAATTAGTCGACTGCCACAGTGTCTCCCTTTCATTTCCGCTTGGAGCTGTCACGACAATTGACGGCAATTTGTCAACTGCCACAGTGTTTCCCTTTCATTTCCGCTTGGAGCTGTCACGACAATTGATGGCGATTAGTCTACTGCCACAGTGTCTCCCTTTCATTTCCGCTTGGAGCTGTCACGACAATCGATGGCAATTAGCCTACTGCCACAGTGTCTCCCTTTCATTTCCGCTTGGAGCTGTCACGACAATTGATGGCGATTAGTCTACTGCCACGTGTATATAGAGGGTTGCGTGTCGAACGACGGACAACAATGCAGGGGGTAACTACTCCTTATATCAATCGCATTAAGAAAGCATTTCAGTGCCAGGTGACGTGTGACTTGTTATTGCACGCATACTGATACACCACCTCTCTCCCGTGACTTGCAATATGCACCTCACAGGAAAGCACGTGTCCCTTAACACAAGGCCATGTATCTCCTAGCCTGTGTCACATTATTTCTTGCAGGTCCGCATAACCTTAATAACACAGGTCCAAAAATGTCCTCTGTCCTACGTCTTTCAATCTGCACCCTGCAGGGCAGCATGATTTTCTGAAACACGATGCTTGGGAGAGTACCCAAGGCTCAGGGCAGACAGACCCTCACACTCCCGGCCATACTGCTGCCAGTAACCGTGGTGGTCCTGGTCTCAGCCTCTCCAGCTTGAAGCTGCACAACCAAAGTCTTCACGGCCACGGCAGCTCGCATGGTGCTGAGCTGCGTGGTCTGGACAGTATAGGGGTGGAGGCAGAGGAGGGGCTGCAGGGGGGAGGAGATGGCTGTTCTGCGAACGGGCGGGAGAGTTATGAAGAAGAGGGGGGTGCAGCGAGGGAGGAGGAGGGGTCAAACGCAAGTGTGCTTGCAGCCGTAGTGGAGGCCATAGTCGGTGTGCCTGCACACATCACCTCAGGGGGCACTTGCCACTTGACGCCCTCCACTGCCACCACAAACCCCACCACACTCGGCACCAACCTGCTGCATGACATTGACCAGGCAGCTCAGGTACGGTTACGGTTCTATTGGTCGTAAGCGATGTTTTTCACGTTGAGCTTGTTGCATAAGGCTGTGAGCTGTCACCTTTGATACCCACTTGCTACGAGGCGTCAATCAGGCATGACGGTTGCCTAATTGCTGGCAATGCTTATTTCAAATCTAGTCTGGGCAGTTGTTTGAAAATTCGTACCGTGGGTTTGTAACCGTTTTGGGTCACCTGCTAGGTGTTGCTAGGCGTCTTCGGTTGTGTGTTTTGGGGCTTCACTGGAGGCTCATAGGATGTGTACATCAGCTTTAAAGAGCAGAATAGAGCTTTGTAACAAGCTAAAATTAAGGATCAAGATCTTTCTCAGATGACGTCTACACAAACGTTGGCGGTGGTGCAACAAGAAAACGGTCATATGTGCGAATTAATTGGTCATCAGCATGCAGCTAGTAAATCTCACCTCTGTTGTGCACACCGCTCAAACATATGCTGTAACCGCAGGACGTCATCAACGAAGTAATTGAGGCTCAAGGCTGTGCAGCAGGTGGGGCAGCAGGACGTGTGGACTGCAGGGGTAGCAAGGCTAGCTCTCACAGGCGAGGAGAGTACCTGATCCACCTGGACCAGCCTGTGACTTTGGCAGGTGATAGTTGCTTCTCTACATGCCTTAAATTGAAGCTTCCTGATCGCTTTGCACGTGTTTGGATTTGCTGTTTTATGCATAGTTTGTCTCTTCCAATTGGTCTACACCTTCATCGCCACACACTGACATGCCCCCTGCCTGCCTGCAGAGCTGCGCCGTCACAAACGGGCCTTTTTGAAGCTGGCGACCAAGGTCACCTTTGCACGGCTGCAAGACGAGGATGCCGCGCGACGGACGTTTGTTGACTACTTGATATCTAATATTTCTGGGGCATCCAGACCTCCTCTGGATATCTACTAAATTAAAATAGGTTTTCAAGTATCGATTTCCGTCGTTAGATTGTCGCTTATTTTTGACGTAGATGAACGGCCAACCCGGTCCGTTCCATTAGGCGATCCAAAAAGTCAATTAAAAAAAATTGTATTTATTTGCATATAAGATGCATGCTGCTCCTAACTCTCATTGAATGCCTCGTGAATTTGTTGGAGGGCGGATTTGCATGGTCAAAGACCGTCCTGACAGGCATAAGGTCCTTTGTGTCTAAGCAATCACTAAATTCTGCATCACAAGCATCAGCTGGAAAGGAGGGATGCTCAAAAGCTGTCGCTGGAGCCACCCCCCCTTCCCCTCCCACCACGCTGGCAATAGTAATAGCAGAGCCTGATGCTGCTGCCATTGATATCCGGATCCTCCAGGATCTATTGCGCTGGTATGCTCATGCAACGATACGCAAGGAAAACACACAGGTATTACAGATGCGTGTGATAGGAAATGTGAAATGCCCTTTCATGCAGGTGCTCTTGCAAGCCACATCTGCAGCACGTCTACCTGCATGACCCAGCAGGTGAGAATTACCATGGGGTTACAGAACGAACTGACTCGTGCACAGCTTGCAACCCCAGGGGTCCATACGTTTGCAGATTCCTCCATGCGAAACTAATGCCCATGGCACCTGCAACAAGGCTACGTGCACGTTTAACACACAACACACACATGTGCAACGCACGCACAACAACACACACATACACACACAAATACAGACACACACAAACACAACAAGCCGATTACACACAACAAGCCGATACGCACGCTCAAACGCACGCACAAGCATGCCCAAGTGCTCTTCACACACTCACACACACACACACACGCACACACACACACACTTCACACACACACAAACACAAACACATACACACACGCACGCATATACACACACACACACATACACACACTCACACACACACGCACACAACCAGGCAACCACACACACATACACACACACATACACACGCACAAACATACACACACAGGCCACATCAAAGCACGGCTGGGAGAGCTATCATCAACGCTACCCCTAACCACTACCTCCGCAACAGCCCACACCCCCCTCCATGCGCAAGCCCCTCAGCGCTGCGACACATGTTGCAGTCCCGTCTGTACCCTCAACGCGCCTGTTCACACTCTGCAGCCTGCGCAGCAACCCGTAAGCCTCAGCTCTGTGTTTGGGCCCCACACACAAACGCAGTACAGAACGGAGACAGTGCGATCCAGAAACAGAAGTGTTACTGGCAGCGCACCAAAGCTGCCACCCCCCAACGAACAGGGCCAGCAGCGTCTGTGCCACTCACCGCAGTGTGCCCTGCCTGAGTGCTGTGAGCAGCCTCAGCAGCAGAGCTCAGCATCGACGCGAGGGCAGGCACAGCGGGTAGGACACAATCAGAGGGGCGCACTTGGCAGGGCTCAGCTGGCAGGGCACTCCAACGTGCTGCTGCGCTCTGGCGCAGCTTCTGCTCTGGCGGCTTCGAGGCCCAGCAGCAACGGTGGTGTGCGAGTGCAATGCGGTCATGCTGCTGGACAGGGGGCTGAGGCGGTGCTTGCCCCATTGACACCCTGTGAGCGGGAGGCTGTGCTTGGGGCACCTTGCCAGCAGGAGGCTGTGTTTGGGGCACTTAGTGACCAGCAGCTAGGCACTTGTGTGGGCGAGGAGCACTGCAGTTCTGTGGGAGGGAGGCAGAGGTACTCACAGCACTGTGATAGGCCCATCCACTTTGAGGTGCGCTCTTTTGTTTATAGAGAAAGGGGCTTCTTACCGGCGTGTCTCGAGAGCAGATAGCATGCACCCTTGCTAGCTCTGCATGTGTGTGTGCGTGTGTGCGTGCGTGCGTGTGTGTGTGTGTGTGTGTGCACCAGTCACCTGACAAAAAAGTTCTGGATTTTGTGTCTGCGCGTGTTGCAAGACGTGCAGGCCTGCAACTTGAGGTGTGTGTGCAGCTTCACGGCTTTCTCATCCATCAAATCACGAGAGTGTTCCTTGCAAACGGCCTAAGAAGGACAAGGTTGCAGAAGTCTGCTGTGCACAAGTAGGGTTGGCCAGAACCCTATATATGCGGTGTGTACACGGTATTTTTGGCAGAAAAATCGTCTAATATACGGTCATATACGGGTTATTTATACGGTTTTGGCCAACCCTATGCACAAGCCATCTGCAACTGGTCCGTAGCCCACACCTTAGCCTCAAATTCAGCCTCTGGTCTTCCTGACAACCTTATGTTATGCGCAGATTGGGTGGCAACGAGAGAAAGCATGCACTATAGAGCCGCCCCAGCACAGGCATCAACACCAACCGTCCTTATCTCAGCCACCGCCGCCCCAGCAGCACCAGGTATACCAGAAACAGCAGCAGCAGCAGCAGCAGCAGCAGCAGCAACAGCAGCAGCGTTTCAAAGGACAGCAGCGCTATTCACAGCAGCAGGGGCAGCTGCTGCCAGACTCGCAGTACCACCCACACTCGCCGCCCTCCCACCAGCACCACCAGCACCACCACGCCTCTCAACCCCCGACTCACCTCACACCCCCAGCACCCACACTTTTGCTCCCGCCCCCTCATTCCCCCCCTCCCCATATTATAGAGCCCGCACCACCCCCCTCTCCTCCTAGGGAATACCTCCAAGCACCCCCCTCCCCCCAGGACGTACGTTCACCCCCTCTCGGTAGTCCGCAACAACACAGAAGCCATCCAAACTCCTCCCCAAACAACCCAAAGGCAGCAGCGACTCGTAGAGGCCATCCAAACTCCTCCCCAAAAGACCCAAAGGCAGCAGCGCCTCGTAGCCAGTTGCGTGGGGTGTCAGAGTGCAGCAACAAGTCTGACATTGGTGCCAAGGCGGCACCGCATGCATCCAGCCCAAGCAGCACCGCCAGCACCAGCATTTCTGCAACCAGCTGTGGAGGTAGCACGAACCGCAGCATCAGCCCACGCACCAGCACCAGCAACACCAGTGTCGATGCCAGCACCAGCAACACCAGTGTCGATGCCAGCACCAGCAACACCAGTGTCGATGCCAGCGCCAGCAACACCAGTGTCGATGCCAGCCCTGACGTATCGGGCCCTGACCAGCAGCCCAGGGCGCTTGTCACGCACGGTGGGTTGTGGGGACAGAGGTCTGTTTGTGTATATGTGTGTGTGTGTGTGTGTGTGTGTGAGAGAGAGTGTGTGTGTGTGTGATACTTGAGATGCACAGTGGAGATGGGGATGCATGTGTGTGTGTTTCTTGAGATGGCCGGTGGGTTCGCATTTCAAGCAGGATTCCTCTCCTGGTGTCCAGAGCAGCTCCATTTCAATCACCGCCTATAGGAGGGAGTCAAATGTGATCACAGACAGACAGGTTCTTCAGCCCACCCACCCCGTTTCCCGCAACATTCTGCTCAACCTACACCTGCAGGAGGCAGCGAGGCTCGGCGCAATAAGGAGGAAACAGGTGGATCTGAAGGGCTGGCTCGTGATGAAGACAGCACAGGCAGGCAAGGCAGCTGCGGTGACCAGGCATGCGTCGTGGGGGGCTGGGTAGTATGGCAGCAGCAGCAGCAGCAGCAGCAAGGGTGCTTACACGTGCGGCTGCTATCGTCGGCAGACTCCTACACTCCGGTGCTTGCTGCTGCTCGTCGGGTGCGAGAGGCCGGTGTGCACATGTATGCATACACATGTATGCACGCGCATGCACACACGTGCACAAATACACACGAGCACTCTGACATACACACACAAACACGCACACAGACATGCACACACACACACAAACACACATACACACACTCACACATGCACTATGTACACACAGCCTTCTTACCCTACACCTGACTTAGATAGCAAAGAAACGCTGTACGTCCTAAATCTTGCTCTTTCACTGGAAAACAAGCTTACCCTGCCCTTCCTATATGCTCGCTCAGTTATCAAGTCTCCTTTTCCTCCTAAAAGGTGGTTCTCACTGCTTGCATGATATCCTGCAATCCATGTTTTCCAAGAGTATGAGGTTACTGTGTGAGATATGTATGTGTGAGATATGTATGTGTGAGATATGTATATGTGAGATATGAGTGTGTAAAATACGTATGTGAGGTTACTGCGTGAGATATGTACGTGTGAGATACGTATGTGAAGTCACTGTGTGAGATGTGTATGTGTGAGATAACCTCCCTCGTGTGAGGCTTCTGTGTGAGGTCGCGACCAGCACCCAGCTTCCTCTCGTACAATTCCTGCTTCTGTGTAGGGTGTTCAGCACATCCACGCGGCGCCCCTGTGTAGACAGCAAGGAAATGCCGCAGCAGCGCAGCAGCACAATTGCCAGCGAAGCAATGCCACGTCAGCAAAGCAGCTTGAAGTGCAGTCTGGCCAGCAAGGGAATGGAGCAGCAGTACAGCATGAGCATGAGGAGCAGCTGCTCCCGCTAGGCAGTGCCACGTCAGCAAAGCAGCTTGAAGTGCAGCCTGGCCAGCAAGGGAATGGAGCAGCAGTTCAGCATGAACATGAAGAGCAGCTGCTCCCGCAGGGCAGTGCCATGTCAACAGGGCAGCTTGAAGTGCAGCCTGGCCAGCAAGGGAATGGAGCAGCAGAAGAGCATGTCCAGCACAAAACGCCATCGCGGCCTAGTCAGCAAAGCACCGCCACGTCAACAAGGCAGCCAGAAGTGCAGCCTGGCCAGCAAGGGAATGGGACAGCAGAACAAGTACTGCATGACCAGCAAGGTGGTGCCACGTCAGCTGTCCAGCATGAAGTGCAGTCTGGCCAGCAAGGAGATGGGCCAGCAGAAAAGCGCACAGCTGTGGAGTTGAGCCAGCAAGGCAGTGGTTTAGGGGGGGGAGGGCGCTTGCCGGGGCACGTAAACGCAGGCAGCTGTGGGTCTGGGTCTTTGTGGCAAGGCAGAGGAGGAGGGGGGAGAAGGGGGGAGGAGGGAGGAGAACGCACCCCTCTCCCGGGTACTAATGAAGTTGCTGACTATCGGGAGTTGTGGGATGAGGCGGGCTGCGAAATGAGCACGGCGTGCTTGAAGGTGAGAGCTAACGGCAGTAGGCATTTTAAGTGAAAAGATGTGCGTAGCAGCAGGGACACTTTGTTAGATCGTTGTTGTGACGTCGTCGTTGTTGTTGTGACGTTGTTGTGATGTCGCCGTTGTGATGTCGCCGTTGTGATGTCGTGGTTGTGATGTCGTCGTTGTGACGTCGTTGTTGTGACGTCGTTGTTGTGATGTCGTTGTCGTGATGTCGTTGTTGTGATGTCGTGGTTGTGACATCGTTGTTGTGACATCGTTGTTGTGACGTCGTTGTTGTGACATCGTTGTTGTGACGTCATTGTTGTGACGTCGTTGTTGTGATGTCGTCGTTATGACGTCGTTGTTGTGACGTCGTCGTTGTGACTTGCGATGTCGTCGTTGTGATGGCGTGATATCAATAGACAATAGACACTTGTTATATGTTATGAGGTACTAGTAAGTGGCACTGCTAGTAAGATGCTCGTAGTAGCATACAAAAAGAATATTAGCAGAATTAGGCAATGCTGTACACAAATACGTGGGGTTGGTCAGAACTGTATATATACGGCGTGTGTTTACACGGTATATTTATTTGGCAGGGAAATCACCAGATATATGGTCATATACGGTGTATCTTTACAACTCTGGTCAACCCTACAAATATGATTGGTACTACTGTTGGTGTGTATACATTATTTTTAGCGGGGAATCAATCATTGCATACTCAATTATATATAGGTAATGTAAACATGTGGGGTTCTAGGCAGCCCAAGTGAAGAACTAATGTGGTAGGCGTTATGAGTGGGGTACTTGCAGTAGCATTCTTTTATTTCCTTAATCATGAATCCCCCACCTACAGCTCACGATGCAAACGAAAAAGAGCTATTGTGGTAGGTGTTATGAGTGGGGTGCTTGCAGTAGCAGGCACTGCCGTTTAAATGCAGGTACTGCAATTAAGGTGGTTACAGTAGGAGGCGGTAGGTTTGACTAAAAAGCGCTTGTAAATCATGAGTAGGGTTGGCCAGAACCATATGTATATGCGCCGTATACGGACGTATATTTGATGAGTTCCCTGCCAAAAATACTGGGTGTGTATGTGTGTGAGTATGTGTGTGTGTATGTGTGTGTGTGTGTATTGCAGAATCATCTGTCACAATATATGACTTGAAAGTCGTCGTAGACTACCGTATATGTTGTTCTGGCCAACTTTAATTATGAGTCATAATGGGCGTTGTCGGTGAGGTATTTGTGGCAGCAGGCGTTTCGAGTGAGATACTCGTAGCAGCAGGCCCTGCAATTGAGGCACTCGCAGCATTTAACACTACTGGTCAGGTACTATTTTTGGCAGGGAAATCACCAAATATGCGGTCATATACAGCGTATATATACGGTTCTACTCGTAGCGTAGTGGCATTCCTAGTGGCATGACCGTATCAGGCTCTACGTTTGAGGCTCTCGTGGTAGGTTTGCTCTCGAGTCCCTGGAGCGAGCAATTGACTGACAGAGGCAGTCCTGCGTTGGTGAGGGGGATTGGGTCTTCCATCAACCACAGAAGACACCATTGCAGGACTGCGTGCTCAGGGGCGCAGGGTGTGGGACTTACGTCACTTTCATAAGTCGATACATCACCTTTATACACCAAAGGAGCCTCTGCAGTTTCCTGTACCAGTAAGGTCCATGTCCTCCTCATCCCATTCATAGCCTACCAAACTCAGTAGAAATTTATATAAACACTTACACACACGATTTGTTGCGCCGCACAAACTGATGGTTCTGGCCAGCCCATATGATGTTCCTTTTTGAAGATTATACACCCCCTCCCCCCCCCTCCCCCTTCCCCACGCATACGTGCCCCACACCTTCACACACATATGCGCACCCCATGGGTGCAGGCACCTGCATGCACACCTCCCACCCTGTCACACACACATGCACTCCTTGAGTGCAGGCACCTGCATAAGCAACACACACACACACACTCACACACATGCACGCACCCCACGAGCGCAGGCACCTGCATTCACACCTCCCATCCCCCCACTTACACATATACACGACCCACGAACGCAGGCACCTGCACACACACACACACACACACACACACACACTCACTCACACATATACACACCCCACAAGTGCAGGCACCAGGCCGATCGTGTCACCAGTCTACAGCCCTCCTCACGCAACAAATGGTTGAGGCCTGTGGGCCTGATGTTGCATTGGACCCCCAGCTCATCCTGGTGCGTAGAAATGAAAAACCAGGAAGTGCAACCCACTCCCCACATTAGTTAAGGAAAAGGAGCCACTTTGGTGTAGAAAAGAATAAGCTACGCAGGAGTTGAAAAAACACTCCCCACATTAATAAAGAAAAGGAGCCCCTAGCCTTGTCATGTAATGAGTGCATGAGTGTGTGCGCAGCATACAGTTTTTGATGATCCCATATCTGCAGCGGCGCACCTTAGACCTTAGATCTGATGCTTTGATAGAAACCACTGCTTTGCCTTGTTAAAAATCTCTCTCCCTCTGCAAGCTCAAAGGTGGAAGTTTTCCTTCTGGTTTGCACCCCTTACCACCTGGAACATATGGACCTCTCATGAACGAATACTCCACAAACTGTCGCCTGAAGTCTTTAAACCATACCTACATAACAACAAAATCCAAATACCAATTCCCCACATGCCCGACTAGGGATGACAGTGCAGCAAACACAGGAAGCCTTGCTTGTGATGTGTCACCTCAGCAGCTTTCGCTTCCACCCTCCTTTCTTAGAAACAACTGGATCCCTCTGTTCCCTTTGACAGAATCAGTTCCCTCTGTTCCCTTCGACAAAATTAGTTCCCTCTGTTCCCTTTGACACCGCTCATCTAGAAGTGGTCCAACCACCCAAGCAATTTCCCTGGTAATGTTTATTGCCTAAAGGTGTATTCACGGGGGCCGCTGACGCTGGCTGGCTTCTCCCCGTACCACACACGCACAGCAGAGATCATTGGCATGGGGCCCTTATCTAAGGTGAGTCCTATGCGCATCCCTTCTGTAAAGATGCAGGCGATTTGTAAAGATGCAAGCGATGGAAAAGCCTCCAGCATTGATGTAAGAATTTAGATCACTGCTTCATGGCCTTAGGGCGCATTCATTATCTGGGCAAATTCAACCGTATGGCTGGCCTAACCCAAGATTAAAGACTTTAATTAATCCTCAAACGGTGTTGTGATTTGAGTCAATTCCAATTTAAAACGCTTAGTTTGAGTTACTTTCATTCTATAACGCTTTGAGTGGACATCAAGCGGTCGAACAGCTTGCTAGTTCCCAACACGTTTCCATGTTGATCCGTTGTACTCACCTCTTTTGCAGGCCACAGAAGATGGCATTGATGCTGCTTTTACACGATTCACGTCAATCAAGCAGCGGTTTGGAAAATGAGGGGACCTTACTATTACAGGAATGGGATTTTTGATATGAACTACGAAGAATCTGTTTCAGAGCAAAATTGTGTTCTTATCATGCTAGTAGCAATGTAGTTCACGTTGTTGCTTCATGTCAACGCAAAATTCCTTTCCTTGCTAGCCTTGCTAGCTGCAAGACTCCCAATTCAAGATTTGCTTCTCCTCTTATGTGACATTACAACATAACATTAGTATATAACACTTAAGGACGTGTCTTTTTTTCCTAATAAAGCCTAGACATTTCTGGCTGCCATGGGCCCATTTGTTTCAATTCTAGCATCTCAGGCCCCAAAGCAACGGTAGTCTTCCAACCTGAATGTATATGCGTCTTTTTCATTGCAATTATTAGTAGCTGTAGACTAATGATCTACATGTAATACAATGACCTAATTAGTAAACGACCTATGAATATGCTGACGCTCTTGCTAGAAAACCAATTACAACCCTCTGACGTTGCGGATATCTCCATCAAAACAACTGGCCCTGAGGGGAATCCCTTTCTACGTTATCTACTGGCTTGCCAAAGAATATGAAGAACACCGAATCATACAAAAAATCACCCAAACACAGCCAAGTCATTTACCTCAAGTCTCTGGAACCTATCCAATTACCATAACGCCTTGCAAGAAGCACACATGCACCCTCTCCACAACTAGGAAATGCCAATACTATAACGAAATATCATGAACACTACCAGACCCTTAAATGACACTGCCGATGGAGCCGCTAGCAACGCTTACCTACCAGCATCCTATGTCCCTGTTAAAACCAAGTGCATCATTATGAAGTACAAAACAGGAACCCTGTACGACTAAAAGCATGCGGTATGGTTTAAGCACCCAATAAGCATACCTTGCCCCCCCTGGTTTACAAATTCATTAGTGCAGCTGTCGATTTTTTTTAATTGATTTAGTTGTTGGGACCTATAGGTTGAGCAGCCATGCCAGGCTGGAGGCTTTTGTAATCCAAAATAAGCTTGCCCCCTCTGCTTAACTAGACAGTGCCCTGCATATCCTTTCTGGATGCCAACTCACACAAATACGAGACATGATCACTGAGAGAAACGACTTCGCACGCAGCATGATCTTCAAAGTCAACAGCAAGACAGGCTCCCTAGGATCCTGCTTTGTCTGCATGGATATAGGTAGCAGGGAACGGCTGGCTATGCAAAATATTCAGATCCCCAATACAGCTGCTAGACATATATGCAGATTTGAATGAACAATAAGATCTCGAGTTTTTGGTTGATATGGAATGCAAAGACGCTAGGGCTTCTTTTTATGTTTTGCAGTTGATCTGCAGGTTGAATCAACCATGTGCTTGAATACAATAGTTGATTTCTGCTTAAATCAACGGTCAACCTAAAATCAATCTCAGATCAACCACTCCTGCTTGGTTGCTGGTTGAATCAACTGTGTGGTTGAAACAAACCAGCAGTTGATTTCTGCTTGAACCAACGATCAACCAGGAATCAATTAGGAATCAACCGTCCCTCATTAATTGTTGCTTGAATCAACAATTTAGTTGAATCAACTAGGACAGCAGTTGATTTCCGCTTAAATCAATGATGAACTAGAAACCAACGCTTTTGGTTGATTCAACCCCATTGAATCAACAGCCCTGACATTTCCGACGTGAAACCAGGATTACACCAGAGTGGCTCTTTCCACCCCGCTTCTAAGACAAAAATAGGTTCATCTCCAGCCGTCCGGATGCTGTACTGGTTGCTCCCATCTCCACAAAAACTAAAACGCAGCAGACTAGCAAGAATGACAGAAGGTGGGTTCTTAGGAGCGGCAGGGGCAACTTAGGGAGACCAGGAGCATCTCCTCAGCAGCACCGCCAGCCATTATGTAACAAGCATTGTTACATGTGTGGTACTGGAGTTAGTTAGCCTAACTCCTTACTGCAAGGAGGGGATATTATCCCTGGGGAGCTGGATTTCAGTAGAGTTAATATAATAGAAATTACACAATTTCCTGATTTGTCTGCTAGGCAGCAGCTCACAGACACGGGCGAGCTTGGGGCCCGTGTCCTCCCGCGTTCAATCTCACAGCCTAAGGTACTACTATCGGTACTACACTTAGTGCTGTTACACATTAGCAGATCCACCTTCCCCAGACATCACCGACCCAAAGATCTCAGCATTCTACAACGTGACATTCACCTCATCGAGATCAAGTACTTTGAGGACACTCAACCGCATAACCAACTGAGCGCCGCACAGGACAGCATGAAGGCCTGTGCTCCATCCTGTATGGAGCCTCCGTTACTCTCCACACCATCCTTTTAGGAGTGGGTGGCATCATCTACAACAAGCACACGCGGAAGCCTTTTAGGAGCTGAATCTTGATTTAAAAAGAGTTAAGAAACTTGCTTCCAAGCTTCATGGTCAATCTGTCAATTTCGCTGCCAAACTTGTTCATAAAGGAAAGAAAAGAAAAAGAAAAGACTCCGCTGGTAGTGATGACACAGCCAGCATGATTAAGGGAGGGGGTTACTTAGGTGCCCGCACCAGGCAACCCCCCACCGCGCAAACACAAAAAGAAGGAATTAATGTGGGTCAGGGGGGTTGTGTGCCATAGCACCCGGACCCTATCCTTGACTGTTGTTGCTTGTGTTATATTGCCGCGCATACCTTGTTTTTATGAGTGCAGATGCATGTCTGATGGAGTGTTCATTCAGTTTGTGTGTCAGTTTTTTCATCTTATGGTCTGCCAGAGGTTTGTTTGTATAGTCTTTGTAGTTAGTCCCCATAGCTCCAACGAGGATCACGTGCAGCTTGACTTCCCTATATCCTTGTCTGTTTAGGTTGGCCAAAGCATGCTGTGCTTTTGCTTTTGCTTTTGGAGTTGGGGATCAGGCCTAGTGTCTTCACAGAATTTAAACTCAATCAGGTGAACCTCCCACTGGTTTGGATTTTATTTCTTGTCTTCAAGCTGTTAAAATTTTTGGTTGCGGGTGGTTACGTGAGAGGAGCACACAGTTCTAGGTAAAATTAGGATGGCGGGTGTTCATAGGGTGTTCATAGGGTGTTCAACCAGACGTGCCCTTTCCAGCAATATTATCAACTCTCAGCAGGAGACGGCTTCAGATTAAGCCTGCAACCCACCTGAATCCCATTGATCTTTTCTTTTTTCCTTTGGTGGAGGAGTTTTACGGTACCCGTTACCAAAGTGGCTATTTTTCCTTATATAATGATTCACTGCCTGACCTCTGGTTCTGTATTAAACCTCCTTTCTCCTGCAGAATGTCTAGCGCTAACAATATTTACAAGTGTTACATGTAGATGGATTGATGACAACGACTTTAAGAAGGCAATTACGGCCATTGCTTTCTGTCTGTGTAACATGAGTATACAAGCTGTGTGATTGTGGAAATGTATCACCCTACGGTAGGATGGCCCCAGAGTGCTGTCACAAGGCTCAGGAAGGTGGGCTGCAAAATGACTTGCCCGCTCTTGAGAGAAAACCGTTGCTATCCTTCAATGCAACATCGATTGCATCCACCAAAGGAGCTTCAGTCATGAGACCTGTCCACACACCCTTCCCCAGCTAGCACAAAAGCATATAACTGCAACAGTGAGGTACACGTAACCTGTAGGTAAATGGTTGTTAGGACTGACACTGCAGGGGCCTTTCCACCTTACTTAATGCAGATCAACAAACTTTCTAGTGCTTTCCTATGCAGATCAACAAACTTCCTAGTGCTTTCCTCATAAGGTAAACAAAGTATACAAGGTAGTTTTGGTACAACACGCACATAACATTTTGTCTCTTCAGTTTAAAGTACAGGTGCAATCAGAATCAGCAACGCGTTACAAATATTACATAAATAGGACTCTGTCAGATTAAAGCAAAACCTCCAGAATCCTCAACTGGTCAAACCGAAAAAGGGCCCAACTTGGACCTCCCAAGCCATTCATCAAACTGTGTATTTAACAAAGCAACAACACATTCTGGGTACTCTGGTAGGCTCTGATAGGCGTTTGATGATGTGTTGCTAGAAAGGGCGCTAGTAGATGCCTCCTCTCCATACACGGAAGTTACAAGGTGGACCCTGGCCACTTCACCCCTTCGACCAAGGGAAGTTGTAGCAGCAATGATGGAATGGATGGCAAGCAGTGACAAGTACAGCGCCAATCTATTTTTTGCTTTGAGCTAGCTAATGCGGGCCACACCCTTTCAAAGCAAATCTGAAAAGTGCAAAACGAAGAGGCACGCTACGTAGACAGTGACAACCACTCCCCACACGCACTAGGTGCTACAAATGTACAAACAGGCAATAGTCTGTGTGTGGAGGGGGGGGGTCCCCATTATAACTGACTAAATGAGACCACTTCCAGGTTAGACAACTTACACTCATCAGGTCAATCTCAGACTAGGCAGCTTTCATTGACCTGGCCTCTCTCACTGACTGGGCCAAGCCCTCACAGGCTATAATAGGCCGCTCCCGCTGACCAGATTAGGCCACTCATTGCCTGAACGAGGCCACTCTCATTGACAGAACGAGGCCGTCCTTGCTGACCAGACTCAAACCACTCCTACTGACCAGACTAGGCCACTCTCATTGACAGAACGAGGCCACTCTTGCTAACCAGACTAAGCCACTCCTACTGACCAGACTAGGCCACTCTCATTGACAGAACGAGGCCATCCTTGCTGACTAGACTAAGCCACTCCTACTGACCAGACTAGGCCGTTCTCATTGACCGGGCTCCCGCTGAAGGACCTGCATCTCTGACAGCGCCTGGATTATGGCGCCTGCCTGCGCATCCGAAAGGCCTCCCTTTGCTGCTGCGTTCTGGGATGCTGCCACTAGTGAGTCTGTCCAAGCCGAGGAGGGCGGAGGCACGCGCAGCTTGGAAAAGCCGACGGCCAGCTGCATTAGCTCAAGGCCGGTGTACTCTGACCACCTGCATCGGCGGGGCAGTGAGGTGGCATAAGTCACTGCGTAATCCTGTTCACTCAATTCCATTTGATTCCAACCTGCAATAAGGAAGGGCAGTGAGGTGGCATGAGTCGCTGCGTAATCCTGTTCACTCAATTCCAGTTGATTCCAACTTGCAATAAGGGAGGGCAGGGAGGTGGCATGAGTCACTGCGTAATCCTGTTCACTCAATTCCAGTTGATTTCAACTTGCAATAAAGAAGGGCAGGGAGGTGGCGTGAGTCCCTGGGCAATTTACGGTAAGCCCTGTTCACTCAAGTCACATAGATTCCAACTCGCAATCAGGAAGAAGGCAGTGAGGTGGCACGAGCCACTAGTGAATCCTGTCCAATTTAGGGCCGTTGAAATCTGACCAAGCGCAGCGGGGGAGGCACGTTATGGCAGCAAGAAATATAGGCGCAGAGCAGTTCCGGATACAAGGCCGGTGACTCCAACCATTGGCAATCAGAAAAAACAAAAAAGAGGTAAGCAGGGACCAGCGCAAGCTGTCCTGGTTTACCACCTGTGGTAGTTTGGCGCTTGTTGCGCTTGGAGTGAACGGATGTGGCTGAGAGGTGTCATGTCTTTTTTCCGTGTGGGTTATGGCTACATGATGGTGTATTGCTGTTGCCAATCAATTCCTCCTTGCGTTTGCATTCGCAATGGAATGCGTGAATAAGCAAAGCCATTAGAACCAAAATGAGCACCAAGCGCATGATCCTGCCAAAGCAGACTGATTCCATCTTTTCAGAGTCATCCAAAGCTTTGAGTTCAATCAAAAACAGTCAGACCGGCAAGCATTCCCTCGCGGCAAATGTTTGAAGGATTACCGTTTGTCAACTGCTGCTGCCAAGGCCATCAGCTCCTCGATGTTTGCCTGCACAAACTTCTTCTTATGCTTAGTGTGGGACAGGGACCACGCCAACGCTGCCAAGGAGGAAGCACTGCATCCGTAAGTGCTGCTGTTGTCGCTGTTGCTGCTGCTGTTGGCGCTGTTGCTGCTGCTGTTGTTGCTGTTGCTACTGCTGTTGGCGCTGTTGCTGCTGCTGTCTGCCTCGATGGTGCTGTTCATCTCAAAAAGGAAGCTGTTCAGGATCTGTGTGGAGTATTCACGGTCCAACGGCGCGTAGCGAAGATTGCGAACCTGAATGAAAAATGGTCAGAGTAGAGTTTGGAGGTCTGCGCTGTGATTGGTAGAAGGAAGCCAATGCTTGCACTAGCGATTTCATGCAATTCGGTTGCTAACCTATATGAAGCGATGCCAATTTATATCCGCTCCTGTTCGATGCAGAAGGGGGATCAGTAGATTGACAAATGAATCAGGGGATCAATAATATTACTATCATGGCAGAAAGGTTTTGGGCAATATAGAAGAGGCGCAAGGTGGACACATCAGTCCACAAAGTGTTCGCAGGAATTTATAAATCGTGCATCGAAGGTTGCAGGCTTTTAACCTTTGGAAGCTGAACATATTTACCGTAAAGAAAGTACCATACCTTCATGCACACAAACTTGTAAGAAACATTCCTCCGTAGCACAAAACATCACGAAAATGGTTAAAAGGGCTGCTTTTCCATCACACCCAATTTGCTTCCCGGACAACCAGCACTGCCTACCAGGCTACGGATCAAATCAGCGTAGTCGTCTGCTGGCGTGAAGTCTGCCACGGGGTGACCAGCACTTCCAGCTTCTCCGTCACCACCACCACCACCACTGTATTTCATGCTCAAGCTGGCAAGGCTGCTCGGGCTCGATGCCACCTGGTGAGTAGTTAGTCGTAGCAACCGAGAGTAAGGCCTAGAGTATGTTTTTGGGTCAGCAGCGTTCCTGTACGTTGCAGCACACCCACATACACACATGTACACACCTGTATGTTTAAACGTCTCAGGAAAGGAACAATTGAACTTCAGTGTGTGTGTGTGCGTGTGTGTGTGCGTGTGTGTGTACGTGTGTGTGTGTGTGTGCGCGTGTGTGTGTGCGTGTGCGTGTGTGTGTGTGCGCGTGTGTGTGTGCGTGCGTGCGTGCGTGCGTGCGTGCGTGTGTGCGTGTGTGTGTGTGTGTGATAGAAAGGGATCAGTAACCTCAGTGCTTTGCCTGTGACTTCAAAGTACACTGTGTTGTGGCAGCACACGGGCCCCTGGGCTTGCAACACTGTGGTAATCCTGCACACGCTTGCTCAGCCACCACAAGCAAAAGGCTGCAAGGGTCAGACTGTCTAGCTCAATTCACGCATAGCAGACTCAAGGGAAGTTGGTGCCACCATCAGTCAGCTGTAACAGCCCTCTTTCATAATGTTGTTGGACAGCTGTCATTCACGTAAGCCAACCCGCAGCAGGACATCATCACAAGAAAATCACGACAGCTAGAGCATGCCAGCAATAACGAAAGCCAAAAATGAGAGCACCTGCATGCCCATCCGAGGGGCTTCAGATCACGACAGCTAGAGCATGCCAGCAAATATGAGAGCAAAAACGAGAGCACTTACATGCCCATCCGAGGGGCTTCAGATCACGACAGCTAGAGCATGCCAGCAAAAATGGGAGCAAAAATGAGAGCACTTGCATGCCCATCCGAGGGGCTTCAGATCACGACAGCTAGAGCATGCCAGCAAAAATGGGAGCAAAAATGAGAGCACTTGCATGCCCATCCGAGGGGCTTCACACCTACACGTCAGCCAAAGCAGTTGTGGTAGGTAGCCTGTGAATGAACTATCCCAGTGCCGCACGACAAAATACAGGATCAAGCTAACTAGCTTGATCTGTAAATAGAGCACCTGCTCGACTCAAAGAACTTGCAACTTGAGTGCTAAATAAAAGTAGCCATTCCCACAAAAGTCCCGAATCGCAAAAGCAAGTCCTGCTCACTTTTGAAGAAAAAAAGGTTAGTAGCAGGCAATGAAAAACCACTCCCCACAGTAACTAAGGAAAAGGAGCCTCTCTAGAGCCGGGTACAGTAAAACCCCCTCACAACACATCTTCCTCTTTGTACCATGACGTCAACAAAAGTAGACATCCAAACTAATCCTCAACCACAAACACAACGTTTTCTTGGCTCACCTCAAAGAACTTGCCGCCGCCGTCGTCGTCGCCCTCCACCCCAACCCCTCCCTCTTCGCCCTCCTCCCACGAGCTACCACTGGAGCTGCCACTGTCAGTATCGCTATCACTGTCCAGACCAATCACGCTGTGCGATGCCAGGCCAGATGCACGCAGGCGCTGGGCTTTGCTGCTACTGCTGCTGCTGCTGCTGCTGCTGCTGCTGCTGCTACTGCGAGTGTTTGAGCTTGACACCGAGGGAACAGGGTCTAAGATGCCGTCCTCGGTTTCGGACTCGTACGAGGAAAAGGAGTGGTCTGCTCCTGAAGATGAGGTGTGAGAAAAGGGAGAAACTGAGGGGGCATTGGATGAGCTTGAATACACATTAACGCACACACGCATTGGCGCACACATTGCTTTATATGCACATGTGCATGCACTGACCTGCGCTTATGGTAGTACACACATTGTTTTATATGCACATGTGCATGCACTGACCTGCGCTTATGGTAGTATACACATTGTTTTATATGCACATGTGCATGCACTGTCCTGCGCATATGGTACACACTGCTAATTATGCACACGTGCATGCACTGACCAACGCATATTTGTATACAAATTGCTACATATATGCACAAGTGCATGCACCAACCTACGCATATTGCTATTAGATATATGCACATGTGCATGCACTGACCTACGGGTATCCAGTCACCCACACCCAAACCTTCCAATACCCACACCAGATTGTGCACACAAGCACTCATGTACTCTACCTAGCATAATACCGTACTAACGCGTGACCAATGCGCACCCCGATTTTTTATGAATTGTTTGAGTGCATTGCGCGGGGTTTGCGCACTCCTTTCAGTATGAAAAGTTTGCCATTGCGCACCCCCAATTGCGCAGCAATTGAGGTGCGCAGAGCTTTCTCAGGGGCATTGCGCAGACCCCATTGCGCAGACCCCCAGCAGCAAGCTTGCATGGCTTTGAATTACAGGTACCAGCATTGCGTGGGTACTTGAGCACTGCGCAACCCACATACAATGAGCTAGTTCATTGTTACAGCCACTACTGAGGTCATGTAAGGAAAGAAAGCATGTTTGTTCTGTTGTTCCTTCTCTGTCCTGGGGCTAATCCATTGAATCTGAGTGCCAAAACTAGATATTCTCCCACTCTACCCCATTCTCATCCCGGATGGCATGCTTGGAACGCTGCTGCTCGCGCGCAACATCGTCCTCCCGCTTCTCCCGCGGGATGGCACGCACATACCTACCCAGAATTTATAACATTAATTAATTTTGCGATTGTGCACAATTGCGCACCGGCTCTCACCGGAATAATTTCCCGCTTGCGCACCCGATTGCGCACCCCGATTTCAAGTGTAGCAAAATATTCATTGCGCGTCTCCATTGCTCTAAAAAAGATAATTAAAGCGCAATGGTCAAGCGTTGGTACGGTATATGCACACGTGCATGCACAAACCTACACATACCGGCACGCATATTGCTATACCCACACACGTGCAATTGAGAGCGCAACACGCACACGCACACACACACAACACACACAACACACACGCACAAAACCGAGGCCCTGAGGAAATGCAGAGCTCAGGTCGAGGAGCGAGCAGGGGCACAAAATTGTCAAAAAGGAGATCAGCAGACAGGGGAAATCAGCAGGCCATAACCCAAGACAAGGCTTGGCCCTGACGACACAACACAGGACAAGTCTGGACCCTGACAACACGGCTTGACCCTGTAAACTCACAGTACGATATTGTGGTAGGTATTCTCAGCAATGACCTTCACTGAGGCGACCCGTGGTATTTACATGTTTGATCTTGGTATGGATCGCAAGCCTCAATTATAGGGTTGGCCAGAAGAAAAAGAAGATATATATACGGTGTAACTACAGTATTTCTTTCAGGGACTTCATTAGATATACGGTCATAAACGATGTCTACTCAGTATTATTTCAGGATTGCACAGCCTCTCATGAATAACACAAAGCCAAGCCGTTCCACTGTAAAGGTTGGCTAGACATAAAAATCACCAAATATACGGTCATAAACGATGTACATATATATATATTATATATATACGGTACTGGCCGACCCTGCGCTCCACACAAGAGCTGCAAACTGAACGTCCCAAACTTTTTAAACCAAGGAAGTCATCAAAGGCAAGAACACAATTGCAAATGAAAGGGAAGCCAAGCCAATGACGTTTCCAAAGAAAACAACATGGAATTTGATGTGATTCCTGCTCTCTAGACACACGTGCACGTGCTTTAAAGGCAAGCACCACAGGAGAACACACACAGACACATACACACAAACCCTTCGCATGCACACACCTGTCACAGAAGGACCCAAGCCAAGCACAGGCAGCAGGTCCTTTGCCAGGAGAGAGGGAGAGGCAGTTGAACGCAGAGTGTAGATAGGCAGTTTGAAGCGCTGGATGGCAGCACGCATCTGTGTGAAATGTGAAGTGTGTAGTGTGTTTGTTCATGTGTGCGTGTGTTTGATGTAGAGTGTAGATAGGCAGTTTGAAGCGCTGGATGGCAGCACGCATCTGTGTGAAATGTGAAGTGTGAAGTGTGTGTTTGTTCATGTGTGCGTGTGTTTGATGTAGAGTGCAGATAGGCAGTTTGAAGCGCTGGATTGCAGCACACATCTGTGTGAAATGTGAAGTGTGTAGTGTGTGTTTGTTCATGTGTGCGTGTGTTTGATGTAGAGTGTAGATAGGCAGTTTGAAGCGCTGGATGGCAGCACGCATCTGTGTGAAATGTGAAGTGTAAAGTGTGTATTGGTTCATGTGTGCGTGTGTGTTTGTGCGTGTGTGTCAAGCATAAAGTGTGAAGTGTGTGTGTATGTATGCGTAAGTGTGTGAGCATGTGTGTGTGTGTGTTGTAAAGGCATACACAGCCGTACAAAGCAATGTTGCTTGAGCGTGGAGAGCAGACAGAATGTGATGAATGGCAGCATGTCAACACGCGCGACTTCAAAATTGGACGACATTAGAGGCGCACATAACACACATACGTGCCACAATTATGTGAGCTTTTGCTTGCATGATGTTGTTGACTTTGCTGCATTTGTGGGCAAATGCACACGCATATGTGAGCCTCTGCGCGTATGATGCTTAACTTTGCAAATGTATGCCTGCTTGCCATACAAAACAATCTTTGGTCAAGTGTCTTGGTGCAAGCGGTGCTCCAATCATAACCAACTGCGGCCCCTTGCACTTACACACACCTTTGGACTGTTCTTGAGTTTGGCCCGTGTGGCGACAACCTGCACAGAAAAAGAGAACATGCGTGAGGTGTCGCCCTTGACAAGCTCATGTAAGTGCAAGGTCAAATGGGACATGGAAGCTGAGATCCGCAGTAAGAAGAAAAAGCTGAGATCTTCTGTAAAATACGGAAAAGGGTCGTGAACCACCAAAGCCGTTTCCACATCTGTCAGGTTTATTTGGGCGTCACAATTTCAACACAAGCACAGCACAAGCACACAAGTGCAGCACACAAGCACACCACACAAGCACATAAGCACACAAGCACACCACACAAGCACATAAGCACACAAGCACAGCACACAAGCACACAAGCACAGCACAAGCACAAGCACGTACAGCTCTGTCGTCAACACTCATTACGGCAATCTCTGAACTAGCCAGTCCTCTATGACAATCAGATGATATAGCTCACCAGGTCAGCTTCCTCTCCGGTTCTGAAAAGAAATCACAAAACCACAAAACCTAAATCCATTCCACCAACAATGTGACAAGAGAAATTGACCTGATCAATTACCTCCTCACTTTTAAGAGCCACCTACCAAGTCAGCCTCCTCCAAGCTGTCTACGATTTGCACCCCTGACGCTACGAGAGACGGCCGAGCGGACAGAGATGGGGCGACACCTGTGTGTGAGTTTGTTGATCGATCAAGAATGGAGCTAGAGTCAGAGCTGTCCACGATCAGCATCCCTGACGCTACGAGAGACGGCCAAGTGCACAGAGAGGGGGCGACACCTGTGTGTGAGAGTTTGTTGATCTGTCAAAAATGGAGCTAAAGAGTCTGAGCTGTCCACGATCAGCATCCCTGACGCTACGAGAGACGGCCGAGCAGACATTAATGACGGCGACACCAGGGAATGGGCGTCAAGCAATTTTTAGCCGAGCTGGACTTCTACGTTGACACCACAATTGCATGGAAGGATGCCGAGAGTGCGGAGCTGTGTTTTCTTGCGCTTGCAGTATGCTCTCTGTATGTGAACAAAGGAAGCTATGACAAGCCAGCGGAGTACGTACATTCACTTTGAAGTTTGGAGTAGGGTTTGAGTTGGACAGCTAGCGGAGCATGTAAAATTGTAGTTTAAACAAGGTTTTGAGGTAGACAAGCTGGCAGAGGACATACATTCACATTGTAATTTGAACAAGGTTCGAGCAGGATAAGTGTTCAATGCTCACCTTGCAACTTTTGAACGAGTTGTCGTAGGGCTGCGATGACTTTTGAAGTCACGCTCCTCTCGGTCAATAGATAAACACTGTGTGTGTGTGTGTGTGTGTGTGTGTGTGTGTTTGTGTGTGTGTGTGCGTGCGTGCATGCGTACGCGCAGCACAATATAGTTCACTGTGCGCATGAGTGTGGCATAAGCGTGTTTCTCAGTGCAGAGAGGACACCTAACTTGAGAATGAGCACAACGATACCTAACTAAATTATGAATGTGCGATGAGTGTGTGTTTTCATGCAGGAACGTAGGAACGTGTATGGCACAACGTTGTTAAATTTGTGTATGGTTGTACAGTAGAATGTGCACATTTATGCAACAAATTAGGTAAGATAATTCTGTCTGAGGGACTTGATCGACTGCATCATACTGGATAGACCTAAGCACAGAAATGTAGTGTGTGTGTGCGTGTGTGTGTATGGCTTTGTCTCATAGTGGGTGCAGGCTGGCCTCCCACCAGGCACTATCAGATTTGTGACGCTGCACACAAAAAGTGCCATAGGAGCACAGACATAATATTCACAATGTCATTATACACTGCTTCCAGGATGAACTTCTCCAAAGAAAGTCATAGCCCTTGTGCAATCAGCTACAGCTACAACCATGCCCCTCCTAAACGCTCATACGCACACGAAGAGAAAAAGGGAAACTGCGCAGGCAGTGAAAACCATCCCCCCCACAAATACAGGAACACACAAGCTCATGTATACGCACCCTCCTCCAACGCAATGTAGGGCCACATCAGCCCTGCATCTCTCCCATTCCTGCATGCAGTGCCAACACCTAGCCCAACACACAAAGACATTTATCCACACACACGCGCACACACACGCACACGCACACGCACACATACCTATCCACAAACACACCCCCCTATCCACACACATACATGCACACACACACCTATACACACACGCGCATACACACGCACCTATCCACAAACACACACACACGCATATGCACACACATACACTTTGCACTCACGCAATGCAGGGTCCCCACATCCCTGCACCTCTCCCGCCCCCGCCAGCAGCGCCACCACCAAGACCCAGCATGCCCGCCTTTCCCTGTGATATCTCTTCCCCACCACCTCCACCCCCCGCCCCCTGCAACATCGGCACTGCAGGGGCTGCTGCTGCAGAAACTGAGGGCCACACTTGCTCCCCTTGGAGGTCAGCCCCTCGAGCTCCCTCTGGGCCTGTGTGTGTATGAGTATGTTTAAGTGCCTGACTATGAGTATGTATGTGTGTGTATGTGTGTGTGGACTTGCTTGTGTGTGCGCATGTGCCTACGCGTGTGCCTGCGTGCATCATTTGTGTGTGTGCGTGTCCTGTATTCACACAAGTGCATGTTACCTATTGACAAAAATACAAACACACAAATATGATGCATCCACAAAGTATATAGTAGTATCTGACCACTCTTAAAATGCTCATTCTGGATAAGGCCAAATAATACCTGCGCCGCCGCACACGCACACTCACGCACACATTTTCACACGCATCACTTCCCCATACATCCACACATATCCATCCATCCATCCATCCATCCATCCATCCATCCATCCACACATATCCATCCACACACCCAGCCCACACCCAGACTAACACCCCCGTCCACCAAACACCCACATTCACTCTGACTCCCGCTCCCACTTCCACTCCCACTCCCACTCTTACTTCCACTCCCACTCCCACTCCCACTCCCACTCCCACTCCCATTCCCACTCCCACTCCCACTCTTACTTCCACTCCCACTCCCACTCCCACTCCCACTCCCACTCCCACTCCCACCCCAACCCCCACTCCCACTCCCACTCCCACTCCCACTCCCACTCCCAAACCCACTCTTACTTCTACTCCCACTCCCACTCCCACACCCACTCCCACACCCACACCCACACCCACACCCACACCCACACCCACTCCCACCCCCACACCCACACCCACAACACCCACACCCACACCCACAACACCCACACCAACACACCTGCAGTTCCTGCTGCTGCAGTTCCTGCAGTTCCTGCTGCTGCAGTTCCTGAAGCAGAGGGTTCAGACGCAGGGGCATCTCCTGACGATGGCCTAAGAAGGGATGTGGCACCTGCTGCTGCTGCTGCTGCTGCTGCTGCTGCAGGCGGCAATGGAGCCTTGCTGACAGGAGGATGAGCAGCAGACACGACGTTCTGCTGCGTGGCACTCTCCTCAGAGCAAGGAGGTGGGGCTGCACGCACACGGCGGAGGCATTCGGGTTAGTCCAGCACACGCTCCTTCACACCTGACCGATTCGAACTCCCCAATCCTAGCCCAATTTTCAGTGAACTTGCCTTCCGCTAGCATGGGGCTTGATGATTACTAGCTGCTGACATGTCCTTCAAAGCACATGCTCATTACACTGTCCTTACTTTCAACAATTCTTGAGAATAGCCAGCTCAGTTTTCAGGCACGGGGAGGTCAGGCCTGCCTTCCTCTACCTGGGGCTTGATGACTACCAACCTGCTGACCTGCCCTTCAAAGCAACATGATCATTACACCATCCTTACTTTTGAGGAGCATCATTGCGCGGATGATGCAGGTTTTATAACACTTCACTCTTGCCTTGCTCCCCAAAGACACCCCTCCCAACAGACAACCCATAAACACCCCTCCCAATAGACACCCCTCCCCTAAATGCACACACACAAATACATGCACACACCTATCCACAAGCACATACACATGCACAACACACACACACACACCTGCTGCTGCTGCTGCTGCCTTGGCGGTGCGCACTGTTGGGAGATCTGCCTCCCAATTAGGGTCACACTCAGAGTCCCCAGGCATGGGCAGCCGCGGGGGGGGAGGGCGCTTGGTTTTGCCTTTGAGGGCCTTGCCACTTTCTGTGGGATGTGTGTGTTTGTGTGTGTGTATGTGAGAGAAATAATATATATATGCATATACATATAGATAGATAGAGCGAGAGAGAGCGAGAGAGCGAGAGAGCGAGAGAGCGAG
>Ga0307947_1000266_pt1 | contig 34403 bp, 58 predicted proteins | sample OrgLakmetagen232_FD_201840 | JGI IMG/M metagenome (GOLD analysis project Ga0307947, IMG submission 201840) | Saline water microbial communities from Organic Lake, Antarctica - #232 | ecosystem: Environmental > Aquatic > Non-marine Saline and Alkaline > Saline | place: Antarctica: Organic Lake...
ACACACCTATCTGGAAACAATGACAGACCACACGCACCTTCTTTTCCAATGCCCCACTCGTCCACTCGATGGTCAGGTGCAGGTTCTGCAGCAGCACCCAGCCTCCGTTCTTGTGCGCGTTGTTGAGGTTGTTCATAGCGATGGGCTCTTGGCCTTGGCCCAAGGAGATGGATGCGTACTTGCCTGTGTGTTTGTGTACACACGGGTGAGTGCAGTTATGAATGCATGCATGCATGCATGCGTGTGTGTGTGTGTGTGTGTGTGTGTGTGTGTGTGCGTACAACATAGTGTACACAAGTGCATTCACAGAGGTACCTGCAGTATCCCCCACTCAAGTTGGCAGTGATACGGAGGGGTTGCCCCAGTTCTGCTCAATGATGCATGTGAATGCAATGCATGCACCCGACAGGCACGTGCGTCCACGCACACATACACACACACACGCACAGACGCACGCACACACACACACACACGCACAGACGCACGCACACACACACACACACACACACACGCGCGCACACACACACACACACACACGGACACACTCAAAGACACACACACACACATGCGCACCTGCATCTCCTGTGTACCCGAGCTTGCGGCCAAGAGCTTCCACACTGCCAGCCACATCCACACCCGGAGACAGGAACACAAAGATGGGGACGCCCGCAGACGAGTCCTGTGTGCAGTATGTGTGTTTGCGTATATTTTTCATGCACAAATGCGTGCACACGTGTGCTGTAGCTGCAGAAGATTTGCAAAGGTCAGTGTGTGTGTACATGCATGTACACGTTGCTGTAGCAGCAGGAAATTGCGAAGGCAAGCTGTTATAAACACACACACACACACTCACTTGCAACGGGACATTCCGCTGCATTCAGCCTTCTCAACCACCAATCCACCGCGCCACTTCATCATCATTGAGTGCCAAGGTATTAAAGATTCATGAGGATACACGTGCTCACATGCTCACTGGCGCACACACACACACTCACTTGCAACGGGACATTACGCTGCATTCAGCCTTCTCAACCACCAATCCACCACGCCACGCCATTATCATTGAGCGCCAAGGTATTTAAGATATATGAGGATACACGTGCTCACGTGCTCACTGGCACACACACACACACCTGGAAAGAGCGCTCCAGGTCGTACGGCTGGCTGGTCACAAACTTGTCTCCCAGCATCGCCGCCACGAATTTGGTCATTGCGCTGGTCAACCGATCCGGCCGCAGTGCGCGGAACAGCAGCAACCTGGAGGCGCATGATGTTTTGTGACGTGTGCATGTGCACATGTGTTCTGTGTTCTGTGTGTGTGTGTGTGTGTGTTGGTATTTGTTGTGTGTGTATTCTCTCTGTGTGTGTGTGTGTGCGTGTGTGTGTGTTGGTGTTCGTTGTGTGTGTGTTCTCTCTCTGTGTGTGTGTGTAGATGTGTGTGTGTGTATGTGTTTGTTGTTGTGTTTGTTGAGTGCGTGTGTTGCATATGCGGGCTGACCCCCCCTCCATACACAAAACCAACAGAAATACAAGCTCCATGTCTGTTCTCGATGCCTACGTCCATACACCTCATAAATCCAAAGTATTTACGAACCTCTCACACATCTCTCACGCATCTCATACATGCCCCCCATGTACGCACCTCACACATGCCCCTCGTGCACGCACCTCTCACACATCTCTCACGCAACTCACACACGCTCCCCATGCACCCACCTGTCAAACTCAGGCATGCGCTTCCAGTCTCCTGGCAGGGGCTCATCCTCAGGCCTCTCTAGCTCCATCCACTCACGCCATCGTTTAGAGGAGCCCACGAGGTCGTCAGGAAGGTTGGTGTAGTCGTCAAGCTCCTTGAGCGCCTGTGAGTGTGTACGTGCGTGCATGTGTAAAAGTGTGTAAATCAGGCAGGTTGGTGTAGTTGTTGAGCACCTGTATGTGTTTGTGTGCGTGTGTGTGTGTGTGTGTGCAAGTGATTGCATGACTGGACACACACACTCACACACTCTCACTCTCACACACACACACACACACACACACACACACACACACACACACACACACACACAAGCAAATCATGCCTGCAGGCCCGCTTCATACGCTCTCCCTACCATTCCACCTAACCACTCCATCACTCAGGTCAGAGGGTTCACACATCTCCCCACCTGTACGCTCCCCCACACTGTGTCATGCACCCAATCAGCAATGGGGTTGTCTACTCCCATGACCTTGGGTCCACGTAGCAGGTAATCAAACTTGGTGTACTGCAGCTCTCCCTTTTGGCGGAAGATGGCCATGCACAGCTACGGGTGGCATGGAATGGGGCAATGTGTGTGTGTGTGTGTGTGCGTGTGTGTGTGTGTGTGTGTGTGCGTGTGTGTGCGTGTGTGTGCTTGTGTGTGTGTGCTTGTGTGTGTGTGTGTGTGCGTGCGCGCATGCAAGCCATAAACATGACAGCTTATGTGTCTGTAAAGGACTGCAGCTTGACCTTGGCCCTGCGCGATTCTGAGCAGCATATCAAGAGCACGTGCATGTACAACATGACAAGAGGACATGACAACATGACAAGAGGATATATGCTTGTACAACCTTCTTTTGTGCACGTAAACAGTGCGCAGCATGCCTTTTGGCAGGTGGCTATGCTGCATTTAGGAACGTAACACATGCAAGCCTAATAAGCACACACAACAAGCACACACACATGCATATATACACACACAACACAAGCACACACACATGCATATATACACACACAACACAAGCACACACACATGCATATATACACACACAACAAGCATACATACACATGCATATATACACACACAACACAAGCACACACACACACATGCATATATACACACATAACACAAGCACTCTCAAACATGCATACACACACAAAACAAACACACACACACCTGCGTAGCCACGATGAGCTTGTGGCGCTCAAACAGTCCCTGTGCCACGTAAGCAAACACCATGTAGCAGGTGCTCTGAATGAGCAGCTCCACACGCTTCTCCAGATCAACCTCTCCCGCACGCTCCAGCTCGGGCACCTGTGTGTGTGTTTGTGAGTTTGATGCGTGTGAATAGAGCATGAAAATTGTGTGTGTGTGTGTATTTGTGTAAGCATGAGTACACAGCTGTGTGTGTTTGTAAGAGTTTCGTATGTGTGCGTATGTGTGCGTATGTGTGTAGAGTGTTATGTGCACTGAGCCTTTCATTGCGTGCAAGCAGGCCACGCATGCATGAGCATACAAATCCACAAAGACAGCCAAGGTACATGCTTCTGTTTCCTTAGATGTGTCTGTTTCCCTTGGATATATATATGTCCACTTTCCTCTCATCCTTGCCACCAGGGCAAACGGTCAATGCTTCGGCCCAGCACGTACACAAAGGTGGCCGTACAGTATGCCTTCATACTCCTTGACTGCACGACAGGAAGTTCTAGGGTTGGCCAGAACCCTATGGATACGCCGTATATACCCGTATATTTGATGAAATCCCTGCAAAAATTATTGTGCATCCACCGTATACATATATGGTTCTGGCCAACCCTAGAAATTTCTTACCTTGCTCTCACCCTGACCACCAGGGCATACGTCAAGGCCTCAGCCTAACACATACACAAAGTTGGCAAGCATGTTCAGATGGAGAGAAACGCTGTTCCTCTCGCTCTGAAAATGCTTGGCAATGGAGGGTGTGTGCTTCACTGAGTTCTGACCGTTTTATATGATGCACCCACCTTGCTCTCGTCCTTGCCGCCAGGGCACACGTCCATGCCACGGCCCAGCACATACACAAAGTTGGCCATGGAGTAGTGGTACACCCGATTGAGGGCGTTCAGGTTGTCGATGAGGAAATACACGAGGGAACCGCGTGCGGCTACGGGCCGGTACACCTCGCGCGCTTTTGCGATGTTGATCTGCACACATTGTCGTGTGTGAATGTGCGTGTGTGTGTGTGAGTGTGCTACAAAATGGGACACCTCGCGCGCTTTTGCGATGCTGATCTGCACACTTTTTTGTGTGTTGTGTGTGTGTGTGTGTGTGTGTGTGTGTGTGTGTGTGTGTGTGTGTGTGAGAGTGTGTGTGCTACGCCCCATGTGCTCATATGCTTTGACAATGTTCATCACGTCCTTGTGTGTGAGTGTGCTTGGCGTGTATGTATGCTTGTTAAGCCCACAGGGATCACGCACCTCTTGCCCTAACGCGATGTTGATCTGTGCCTATTCACGAGAATAAAGAGTACTGATGTGCAACCTTGCCCTTTTTCAGTGCTGTGCCTTGTGCCCACAATTCATACAATGCAGCCTCAACCTCTGAACCAACACAGCAAGGAGATCTCCCTTTGTCGTGCCAGCTAACGTTTCTCCTTGACCTCCACGTGCATACACTTGCAGTGTATGCACACGGCTAAAATAAACATCTTGAACACCGACAATCAAAAGGGAGGTTGACTCACCTCCGTCTGTTGCGCCAGCTCGACCTTTTTCTCGATGCCCACACAGCAACCCACGCAGCTAACCCTTTTGAACACCAACAATCAAGGGAGGCTGACTCACCTCTGTCTGTCGTGCCAGCTTGACCTTTTTCTCGATGCCCACACAGCAACCCAGGCAGCTAACCTTTGAGTACCGAAAATCAAAAGGGAGGCTGACTCACCTCCGTCTGTTGCGCCAGCTTGACCTTTTTCTCGATGCTCCACACAGCAACCCAGGCAGCTAACCTTTGAACACCGACAATCAAAAGGGAGGCTGACTCACCTCCGTCTGTCGTGCCAGCTTGACCTTCTCCTCAATATCTACTGCCGTGCGCTTGGTCTGCTCCAGGTTCTCAATGAGCTCAATGTCCTCAAGGATATCACCCTGCACGGACATGCATATTATGTAAGCATTGATTCATGAACATACGCATGCACATGAACACACACAGGCTCACGCTCATGCTCACGCTCACGCTCACGCTCACGCTCACGCTCACACTCACGCTCACGCTCACGCTCACGCTCACGCTCACGCTCACGCTCACGCTCACACTCACGCTCACGCTCACACTCACGCTCACGCTCACGCTCACACTCACGCTCATGCTCACGCTCACGCTCACGCTCACGCTCACGCTCACGCTCATGCTCATGCTCATGCTCACAGACACATAAAATACACATACGCACGCACGCTCGCACTCACGCTCACACACACACAAAATACACACACACACCTGTGCATTGGCCAGCTTGAGGAGCAGGTAATTCTCAGTGATGGTGCGTGAGTAGTCATACACTCACATGCACACGCATGCACAGGCATCCGGCATACACAACCACGCACACATGCGCGCACCTGTGCATTGGCCAGCTTGAGCAGCAAGCTGTTCTCCAGCTCTTGCAGCGTGATGTCGTACTCGTTGAGCTGGCGGACCAAGTGAGCAGCCTGCTCTTGCAGGTCAGGGCGCTCGTGGTCGACCACCAGGGCCAGCAGCTGGTCCTCAAGACCCTGTACGTGTGTGTGTGCGTGTGTGTGTGCATGTGTGTGTGTGTGTGTGTGTGTGTGTGTGTGTGAGAGAGAGAGAGAGAGAGAGAGAGAGAGAGAGAGAGAGAGAGAGAGAGAGAGAAAGAGAGAGAGAGAGAGAGAGCGTGTAAGAGGGGGTATGTTGGCACTTGCATGATGTGCGTGTTTAAACAGTCTTGCTTGCACAGACACAAGTTCCAAAGGAACAGACAAGCTGCTTTCTCTGTTGATGAGTAATGGTTGGCATTCAACGTGGGAAGCAATCGATGTGCCCGCCTTCGCAGCCTCAAACGCTATGAATGGCACATTCTGCTGTCTAGCTCTGTGCTTACTCCCCCTCCTCCCCCCCCTCCCCCCCACACAACCACACGACACCCCCACCCCCACCTCCACACCCCCACACCCCCACCCACCTTCTCAGTCACACAGAAGTTGACGAGGGTGGTCTGAGCGGCGATCTCGGGTTTGTAGTGGGGGTTGGACAGCTTGGTCTGCAGGTACAGCCTGAATCTGCTGTCGTACTCCACCTGCAAATTGTACACACACAAACACATACGCAAGTTATACACATGCAGGTTGCAGGTTGTACACACATATGCAAGTTGCGCATCCACTCATGCAAGTCAGACACCAACGTACACAGAGTACACACGCCAAAGAGAGGCCGTATAAATGCATGCACGCTTCATGCCAGCCCTCACTATAATTCATAATCAATGTTGCTCCCATCAAGCCTTCTCTCGTTGACTTTGGAGTGCCGTCATGCATACGCATGCATGCATCGCTGCACCACCCACCTCTGCGTCCCCGATCTTCATGATGAGGTTCTTGCCCTTTTTGATGGTCTGCTTTCCAATCACAGCATCCAGCACCGCGTCAATGTCGACGGGCAGGTTCTCAATCAGCATGGGCAGACCGTTCTCAATGCAGTACACCACCTGCGTTGAGTGTGTGATCGTGTGTGTGTGTGTGTGCGTGTGTGTGTCTCATTGCAGCATACCACCTGCGTTGAGTGTGTGATCGTGCGTGTGTGTGTGCGTCTGTGTGTGTTATTGTGCATGTGTGTGTGTGTGTGTCTCATTGCAGCATACCACCTGCGTGTGATGTATGTGTGTGTGCCTTTGTGTCTGTGTATGTAAATGTGTGTTTGTGTGTGTGCATCGCTGATAATGTACCCATTCATCTGTTGGAGGCCCCCTAGCCAGGTATAGCACAGGCGAGCGTTGCTGAGCAAATAACAGACTCTGGACATGCAACTGGAACAGACGGTGGAGATGTCTATGTAACATAAAGCATTGTTGATGACAGGATTTGACAACAGTGCAAGTTACCTCTCACCTGATCTTACACACACTCGTAAGCATACATTCACCAGCAAGCATCCACACCCACTCCCATATCCACGCCCACACCTAAACCCACACCCATACTCACCTCGTCAATATACAACATACACTCACCAGCACACACACACACACAAAACACACACCTTGTCAATGGACACACATACACTCACCAGCCACCCACACTCACACCCACACCCGCACCCTCCTTGTCAATGTACACACATACACTTACCAGCCACCCACACTCACACTCACACCCACACCCGCACCCACCTTGTCAATGTACTTGTGCTGTGATTGCTGGATTACCACAAGCCCCAGGGGCTCCTCCCGGTTCACCACCCACTTGATGCCCTGTGTGGGTATGCAGGCCACGTGTATGCGTAAGTGCAATTGAGTGAGTGTGTGTATGTGTGTGCATGCATGCATGCGTGGGTGTGTGCAAATGTGTATGTATTTGTGCAATCTACACAGTGCTCGAGTTACACAGGCAGTAGGACTCCTCATTAGTCACCACCACCCACTCGATGCCCTGTGTGGGTGGGTATGCAAGCCACTCACGTCCACGTGGAAGTGCATGCACGTGCATCCAATACTGCGCAAGCGGGTTTTACTTAATCACTACCACATGCGGGCCTGTTTCGTGTTAGTTTGCCACCAGGTTTTATTGGTTCACACCACCACACACGGGCTCTTGTTTGTTTGCCACCAACCCAATGACTCAAATGCCAGAACAAACATTCATTCCTGAGTAAGGTTGGCCAGAACCGTATATACACACCGTATATGACCGTATGTATGGTGATTTCCCTGCCAGAAATACTGTATATACACCGTATACACGTATAAATGTATGGCTCTGGCCAACCCCAATCCTGACTGATTCATACGCGGACCTGACTACACAATCATGAGGGGCCATTGCAAACCCACTCTTCTATCTTATTAACGACACTTAACCCCTACGGCCGACATGGCCATACAGCTGCAGCTGTAGGTCGATCATGAGTAGGGTTGGCCAGAACCGTATATACACACCGTATATGACCGTATGTATGGTGATTTCCCTGCCAAAAATACCGTACATACATCGTATATACCTATAAATGTATGGTTCTGGCCAACCCTAACCATGAGGGGCCAGCGGCTGGCGTTGGTCATTGCACTGCAACCCATTCTTACTGATACTCAATACCCAATCGACACAAACATCTCACACACCTGCAGCTGTGGGTCGATCATGAGGGGCCAGCGGCTGGCATTGGTCATGATGGCACCGTTTTCAATGGACAGAGGGTCCGTAGGAAGACCCTCGTTGGCCCAGCGGGCTTTTGTGGAGTCATTGGTCAGCAGGTCCAGGGGCATGATGCCCTGCGTGAGCAAGTGCACATGGTGTGTGCGTGTGTGTGTGTGTGTGTGTGTGTGTGTGTGTGTGTGTGCGTGTGTTTGTGTGTGTATGTGTGTGTGTATGTGTGTGTGCGTATGTGTGTGTTGACATACCCAAGCAGCTCGACCATGAATGCTTCCAATACTACATGTTAACTACCACCCAACCTTGTTCGCATTGTAAATATGTGCAACACACACGAGCAGCAGCACACACACACACACACACACCTGAGACATGGGAATGGCTCGCTCAATCAAGTCAGGCAGCCACTTCTCAAGCACCAGCTGCTCCCGGAAGTGCATGTTGAATGGGCCTGAGGGGCGCATCGCATTGGCGTGTGTGTTTAGGTATGTGTGTTTATTTGTGTGTATGTGTGTGTGTTCAAGTTCATGTTTGTCCTGTTTTTACTCCCAGGAGGGCCACGACAAAATCCACACACAGCATGCTCACCTGCATACGACACAAAGGCCGCAGCCACCAGCACACAACCACAAACCCACATCCACACTCAGCATGCTCACCTGCATACGACACAAAGGCCGCAGCCACCAGCACACAGCCACATCCACAGCATGCTCACCTGCATACGACGCAAAAGCCGCAGCCACCAACACACAACCACGACCACAACCCCACATCCACACACAGCATGCTCACCTGCATACGACACAAAGGCCGCAGCCACTAGCACATCGCCGACCAGGCGGCCCTCCACAGACTCCATGCGCTTGATCTCGCCGTTCCAGCGCGTGTTCTCTCCTGACAGGCCATTGATGAGACGGTCAGCCAGCTGAGCCTTGCGGCTGGTCTTCTCTGCCTGTATGTGTGTGCGCGTGTGTATATATGCGTAGCGTTGGCCAGGGCCGTATATATACACCATATATGACCGTATATTTGGTGATTTCCCTGCCAAAAATACCGTATATACACCATATATATATGGTTCTGGCCAACCCTATATATGTGTGTGTGTGTAAGTCCTTGTTGCCCTCAAACTCCTATCACTTTGTGGTGCTCATCATACATGAACCGGCCTCACACTTGGACCACAAAGAAACCTATTACAAGTATATGCAAGTCAAGGCAGCAATGTGTGGTGGCACAAAGGCCAACAGCAAAGTGAGAACCTTCCCACAAGGATGCACCCACACCCACACCCACACGTACACACGTACACACACATACACACACACATACGCACACACACACACATTCGCACACACACACGTACACACGTACACACATACGTACACACACATACTCACACACACGTACACACACACATACACACATACGTACGCACACATACGTACACACACACGTACACACACACCTGTGCCACGGCAGCATTCTTGTCAGTGGTGGCCTTCATGAGGCCCTCCTCCAAGGCTGTGACCCTGCGCACGTTTCGTTAGGTCTACCAGAACTGTGTGTCGACACTCACTGCATATGACTGCATGTATGGACAGATCCCTGCTATCCATATACCGTACAGCACATACACCGCACACACATGTATGGTTCTGACCATCATAGCGTGGCATATGCATTCACTCGTCCTGTGCATACACCGTAGACATATACACGTAGACACACACCGTAGACACATATATACTAGACACACCGTAGACACATATTGTCGTGGGCATACACCGTAGACACATATAAGTATGGTTCTGACCAAGGCTGATACGTTCGAAAATTCATCAACAGAGTTTGTTATGTTCATTAAAGTTTGCAAGCCTTAACTTTTGACTGAGCCCCAAAGTAAACCAGTTGGTTCTGACCATCACAGCGTGTGGCATATGCATTAACTCGTCCTACACCTCTGATACAAACACTGTCATCCATCTCATTGTTGACACACAGAGGCAAACACAGATGCGCGCACACACACACACACAAGTACACACACTTGTCCTGCAGCTCCTTGACACGGGCGCGGATGCCGGCCAGCTTCTTGTTCAATCACATAAGCACAGGCGCGCGCACACACACACGCACTTGTCCAGCAGTTCCTTAGAATGTCCAGCTTCTTGTCTTGTTAGCTCACATAAGCACAGGTGCAAACACATACACACACATAAAACTACACGCTACACGCACAATTATACAACTACACGCACACACAACTACACGCACTTGTCCTGCAGCTCCTTGACACGGGCGCGGATGCCGGCCAGCTTCTTGTTAGCTCCCTCCAGCTTGCGGTTGGCCTCTCCAAGGGCGGCACGCTTGGGGGCCACCACCTGAGTCCATGTGAAAGGTGTGTGTGTGTATGTGTGTGTGTGTGTGTGTGTGTGCAAAAAAGTGAAGCAGCATGGCTTTTTGACATGCATGGTTTAAGTTATGCACATGCAATAGACCATTCACATCCTTGTTGGTGTGCACAAGCAACATGCCAGAGTCACATATTTGTTCTAAAAGTGGACATCTTTGTTGAAAAGGTGCACTTGTGACACATCGGTCGCTGGTTTAATTCAAGCAAGCACACTTGCTAGACAGAACACGTACACACACATACACACACGCAAACACGTACACACACCTGGTAAATGCGGAAATACTTGCAGATGTTGATGACCCATCCACTCAGGCCAGCAGCAGCTGAGGACTTGGAGCGGATGTTGTCGGGGGTGAACCCAGGGTTGCTCATGTACTCCTTCTCCACCTGTGGAGAATGATCAGATCAAGCATTAAACAATTGTAGAACCCAGGGCTGCTCATGCACTCCTTCTCCACCTGTGGAGAATGATCAGATCAAGCATTAAACAATTGTAGAACCCAGGGCTGCTCATGAGCTCTTTCTCCACTTAAGTGGTCAAGCATGATCGAGTTTAATAAAATGAACAACACAAAGCACAGGGCAGTCCTGTCATTCTCTCCCTTTTCTAAGGTCCTTCCCACTTCTTCCCCTCTCTCTGTTCTTGTGTGTAGCCCCGCGTGGTGTGTGTGTATGTGTGTGTGTGTGTTTGTGTGTGTGTTTGTGTGTGTGTGTCTGTGTGTGTGTGTGTGTGTGCGTGAAGACCATCGCACGTTGCACTTTGCACAGGTGTGTAAAACGGAATGGCTGAAGATGCGCAAGGAGTGAAAGATGCACAAAAGCAGATTGTGCTCTAGAATTGAATGCTGCAGACAGTGGCTCCCATCCACACTTACCACGCCCACGCAGTTTTCGGGGGTGTTGTCCTTGTCAAAGTTAATGAGCGACTTGAGGAAGCCGTCCACGTTACCCATGAACTGCGTGTGCGTGCATGTGTGTGTGTGTGTGCGTGTGCGTATGTGCATATGTGTGTGCGCATGTATGATTGCGTGTAAGGATATATTGTGTGAGTACGTGAGTGCTCATTAATGTGTGTGCACTGCCTCTAGCTGTGTGTTTAGAAGCCATGAAGCGCAAGGAGCCCTGTGCCCTTTTAGCACGCCCTTTCAGCTTTCTAGCATACAACCACCTCCCTACACACGAGACGATACCCACCCAACGAACCTTTGCCCAATCTTCAGTATACAAGCCCCAGCCACACTTGGCGCATGTTTCTAGTGATCCCAATCCCAGCTACCCACCTTCTTGCCGGCGGGCCAGCTGACGTCCTTTGGCACCTTGCCTCCAGGAGCGGTGAGCACCATGCAGGCCGACACCACATTGACCACCTCAGCGGCAGGGCTGCCAAAGGACTTGAGCTCACCCAAGGAGGCCTGACAGGGCATAAGGTTGAGTGTGTGTGAGTGCATGTGTGAGTGTGTGCTTGTGTATGCGTGTATGAGAGATTTGAGCTCACCCAAGGAGGCCTGACAGGGTATGCGGTTGAGTGTGTGTGTGAGTGTGTGTGCGTGTGTGTGTATGTGTGTGTATGTGTGTGTCTGACCCAAGGAGGTGTGTGTGTAGGTGTATGTGAGCTCACCCAAGGAGGCCTGACAGGGTATAAGGTTAAGTGTGTGTGTGCATGTGTTGTGTGTGTGTGTGTGTGCGCGTATATGTGTATGTGTGTGCATGTGTGTTGTGTATGTGTGTGACTGTGTGGCAACCTCAGCAGCAGAAGGGCTGCAAAAGGAACGTGGGCCCTCCCAAAGAGGCCTGACAGGGAACAAGTGTGTGTGTATGTGTGCATGCATGTGTGTGTGTTTGTGTGTGTATGCATGTGAGAGTGACGATGCATGTATACAAACCAAAAGTGCAGCAAACAGACTCGCTGCAAGGCCAACCACCTGCATGAACAACACAAACACACACGCACCTTGTCCAGGGAGTTCAGTGCGGCTTCTGCCTCTGCAATAACTGGCTCAGCAGCCTCTAGGTCGCGAGCACACTCCTCCTGGAAGGCCTGCACATCTGCCTGCAGCTTGCTGCAGGCCTCCTCATCTTCACGGCTTGCCTGTATGTGTATGCCGGGTTTGTGCATGTGTATGTCATGTTTGTGCATGTGTATGTGTCCGTGTGTAAGCATACGTGTTTGTACATGTGCAAGCAAGCATGTGTGTGTATGTGTATGCAAGCATGTGTATGTGCGCTTGTGGCATGCATGCACACCCACCTTTTAGCATTATGCAACAAATGCCATTAGCCTCGCCACTGACGGCCATCGCTTTGTCAAAGATATGTATGACCTATTTACTAGAACGTTGCATTATCTGCACACCAACGCACATGCTCACACACAAAACATGCTCACACACACAAATACACCCCCCCACGCACCTCGACAGCCTCGTCCACCACCGCCTTCTCCTTGCCAATGGACACAATCAGCTTGTCGGTCTGAGCCTTCTTCTCCTCCACTACCACCAGGTCATCTTTCAGCGCGATCTGCAGGTCGGCGACTTGTGCACTGGCCTGTGCGATTTTGTCCACACCATTTTCCAGGCGCTCCTTGGCGCTCTGTAGCTCCTGGCGCTTGATCTGTGTGTGTGTATGTGTGTGTGTGAATATGGTGTGTGTGAGTGTGAGTATGTGTACATGTGTGCGTGCATGATGTGTGTGATGGTTTAAGGGCACATGTTTTGCTTGAAGTTAATAACGAGTGCCCATCAGAAGCATGCACACGTCTACAGAAACTGGACAACAAAGAGCAAACGAGGACACAGCACACAAATGGCGTGCTGGAGCAAAGCAAGTGTGTGCACACACACACCCCTTGAGCAGCTGCTTGTACAGCGAGATGATGATGTGTGCACAGAAGATGTATGCACACACACACGCACACACACACTTCGAGCAGCTGCTTGTACAGCGAGATGATGATGTGTGCACAGAAGATGTATGCACACACACGCACCCCTCAGGCTTGTACAGCGAGATGATGATGTATGCACACACACACACTTCGAGCAGCTGCTTGTACAGTGAGAGCACACAGTGGCTTGCTGGAGCAAAGCAAGTGTACGCACGAGCTCACACACACACACACACACACACACACACACACACACACAAACACACACACACACACACCTCGAGCAGCTGCTTGTACAGCGAGATGAGCTCCAAGTATGACTTGGGCGTGCTGCACACAGGAATTTGCAAACGACACAGAAGTTGAGGGGTATGCACGCGACTATTCGAAAGGGATGACGTGCTCATGCACGCAACTAGACGGTCTGCTTTGTCGGAACGGTATAGGACATTGTATGCGCGTTATGCCATGCATTGCTGCCTGTTAGTTCAGGTGTAAGGGAATATTAATTGCTGGGAACAATAAACAAGGTAGGCCAGACCCACATACACATTTGTATGCTCGCGGTGTAAGCGAAGAACAATGCAGGGAACTGCAGATCTTTGGTCACTTGCGGTGTATATGCAAGCGGTCGTTGAAAAAGACCTACGTGTAGTTGTAACGGCGGAAGGCCTCCAAGAAACGCACGGACGCCTCGGTCACACACTGGTGTGCGTAGGCCATGTGGTTGGCAATGCTCTCACGCACGGATTCCTGTGCACAAATGCCATAAAAGAGTGTGTGTGTGTAATTGTGCGTGCGCGAGAGGGACAGGACACACTTGCACAAGCGTGCCTGGTTTGTCATGTTTTTACACACAAATTAACAGTGTGCATCTATAATAGATGTATGCATGTGTGTGTGTGTGCGTGCGTGCGCATGTGTGTGTGTGCGTGTGTGTGCACGCAAGACAGGGAGAGTTCCTATATGCACACATAAAGCAGTTTGGTAAAAGTCCGCATGCGCGTCTGGATGATTATGCTTTCGCACAGGAGTAGTTTGCTGCCATGCAGGAATTAAACCTGTGAATGTGCATAGTCTCTGTATTGCTGTTTTTACGCTCGAAACTGCACACCGTTGCTATGCTTCTCAGCAATAAGCACATCCACAAGGAAGCGCGGGGCTAGGTTGGCCAAGGTCCACACATTATGCACGCACAACTACACACACGACACACCGCGCGCACCTCAACGTTTGGCACATCCGTGAGGAAGCGCTGTGCCACGTTGACCAAGGCCTCGTTAGGCCACCCATGGAAGGAATCAAACATGGTGCAATTCACGAGGGCGGGGAACTGACGCGCGCGGATGCGGAACTTGTCGCCCACGGGCGAGAAGCACAGCACGATGTGCAGGTTCTTGCGCACTTTGTCAATGAAAAAGTCCCACAGGTTCTCCATGGTGTCCAGGATGCCTGTGCGTGTGTGAGCGTGAGTACGTGCGTGTGTGTGACTGTGTATGTGCATGCATACGAATGCAAGTCGTCCCCTTTTCCACAAGCCCACAGCCAAACAGACACACACACACATACACACACACGCACACACAAGCACACACACACGCACACACACACACACACACGCACACACACACCTGAGGACTTGCACTCGTTGCGCACGGCGTTTGAGAAGGCCTCTTTGTCCTCTGGGGTGAACAAGTCAGCAATGTAGCCGGTGGACAGCAGATCGTTGATGTACACCAGGAACACCTCTTTCACGATCTGGTTGTCGGTCATGAGGAAGGTGATGGGGGTGCCCTTCGTGCCAACCTGCACAGGTGCACGCAGGCATGCAAACATGTGCACATAAGCATGGGACAATGTCTGAAGAGGCGTGTGAATATTGGCGCCGACCTGCACAGGCACACACAGAAATACACACATGTGTTTAGGACAATGTTTGAAGAAGCGTGTGAATATTGGCGCCAACCTGCACAGGCACACACACAGAAATACACACATGTGTTCAGGACAATGTTTGAAGAAGCGTGTGAGTATTGGCGCCAACTTGCACAGGCACACACAGAAATACACACACATGTGCATAGGACAATGGCGTGCTTTGACAAGGCGTGTGCGTGTTGGCACCAACTTGCACAGGCACACACAGAAATACACACGTGTTCAGGACAATGTTTGAAAAAGCGTGTGAGTATTGGCGCCAACTTGCACAGGCACACACACATGTGCATAGGGCGATTTGTGTAAAGCGTGCCCTTCTGAACGTGAATGTTTACATGTGAGTGAGTGAGTGTGTGTGTGTGTGTGAGCAATGCAAATTAGCACCTCCTTGAAACATATCGCCCTGCGTAGAAAAACAGTCCTGTGCCTTTTCTAGATCAGACGCACACCAAGAGCGCACGATCCACAGCTCACCTATTAATACAGGGACAACAGGTTATAAGTTAAATATTTGTTACTTCCGTTTATTAACTAAGACAGTTAGGCCGTACTTCAGCGTTTACTTCAGTTAGGCTGTACATGTAAGACACGCTCATACCCAAACAGGTATAAGCCATCTAGACATGTGATTGGTTAGATGCACAAGACCACTACGTATGATCCACAACCCACACATTAGTACAGGGACAGTAGGTTCTCCTTGGAAATGGTCACCCCGAACGTAGAGGCCACGCTCTTACCGTTTATATTCCAAGCCACCCACATACAATCTAATGCACAAAAACAGCACGTACACTCCAACTCACCCTTCAATACAGGGACAGCAGAGCCCTCTTGAAGATGGTCACCCCATACGTAGAGGCCACGCTCTTACCAATTGAATCCAAGCCACCCAAATACGATCTAACGCACAAAAACAGCACGTTCAATCCACAACTCACCCTTCGGTACAGGGACAGCAGGTTCTCCTTAAATTCGGTCACCCCGTATGTGGAGGACACGCTGATCTGGAACACCTCGTAATTGCAGATGTAGCTGGCCAGGCGCGCGAGGGACTGCTTGCCTGAGCCACCCACACCCACGAGCATGGCATTGCCACGGGGCAGGTCGATGATGCGAGCCACACGTGTGATGTGCTCCATGGCCTGAGTGTGTGTGTGTGTGTGTGTAAATGTGTGTGTGTGTGCGCATGTGTGTGTGTGTGTGCGCGTGTGTGTGCATCTGTGTAAGGGACAAACCTAAATACATAGCGAGCCACACGTGATGTGTTCTACAGCCTGTAGGTATGTAAGTTGTGTGTTTGCCTTGCCGTCCACGTCCTTAGCAACAATGCTTACCTGCTGGAATAGCACCAGGTTCATGACGGCATTGGATTCGTTGTACTCCCTGAGTTTGTCGTCCAAGGCCTTCTTCAGCACATCGTACGAGGGGATTGATGTGTACACAGGCACGTCCTCAGGGGTGGTCTGCACAGTGTGATTGTGTGTGTGTGCGTGTGTGTTTATGTGTGCGTGTCTGTGTGTGTGTATTTTCAAACCCGTCAATAAGCGCATCATAGCTTCAAGGAGATACATCAAACGTACACACATGAAGGCTCAGCCACACACAATACACACATGCACGCACACAGCTGCTGCAACAAACAGCACGGATGCAAAATTTAAAGGCACTCGTGCGCACACATACACACACAAACACACAAACTCACACGCACAACACCAGCGCACACATACAAACACAAACTCACACACACCTGCATGAAGGAGGTGAACAGCAGAGGGCGCTCCTCGATCTTGGTGATGCCGCCGCAGTCGTCAAAGTACTTCTTGGTCATGGCGTAACGGAACTCGTCAAACTTAATCATGTCTGCTTCGTTGACCATGCGGTCACGGAACACACGCTCCACCTCATGCACCCACAGGCGTGCAATCTGCGTGTGTGTGTGATTGTTGTGTGTGTGCGTGTGTGTGCATAAGCATGTTCCACCTCATGCACCCACAGGCGTGCTATCTGCGTGCGTGCGTGTGTGTGTGTGTGTGTGTGTGTGTGTGTGTGTGTGTGAGCGTGAGTGTGTGTGAGAGTGTGTGTGTTCCCACACCTGCAGATATGTTTGACCTCAAAGAGCCAACGCATTATGTGCACATTGCAGGAGCAAGTGTGAGGCAATTAACGCAATTACTGAGAGAAACTGCAATCTACCTCCAAGGGCTCTCCGTAGTACTCCTTGATCATACGGCACAAGCCCTGCGTGATGCTGGACATGTCCCTGAGGTTGAACTGGTAGAAGAACTTGACGGCACTAGGCAGGAAGTTGTTCATGACCTGCGTGCGTGTGTGCGTGTGTGTGCGTGTATGTGTGCGTGTGTGTATGTGCACGTGTGTGTGTGTGCGTATGTGTGCGTGTGTGTGCAGTGTGTGTGTGTGCAGTGTATTTTTGTGTGTGTGTGAGTGTGTGTGTATGTGTGTGTATGTGTGTGTGTGTGTGTAGCGTGTGTGTAGTGTGTATGCGTGTCACAAGTGAGGGAGAGCAAGAATGAGCGCATTTATTCATTGCCTGATGGTTTGAGGAGGTCATAAACACTGTTTAAACATTGCTTCAATTTGCGACAAAGCTGCCATCATTCCTTTCAGCTGCAGACCAGTGTTGCTTCCACAAGTTTGTGTGCCGTTCTGTTTTGTCTAAAATACAACCTGGGAATCCTTACAACATCCTTACAACATCAGCTGCATTACTGTTACACACATGACGTGCATGACAGGGTTCCACACACACGCACATGTACACGCATATGCACACACGTACACGCACATGCACACACGTACACGCACATGCACACACGTACACGCACCAGTCTGTGCAGCTCGATGGAGGCATCCACGAGCTTGTGTGCCATCTTGTCTGAGGTGCCACCGAAAGTGGACAGGTGGCCGTCCACGATCTGCAGGAGAGTGTGTATGTGTGCGCGTGTGTGTATATGTGTGTGTGCGTGTATGCGTGTATGTGTGGTGTGCGAGGGTGCGCGTACATTTGTATGATGGTGTGTTCATACAAGAATGTGCATGAGAGTGTGAGAGGGTGATTGTGTGCGTTATGTGTCCAACCAACACACACACACACACACACACACACACAACTAAGCTGCTTGACCCAAATTGCGTGTCCTGTTCAACTTGAAGCGCTTTAGAGGATGTTGATGACTGGTGCTAGCGCTTTAGAAGGATGTTAATCACTGGTGCAAGCTTTTTAGAAGGATGGTGCAAGCGCTTTGGAAGGATGTTGATCACTGGTGCAAGCTCTTTAGAAGGATGGTGCAAGCGCTTGAGAAGGAAGTTGATTACTGGTGCAAGCTCTTTAGAAGGATGTTGATTACTGGTGCAAGCTCTTATAATCAGCTTCAAGACTGCTTTCACGCACAGCTGTCTTTGCCATACAGGCACAAAGTCTTAGCCATACAGTCACAAACAACACACATACACCCACGCTAGCATACACACATAGAGTTGCGCGCGCACACACATGCACACGCACACCCGCACAATGTCTGCACTTGGCATCTGTACCGCTTGCGTACAAACTGGCGCTGCATGCATGAGACACGCACACACACACACACACACGCACCTGGAAGTACACAGACCGCACAATGTCTGCGCTTGGCATCTGCACCGCTAGCGTCACAAACTGGCGCTGCATGCGCGGTGTAATGTTGAAGGACCCAGCTGTGGGGTTCATGCACGCGGCGTACTGGCTGTTGATGATCTCCTTAAGCACAATCTTGGCTTTGTCGTACCTGTGTGTGTGTTTACGTGTGTGTGTGTGTGTGTGTATGTGTGTGTGTGTGTATGTGTGTGTGTTTGTGTGTGTGTGCATGCGTGTTGCATGCGTGTGTGCGTGTGTGTGTGCGTGTGTGTGCGCGTGTGTGGTGGTTATGTATGTGTGAGTGTTTACGTGTGTGTATACGGGTGTGTGCATGTATGTGTGTGTTTGTGTGCGTGTGTGTGGTGGATATGTGTGTGTTTGTGTGTGTTTGTGTGCGTGAGAAAAGAAACCCATAAGGGAGTGGGGAAGTGTAGTAGCGCTCACCAGCCGTGGTAGTCAATCATCTGGCGCAGCAGCTCAATGGCAGACTGTGTGTCGTACTTGTCAACAAAAGGCATGTTCATGTCGTCCACAAAGTACACGAGGCGACGACCGCCAGAGGGGCCGTAGCGCACGCCTGCGCATGTGTGTGTGTGTGTGTGTGTGTGTGTGTGTCTGTGTACAAATGCACTCGTGTGCGCATAGCGACTCCTTCTTACAGACAATTGCAATGCTTGCGCTGCGTGTGGTGCACCCACACCACACCAACCCTATACCACACACACACACACACACAACCTGCAATACAACATGTGCATAATAAAAAATACACAACCTGCAGAACACGTGCACAATGAAAACAAACACACACACACGCACCTGACTTCTTCTCCAGCGGCTGCTCCAGGATGACTTGCAGCGAAGGAGCATCGCTGAAGGAGTTCATGTTGATGGTGTAGTACGAGTGGCTCTCTGTGTCCATGTTCTTAAGCCTGTTGATCATGATGGCAGTCTTTCCAGTGCCCGTGTTTCCCACAAACATCACGTGGTGCTTGTTGGTGATGAGGGAGTCCAGGAAGTAGGTGAGGCGTGTGGTCTCCACGGTGGGCACAAAGATGGAGCCGTAGTCACCTGCGTGTGTGTGTGTGTGTGAGTGTGTGTGTGTGTGTTTGTTTGTGTGTGTGTGTTGTACATGTGTGCATGCATGTGCTTTTTGTAAGTGTGTGTGTGTTCTGTGTGCGCGTGCACGTGTGATGGTGTGAGTGTGTGTGTGTTTGTTTCTGAGGAGGGCATGCCTCGCTAAGTTGGCAGATTATTTATGTGTAGTGAGTAGGGTTGGCCGGAACCATCTGTATACGGTGTATGTACCGTCCTTTTAGCAGAATAATTGTCCATACATACGGTATAGTACAGTGCACAAATTACGGTCCTGGCCAACCCTAGTAATGAACTTTATGAATAACATGTGTGGGTTATTGAGTTTGTGTGCGTGTGCGTGCAAGTACGTGTGTGCAACTTTGGGGATGTAATTGCAAGCACAGATGCGTGCATATGTGTGTACAAGCACCTTGTCCTTCATGCACTTCACAGGATGAGATCCCAACATTCTACAAAAGGATGATTCATTCCTGGCTGGACCTCGCAAACGCAGACACCCTCTTAGAAACAAGTACACACGCACAAGCACAAGCGTACACACACCTGCAATACACTAGAATTTGGTGACCTTGACCTCCCATGGCACCACACGAACGCACGCACACACGCACACACGCACACACGCACACTCTCACACACACGTACAAGACAAAGCACAAACACTCACGCACGCACACCTGGGATGTACTGGAACTTGGTGACCTTGTCCTCCCACGGCACCATGAGGCACTGAGCCTCATCCTCATCCTCTCTCTCTCTCTCACACACACACACACACACACACACACACACAAACCTGGGATGTACTGGAACTTGGTGACCTTGTCCTCCCACGGTACCATGAGGCACTGAGCCTCATCCTCATCTTCTTACACACACACATACACACACACACACAAACCTGGGATGAACTGGAACTTGGTGACCTTGTCCTCCCACGGCACCATGAGGCACTGAGCCTCATCCTCATCCTCTCACACACACACACACACACACACACACACACAAACCTGGGATGTACTGGAACTTGGTGACCTTGTCCTCCCACGGCACCATGAGGCACTGAGCCTCATCCACGTAGTAGTCGTACACCAGGCCCTTTTCAGGGAATTGCACGTTCTGTGGGGCATGACGCAGGCACACATATACAAGGTATTGAATGCAAGCAATATTACATGAAATGGAAGAGCTCACAAAAGCGTGCTGACGGTCAGGTGGTCAAACACCAGGCCCTACCCAGGGAATTGCAAGTTCTGCGGTTCATGACGCACACAAACATATACATACACACGCACACACACGCGCGCAAAGGAGCGGTTTAGCACAAGCAGCCTAGCCTTTGTACTGGCTAAAAACACCTTTAAAATGTGTGCACGGTGGTCGCTTCTGATTTCTGCCAGCATGCACAAAAGAGCGCACACACACACACACACACACACACGCACGCACGCACGCACGCACGCACGCACGCACGCACGCACAAAAGCGCACACACACCTTCCATTCGCTGATCCACCATTTGGAGAACTGCGTGCGGTAGTCGTACACTTTGTCCACCAGCATGCAGCCACCAAAGGACCAGATGCATGCAAACACGAAGTGGTACTCCAGCAGCTTTTTGTCAGGGGGGGGTGCTCCCCTCACAGACTCCTGCGCAGAAAAACGGAAGCAAGGGGTTTGAGAGAGGGGTTTTGAGAGAGGGGCAGAGACATGGGCCTGTGACGTGAAAGGGGTTTTGAAAGAGGGGCAGAGATATGGGCCTGTGACGTGAAAGGGGTTTTGAGAGGGGGGCAGAGACATGGGCCTGTGACGTGAAAGGGGTTTTGAGAGAGGGGCAGAGATATGGGCCTGTGGCATGAAAGGGGTTTTGAGAGAGGGGCCTGTGACATGAAAAGGGATTTGAGAGAGGGGCAGGGACATGAAAAGGGCTTTGAGTTTTGAGAGAGGGGCCTGTGGCATGAAAAGGGTCTTGAGAGAGGGGCAGAGACATGGGCCTGTGGCATGAAAGAGGTTTTGAGAGAGGGGCCTGTGGCATGAAAAGAGATTTGAGAGAGGGGCAGAGACATGGGCCTGTGACGTGAAAGGGGTTTTGAGAGAGGGGCAGAGATATGGGCCTGTGACGTGAAAGGGGTTTTGAGAGAGGGGCAGAGACATGGGCCTGTGACGTGAAAGGGGGTTTGAGAGAGGGGCAGAGACATGAAAAGGGATTTGAGAGAGGGGCAGGGACATGAAAAGGGTTTTGAGTTTTGAGACATGGGCCTGTGGCATGAAAGGGGTTTTGAGAGAGGGGCAGAGACATGGGCATGTGGCATGAGACGTTTGCTGAGATGAGGGAAGCATTCAAATGGGGAGTTAAGGTGCTGCAAGAGAGGAAATGCTTCAGAATTAGGACACGTCCCTTATACCGCATGCTGTCAGGCCTCATCACATCACCCACATACACAAACAAACAAATACTCGCAGGCATGCACAATGCACACACATCAGAACTCACAGGCATGCACACGCATGTACTCTCACACACGCGCACACACACACACACACACACACACACACACACACACACACAAGATCTCACAGGCATGCACACAAACACACACTCTCACACACGCAGCTCACCTTGGGCAGGATGCCTTCCAGGATCTTGCACACCGTCTGGACCTGGTTCACCGCTGGCAAGGGCACCAGGAACTTGAAGTTGCGGCGGCAGAACTCCAGCGTGGGGTCAACCTGTGAGGTGGTTGGAGTGTGTGGTGTTGGTGTGTTGGTGTGTGTGTGAGGTGGTGTGTGTGGTGGTGTGTGGTGTGGTGTTGGTGTTGGTGTGTGGTGCTGGTGTGTGGCGTTGGTGTTAGTGTAGGTGTGGCGTGTGTGTGTGTGTGCCTGTTTGTGTGTGCGTGTGTATGTGTGTGTGTGCGTGTGTGTGTGTGGTGTGCATCTTGCATATTAGGGTACGTATGGACAGGGCACGAGCAGGGACAGCAGGAACATAAGTTTGTGAAGAAGTTCAGCAGAACTCCAGCGTGGGTTGACCCATTAGTAATGTTGGCCAGAACCGTATATATACGATATATACACGATGTATATATAGGGCTGGCCAGAACCGTATATATATATGGTGTTTATACAGAACTTTTGGCAGGGAGGTCACCAAATACACGGTCATATACGATGCATATATACGCTTCTGGCCGTACCCTACCCATTAGGTATTGTCGTGATGTGCCTCTTTAGAGGGTTTAGAGGAATTTTAATGAGGATTGGGCTCATTAGCCCTGAACCCTGCCTTCCTGTATGACAGGTTGAGTGTGAACAGAGGGCGCAAGCAGGGGGGCAGTAGTAATTTGCTCATCTACTCTTATCTCTTTGGAACAGAGCAAGTGCTGTGAACACACGCACCCCTGGCACATGACTAGGGTTGGCCAGAACCGTATATCTGCTCCGTATATGACCGTCAGTATGGTAATTTCCCTGCTAAAAATACCGTATGTACACCGTATACACCTAAAAATGTACGGTTCTGGCCAGCCCTACGCACGGCAGTCTTTGTGCTTGCGGGAGAACAGAGTTGGGAGCAGGGGGCTATAACCACTCTGTTCCCTCGTTTCCCTACTGTCGTTTGAAGTAGTATGTTACTTAGGCGCAAACACAGCTTGAAATGCTCGAGTCACGCAGCACTCAAACAGGGTTGTGAGCAGGGGCCGGTGTTGTATGCTTGTGTTCCCCTGCTTCCCTACATGCATAGTTCCTACATGCATAGGGTGCTGTGAAACAAATAAACACACACACACAAACACACACACACACAAACACACACATACACACACACAGGCACACACAGGTACACACACGCAGCTCACACGCAGCTGAAATAAAAAACAAACACACGCAGCTCAACACGCTTGACTCACATAGCGCGTGAAAAGAGTGGTGAGCAGGGGGCGGTACTCTGAGGCTTCCAGCTTCTCAATCCACGAGTCCACCACGGGCTTCCAGCCCACATCCTCGGCATTGACGTAGATCACACCCCCGCGAGATACGGTGGCGGGGGAGCAGTGGACCATGTGGTTGATCTCTGCGTGAGGAAGAGATTGAGGGTGCACAATAACGTGTGTGTATGTGTGAAGGTGTGAGTGAGAGAGTGTGAGTGTGAGTGTGTGTGAGTGTGAGTAAGAGTGTGAGTAAGAGTGTATGTGTGAAGGTGTGAGTGAATAAGTGAGTGTGAGTAAGAGTGAGTGTGTGTGTGACTGTTCAAAGGCGGCATTTGATTAGAACAGCTCACCAATTGTAAAAAAGGCGTACATACCCAACGCACGAGAAAATCATGCGGGGGATGGACATGTACACACAAATATATGCACACACACACACACACACAATAATCTAGATCTTTTGTCAGCTTGTGGTAATGACACACCCCACCCAACAGCAGATGCACGGAGGGAGGGGAATCAGGCATTTAGGCATGCACATGCGCGCACACACACACACACAGCAATTCCAGCAAATGCATGCTGAAACACACATCACGAGGCAATGACACACAAATGCAACACAATCTATGTTGACAGGCACACACAAACATTCCAAGGCGATGACGCACAACCTACCCAGCAGCAGACGCATGGAGGGAGTAAGGGGGATACGCTCGTTGGATGCCAGCGTAAGCATCTTGTTGTCGTCCATGACGGTGTTCATAGACTCAATCCACTCAGCATCAATGTCTCCATCCAGCACAATCCACTGTGTATGTATGTGTACTCGTTTAGATGTGTGCACAAGGACATGTGTGTGTTTGTCTGTTTCTGTGTGTGTGTGCCTGTATGTGTGTGTGTGTGTGTGTGTGTGTGTGTGTGTGTGTGTGTGTGTGTGTGTGTGTGTGTGTGTGTGTGTGTGTGTGTGTGAGTGAGTGAGTGCGTGAGTGAGTAAGTTGGTGAGTGAGTGATTGAGTGAGTGAGTGAGTGGGTGTTTGTGTGAAAGATTCAAGTATAAACTTGTCGTTTATATGTCTATATGTATGCATTTGCGTGTGTGTGTGTATGTGTGTGCGTGTGTGTGTACCACTATGTAAATGTATCAGTTTGTGTGTGCACGCTTGCGTGTGTACGTGTGATTACCTGGTGCTTGTTGATTTTGTTGTTGGCCATGTCCCGGAAGGTGACAGACACCAGACCCTCCTTCCACTCGCGGGTAGCGGGGTGGAGGTACCTGCGTGTGTGTGTGTGTGTGTGTGTGTGCGCGCGTGTGCATGTGTGTGTGAGTGTGTGAATGTGTGTGTGTGTGTGTGTGTGTGACTACTTCACACATGTGTGAACGTGTGAATGTGTGTGAGTGCACTAACCCTGCACGCTCTGATTGAAGGCACCCTGATCAAAAAGGTACATTGCTACTTGTCTAGAGACAAACAACCCGAACTAAACTCAAAAGGAAACCACCCAAAAATGCATGCATATGTCAGTATACTCTCGCCAAATGGTCGTACCCATTTCGCTGCAGGTACACATAATATGTATGCACTCCCTCGCAATCACACACCGGGTCATACACACATAATCAAATGTGTTCACACACACACACACATACACACACACACACTCTCACACACACATGCACAAGCTCACACACACACACATGCACAAGCTCACACAAGCTCACACACACACATACACACACGTGCACAAGCTCACACACACATACACACACGCATACACGCAAGAGCACACAAAAACGTAGAAGCGGTCACTCACAGCCACAGCCACACATGCACAAGCACGTACATGCTCACAAGCGCACACATACAAACCCACCCGTAGAGCTCATTGCGGGTGACGGCCTTGGGGTTGATGGGCCTGTAGATGGTCTTCTCTCCTAGGGCATTCTGCAATAGGCACACACACATGAAGGCAAATGAAGCCAGCTTATTGGACACACACACATACACTCCCATACACACACATATACACACAGAGCAGTCACGTACACACTTGTAGAGGAGTAAACTGCACACAGAGCAGTCACACATATACACACTGAGCAGTCACGTACACACTCGTAAAAGAGTTTAAAAACTGCATACAAACTTGATTACAAAGGCCAAAAAAAGATGCTGCCTCCTTCAGCGGTGCCACTCTCCCACCTGGATACCACAAAAACCACACACACACACACACACACACGCACGCGCGCACACACACACACACACAGAATACACACGCCAGCTCAATTCCCACGCTGTGTGTGCTTGGAAAAAAGGTGCGCCATACTACCCTGCTAGGTTCCTGCTAGGTTCCTGCTAGGTTCCTGCTAGGTTCCTGCTAGGTCCAAGGAACGACACTGCTAAGTGCACACCACATATAGAAGCAAATTCAGTAACAACACACGCACGACACACACATATACACACACACACACACCGCAGCCACCCACACACCTGTGTGCGCATGAGGGTGCGCCAGATGGCGGTCTTCCCACACCCAGCAGGCCCAAGCAAGAACACAGTCCAGCGCACTACAAACAGCTCGCGCAGCTGAGAGATCTTGAGCAGGAACATCTCGTCGGCCTGGTAGCCTAGCTCAATGGCTGCGACCTTGGACTGCAGGAGTTGGTGCAGTGTGTGTATGCGTGCTTGAGTATGTGTGCGTATGCGTGTGTATGCGTATGCGTGTGTGTGTGATTGTGTGTGTGCATAAGGAACGGTATGTATATTTTAAACTATAAATGGGATTAATAGCCAGTGACTTTGATTTTTTGTGGACAAGGGCGTTGGCACACATGTAGATTCTAAGCGCAGAAACTTGGAGGGGCCTGACGCACACACCCCTTGGCATAAAACACGCGGTCAATGGCATATGGAATTTGCTCCAGCACACACACACACACACACACTCACACACACACACTCTCACACTCACACTTTGGCATCAAACACGTGGTCAATGGCACATGGCACGGCACTTGCTCCAGCACACACACACACACACACACACACACACCTTGGCATCAAATACGTGGTCAATGGCACGTGGCACTTGCTCCAAGGTCTTGGGGAACAGATCATTCAGCAGGCCCAAGAAAATAGAGGTGTCATCTGCTGTGAGTTTGCCTGCGCGTGCGTGCATACAATTGTGTTTTGTGTATGTGTCTGTGTATAAGAGTGTATACGGAATTAATTGTTTTCTTCTAAAATGAGCCACACAACGCACGCAAAACACATTTGACCTGGCTTGCTTTGACGACATACCAAGGCTGACGTCATGCACACACACACACACACACACACACACACAAAACACACACACCAAGGTTGAAGTCACGCAGCGCACGCAGCAGCACTTTGTCCTCAGACAGCTCTGGGGCAGACCGCTTCATGCCTCCTGCCACGTACAGTGTGGTCTTAATAGCACGCAGCTTCCAGTCGTAGTGGCGAGACTTTGACAGTAGGTCCTCACACAGCTTGTAACTGTGTGTGTGAATGAGTGTTAATGTGTGAGAGTGCGAGTGTGTGTGTGTGCATGTGCGTGTGTGCAAGGTGTTAGTGCAAAGACGAAATGACGAAGATGTGGGTTGGAAGATTGGGAGGGTGGAGGTTTGGAAGGGATAGATTAATGAGGTGGATCAACGTGTGACGACACTCACTGGAAAACTTGTCTGATCACACACACACACACGCACACACACACACACGCACACACACACATACACACACACACGCAAAACCAGTATCGCAAAGTTCTTGCACAACGATGCTCTTCAGGACGCAGATCTACTAGTTAAAATATACGTACAATCAAGCATCAATATAGGGTGTGATCGCACACTCATCACACATGTGATCACACTCACCACAATAGGATGTGATCTCACACTCATCACACATTTGATCACACTCACAGGATGACAAACTTGCGGGCCAGGATCTTGGACCCCTGGAAGCCCTCCGCCATGAGCATGATCTCACAGATCAGAGCCAGGTCAGGCACCACCATGGACACAGGACGGAACAGGGCTTTGAGGGACTCAGGCAGCTCAGCGCGGCCTGTGTGTGTATGTGTGTGTATGTGTGTGTAAGTGTAAGTGTGTGTGTGTGTGTGTGTGTGTGTGTGTGTGTGTGTGTGAGAGAGAGAGAGAGAGGGAGAGAGAGAGAGAGAGCACAATTCAGGCTGAGGTTAAACATTCAGCTGTCAAGCAGCACCACCTTGTCATGCCCTGTAACACCATCACCAGGGTTTAGGGTGATGAGTGCCACAGTTACATAGTTACGATTGCTCACCTGGATATCCAGGGTTCATGGTAATGAATGCCATGACTGTAGGCTTCAGAATGATCTCCACATCCTCAAACATGAAGCGCTCCTTTCGTGCACGGATGGCGTCCAGCACTGTCTTGTACTGCGCGTGTGTATGTGTGTGTTTATGTGTGTGTGTGTATTCGTGTGTGTTTGAATATGTGTGTGTATGTGTTTGTGTGCGTGAGCGTGTGAATGTGCGTGCACGCACACATGTGTGTATGACCAGGTTTGAGGGCAAACACTGGAACTGATTGACTCAAATCCACAAGAGTGAATCCATCCACACATGCAAACACCCACACCCACGCCCACACCCAAAATAAAGACAGCTTTCCACCCATTAATCACTCAGGTTTGCTTGCGTGATCCACACACACACACACACACACACACACACACACACACACACATTTACACCCATACCCATGCACATACACATACACCCGCACCCGCACCCATACACATACACCCACACCCATGCACATACACCCATGCACATACACCCACACCCATACACCTTAACCCACACCCACACCCACACCCACACCCACACCCATACACTCACACCCATACACCCACACCCACACCCATACACATACACCCACACCCATACACTCACACCCACACCCATACACATACACCCACAACCATACACATACACCCACACCCACACCCACACCCACACCCACACCCACACCCATACACTCACACACATACACCCACACCCATACACCCACACCCATACACCCACACCCATGCACATACACCCACCTGCGTGGAGCACACCGACAGCACAGCCACCGGGATTCGGTTGAACTCATCAAAGCAGCCCCATGCGCCTGTCTGTGCCAGGCCCTTGTAGATCTGACCCATGGCTTTATAGTCCATCTGATCTGAGCAGTTGAACACATAGCACTGCACGCCCAGGGAGCGGGCCAGATCCTTGACGGTCTCAGTCTTGCCGGTTCCGGCAGGCCTGTGTTTGTGTGCGTTGGTGTGTGTGTTAGTGTGTGTGTTAGTGTGTGTGTGAGTGTGTGTTGGTGTGTTTGTGTATGTGAGTAAGTGTTTGTGTGTGTGTATGTGAGTAAGTGTTTGTGTGTGTGTGTATGTGAGTAAGTTTTTGTGTGTATGTGTGTGTGATTAGTAAATAATGTACAGCCATTTCCATAAAACATATGCGTGCACCGTACCCACAGCACACTCAACATTCCTCTCCACAATGGTCTATCGAACATACAGGCAAGCATACGAAACCAAGCACTCTGCATGCGCCTCCACACCCACTCCATATCTCACGCATTGAACCCATGTCAATACTTCTACAACACACACACAAGCGTGCACACCCACGAGCACCCCACTCAACCACACGCACTCACTCAGCAGGTGCCCAACCCACATCCACACCCACAAACATACGCACACACGAGCACAACCTCAATCAACCACACAAACTCACTCAGCAGGTGCCCAACCCACATCCACACCCACACCCACAAACTTACGCACACAAGCTCACTCAAACACACAAACTCACTCAGCAGGTGCCCAACCCACATCCACACCCACACCCACACCCACACCCACACCCACACACTCACCCTGCAGGTGCCCCACCCAGCACCAGACGCTGTGCCTGGGTCAGCGTGATGTAGCAGCGATCCGTGAGGGGGGTGATGCACAGGCACCCACAGTTGCCCACGTACTCGTAGTTGTAGTGGATCTCAGCGTCACAGATGTTGACCTGGCAGTTCTTGGTCTTCTCATTCATGAAGTACCTGGGCGTGCGTGTGTATGTGTGTGTGTGTGTGTGTGTGTGTGTGTGTGTGCACAGGCTTGGTGAGGGTGTAGAGAGAGGTTTAACAGAGATCTAGGGAGCCAGGATTGAGATCCGTAATGATGGTGCTAAGAGGAAGCAAGGCCGCATAGAAGAACACACAGCGGACGCTATAGCCAGCACTCACACACAACCACATGCGCATACACACAAGCACACAGACACACGTGCGCACACACGCACATATTCAAACACACACACAGACACACATGCGCACACACGCACACACACATGCGCGCACACACACACACACGTACCTGAGCTGTGACTGCCAAGGGAAGCACATTGCGTCATCCACGCGCTCGTCAATCAGCCGTTGCACCACATCACGGGCGTGCACATCAATGGTGCATAGGGTGATGAGCCTCTTGCGGTCCAGCTTATCCAGGGGCTGGTTAATGGTGATGATGAGCTCACTGAGCTGTGAGAACTGGCGGTCGAGCTCCGCCTTCATGGCTTCTTCATTGCCTGTGCGTGTTGTGCATGTGTGTGTGTGTGTGTGTGTGTGTGTCAAAGAGTGTGCATGAGAAGGCTACTGGTCACTGGGCCATACAGCTGTGAGAGCAGATCTTTTTCAAGCTCTTTTAACATGGCAGGCTTCATCATTGCCGGCGTGTGTTTTGCATCAATGAGTGTGTGTGTGTGCATGTGCGTACGTGTTCATGTGTGTATGCGTGTGTATGTGTATGTGTGTGTATGTGAGTGCGTGTGTGTGTGTGTCAAAGAGTGTGCATGACAAGGCTACTGGTCACTGGGCCATACAGCTGTGAGAGCTAATCTTATTCAAGCTCTTTTAACATGGCAGGCTTCATCATTGCTGGCGTGTGTTTTGCGTCAATGAGCATGTGCGCGTGGGCGCGCGTGTGCGTGTCCGTGTGTCATAGAGTGTGTGTGTGTGTGTGTGCGTGTGTCTTTACGTGTGTGTTTATGTGTGTGAGGAGGCCACCATGTAGTTTCAATCGGCTGCCGAAGTTGGCAGCTAAGCTCGGCCTTATAGCACCCTGCTTACCTTTGTGTGCTTTGTGCCACGAGGTGTATGTGTGTGTATGTGTGCGTGTGTGTTAACGTGCCCACTCTTTGATTCCTTGAAACGAGGCCATTTATGGGGCCATGTGAATCATAATCAATGATGACATCGTTTAAAATGTTTGACCCTCATTGAAGCCTTTTAACCCTTAACAGACCCTTCAACACCTTCCTCCAAGCACAGGAGCATCGTTTCAAGACCTCCCTGAGTGCCTTTTGCTCACTTGAATGAAACAAGTGCACATCTCACCCATTTCTTAACACACACAGGTAGGAATACACACCTTCCTCCAGCTCCTCAAATTTTTTTGTCAAAATTTTTGAAAAGAAGGTGCAGGGGACCATGATAGTGTTCTAAGGACTGAGTTTACGCACGCACACACACACACACACAGCATACACACCTTCCTCCAGCTCTTCAAATGCCTCGTTGACTTCTTGCGTGAAGAAAGTGCGGGAGACCACGATGGTGTTCTGGGCGCTGAACTTGAAGATCCACTGTGTGCGGGGCATCTCGTCATATGCAACAATGGCCTGCAGCAGTGTGTGCGTGTGTGTATGTGAGTATGCATGTGTACATATGTATGTGCTTTGGGAGAGAAAACAAGAGTGTGTGTGTGCGCGCGTGTGTGCATGTGTGTACCTGTGTGTGTGCGAGTGTGCATATGTGTACCTGTGTGTGTATGTGTGTGTGTGTGTGTGTGTGTGTGAGATGCACACCCACGCAACCCACCACGCGGAACTCCTCTTTCAGGGACTCCTGCATGCTATCCACCACGTTTTGAAGCCAGCTCTCCACAGGGCCGTCACACACACAGGGGGCGTCTTCAGGGAAGGTCACGATCTCGTTCTCGCCGGAGTGCATGGCTGTGGCCATCTGTTTTTAGACAAGCGCATGCATGTGTGTATGTCAGTGTGTGCGTCAGTGTCAGTGTGTGTGTATATGTGTGTGTGTATGTGTGTGTGTGTGTCTGTGTGTGTGTGTGTGTGTGTGTGAGTGTGTGTATATGTAAATGACACTGTGGCGTACAAGGCACAAGCGTGGCGTGTTCTCAGGAAAAGTAACATTTTATTGTTTTCCAGAGTGCATGAGGGAAGTGTACAAGAGTGTGCTGCAGTGTGTGTCGTACAGTCTTGCAAGAAATGTGTGTGTCAGAACACACACACATACACACACAAACACACACAGGCAGCAGCAGCACACCTTTGTAGGCTCTCCATTCTCATCCTTGTTGAACGTCAGGTTGTGCACGGAGTCAAAGTTCTTGGGCAGGTGGCGCAAGATGAGCTGCAGGTGCATGAGGCATGTGTGTGTGTCTGTGTGTGTGCGTGCGTGTGTGGAATTATGCGTGTGTGTGGGAGGGTGAGGGGGAGCTGCAGATACAGACGTGTGGGATTCATATGTGAGTGTATGTGTGTGTGCATGCGTTGATCTCAAGGAATGTCTAACAAACAAAGAGGCTAACGTATAAACAGTGGTTTCAAGCTCTCCACACTCTCACACTGCCCAAACACTGAGGCAACACAGACGCCACTATGGAAGGCCGGCAGGACCAAAAAAAAGACGACATTCTCAGGCGGAACAAAAGCTCCCTCCACATGCGCGTGTGCGTCATAATTCAGTGGTGCTCAGTCACCCAGTAGTCATGGGAAGTAGGTCACCTGTGGGTTGGAGCCCTTGGACAGAATGTCCAGCAAGTCAGCAGGGGCCACAAAGTAGAAGCGGGGGAAGGCAATGCGTTTGGTCTCAAGGTAGTCCTGGGGTGTGTGTGAGGATGTGTGTGTGTTTGTGTGTGTTGTGTGTGAGTGTGTGTATGTGTGTGTGTGTGTCTGTGTGTGTGTGTGCCAACGATCAGAACACTGGGGCACTGAGCACACACAGATTCTTGAACAACAATTTTACGATACAGCGATGCACATTTAAGTGGCATTTTGGCAAGCGTACGCACACACACACGCACGCACGCACGCACGCACACACACGCATGCATGCAAATATGCAGATACGCGCACACACCCTACCTGCAGGGCCTTCTCACACAGCTCCAACTGAGAAAGCATGTTTTCCAGCCTCTCCTGCCGACCATCCAGGTTGCAGGCCTCCACGACGTTGGTGATGTCAGGCGCGCTGCGCATGAGCTCCTGTAAGGATACAAACAATTACACTTTCAGTAAGCATATCAGCAGTAGCACACACACACACACAGGTGTGTAGCCCCCTTGGGCTATATCATGCACAGGCAACGGCTACTTGTCCCTACCACACACACACACACACACACACACACACACACACACACACACGCACACACACACACACAACTGTGCAGCCCCATCAAGCTAAGCCATGCACAGGCAACGGCTACTTGCCCATACCACACATGCAAAAACACCCACATGCACAGAGCAGACAGAGGCGTAAACACAGCTACTACTCTACCCCTCCAAACATGCAGATGCATGCACACCGCACGTCACACACACCTGGAAGTCAGCGTTGACGACGTCGAAGCGGCGAGAGTCCTCTGGCAGCTGCACACGGATGTCGGCAGATCCCACAAAGATGGACTCCAGAGCCTGTGGAATCGTGTGTGTGTGCATGCTTGTATGTGCGTGTGAGTTTGTGTGTGTGTGCATGTGTGTGTGTGTGTGCATGCTTGTATGTGCGTGTGAGTTTGTGTGTGTGTGTGCATGTGTGTGTGTGTGTGCGTGTGTGTGTGTGTGTGTGTACGTGTGTGTGCGTGTTCTACTGCGTGACACACACACTGACAAGCAGCTTCCTCACCCGGACAGCGATGCTTTACTGATCCAGTGTATGAATAAACACCCACAGTGCATTAGTAGACACACACAGTGCATGTGTAGACACACACAGTGCATGAATAGACACACACAGTGCATGAGTAGACACACATAGTGCATGAATAGACACACACAGTACATGAATAGACACACACACAGTGCATGAATAGACACACAGTGCATGAACAGACACACAGTGCATGAACAGACACACACATAGTGCATGAATAGACACCACACGGTGCATGAATAGACACCACACAGTGCATGAATAGACACACACAGTGCATGAATAGACACACACAGTGCATGAATAGACACACATAGTGCATGAATAGACACACATAGTGCATGAATAGAAACAC
>Ga0307947_1000268_pt1 | contig 34298 bp, 32 predicted proteins | sample OrgLakmetagen232_FD_201840 | JGI IMG/M metagenome (GOLD analysis project Ga0307947, IMG submission 201840) | Saline water microbial communities from Organic Lake, Antarctica - #232 | ecosystem: Environmental > Aquatic > Non-marine Saline and Alkaline > Saline | place: Antarctica: Organic Lake...
CTCTGCTTGTCTGTCTACAGGGGGGGGGGACATGGGCGACGTTGACGTGTCAGAACTATTAGGGCAGGCGTTCGGAGGGAGCTTTAACATGGGTGGCGGAGGGGGCTTTAACATGGGTGGGGGGGGAGGAGGAAAAGGCGGGGGGTCAAGAGGTGGTGGAGGCTCTAGGGCTCAAGCAGACGGGCTGTATGACGGCGACGCCAACGTGATAAACCTGTCCCCCTCTAATTTCCCCACCCAGGGCGAGAGATCCACATACCTTGTTATGTTTTACGCACCCTGGTGAGTAATGGCAAGAATGAAGCAAGGATTTTCGGAGGCACGATGCGTGTAATTACACCAAGCTCCTTGAGGTAACTTTAGGCAAGAAAAAGCCAAATGAATACCGACCGGAGGGTCTTAAATTGAGGCTTTTCGATTCTTTGAGACAAAGCCTTGCTGCTCTTCTTTTCGGTTGGGCTTATATTTCTTTTGCATGAGCTTTGTAGCTGCTGCTAGCGTTGAAGCGATTGCACCGCCGCAGAGGCTAAAATTGTTTGTTATGACTTGCATGCAAAGTATGTTGCCATCAACAGACAAAAGAGAAGTGCAGCGCAGGAGTGCTTGTAGTCACAAGGCTTTTGAATTTGCCAGTTGCATTGAACTCGCCTCTTTCCCTCAGGATTGTGTTGCATCTCATGTACTGTGTTGCATTAGTGTGTAAGGACAGTTGCTTCTGGCTATGTTTGGACGTACTTGCCTGTTTACCCTTGATTCTTTGCCTTCTGCATCACTTTCTTATACACCCAATTGGTGTCATGCCAGGTGCGGGCATTGCCGGTCACTGTCATCCAAGTACAAGCAAGTGGCTGCTTCGTTGCAGGGCACTGTGAAGGTGAGGGTTAAAAGCATGAGTCCCCTTACATGCCGCTTAAGTTTACGGTCAGAAAGCAGGATGTGCACATACACAGAACATCAACTTGCATGCAACACAACACGTGTGCAGGTTGGAGCAGTGAACTGCGATGAACATAGCGGCCTGTGTAGCCAACATGGCATTACAGGTGACTAAGATGTTTGTATAAATGTGCTGTCAAGTGAGTTGCCGTTTTAGATCAGGAGAATGGCATAGTAGGAGGTGAACTTGCAGGAAATAGAGAAGAATGGGTTAAGAAAGATAAGTCAGCTTTAAAATATGGGTCTCTGCACCCATGTTAACCGCATTTGCCGCTTGTTTTTGTCAAGATCTTTTCTTGTCCAGCTCACAAATGCCAGCAATTCACTCCCAGGCTTTCCAACAATCAAAGCATTCGTCCCTGGACAGGCAAGCCCTAAGGAATACAAGGTAGGATGCCAAGCACCTTCACCCTTGCTTGTTTAGAGTGTCCTCTCCTTCCCATTTATTTAGGGTTGGCCAGAACCAATTGTATACACCATATGTTACCGTGTATCTAAAGAAATCCCTGCAAAAAATACCATATATGCATGTATACGCCGTATTAATATTGATGGTTTTGGCCAACTCACATATACCTAAATTGGCCTAAGGAGTATAACATTGTTCCATCTCCACGCTCCTCCCCTTCCTTGCCTATAAGCCAATAAGTCAACTTGACGCAGAACACGCAAAGCAAGCGAATTTCTCTTTCATTTGCAGGGGGATCGCTCGGCCAAGGCAATGGTGGATTGGGCGCTGTCCCTCATCCCATCATCTGTGCGTAAGATCACCACCAAAAACGACCTAGATAAATTGCTCACAGGTAGGGGCTCTGCACCTACCATTATGCTGCAAGGGCTCTGCTTTGTCGCACACGCGAAATCAGGTGTGCTCAACCTAGGCTCTGCATGTGAGCCAGGGTTGTGGTCAGGTAGCCACACTTTATTCCTCAGGAACGTGCCTTTTTCTCCTATTCCTGCTCTCTCATTCACCCTTTGTTTTCAGCAGGCTTAAACCTGCACTCTTTATAACACTCCGTACAACAATGCAGAGGGACGACAGGCTCGCAGCGCGCTCTGTGTCTTACTTATTACAGACAAGCCCGCCACGTCTCCTTTGTACAAGTCCTTATCAACACTGTTCTCAGACAAGGTGATTTTGCGGCCTCTGCATCGTCAGGTTGCCGAGCGTGGTTTAATTTTTTGAACTTTAGAACTCCTGAGTTCCCTTCTCTAGCCTGGTAGGCTACACTGCAGCGCATATTGTATGTCTCTTTCCTTAATCAGGGCTGGTCCTGCCTTTGCACTTTTACTTCTGAATTTGCATTCCATTCCTGCAAACCCCTACAACTTGTTATTTATCCCCCTCACCTTTTCTTCATTGTCCTGGCATGATTGTAAACTGCAGGTGGGACTGCAGCTTGTTTACTAGTTATGCACTATTGCTTTGGTGTGTCTCTGTTTTTTCAGGTCGCCTTTGGTGAGGTGCAAGCCTCGTCGCCCCTTATCAATTTCCTTGGAAAGAAGGACAAAATCAAACTCCCATCATTACTTCTGATCTGTAACGGAGACCTGCAGCTGGCAGAGCGATACCAGGCAAGGCTTGCTGACGCTGGTTGAGCTTATAAGTGTACTGCTCATGAAAAGAAAGCCTCACTTGTGTCTGTCTGCTCAAAAGGCGGTTGATAGTAAGTACCATGTAAGTAGGTACAAGCGAGAGAGGCTTGAAGGCTTGCAGGCTTGAAGGCCCACATGATCTTGAAAACGTACCATCATTATTTCTTCCACTTCACCGATAGACGTGACAACAAACTGCAAGCCGCTCCTTCTTGTTGTGATGATTTTGCTGGGCCCCATCATTGTGCTGTTTGCAGGGAGAAATGAAAAGCGCCCCCCTTACATCTACACTGGCGTCATATGAAGGGGGAAAGCGCTGCGCCTCTGCAATCCCTTTGGACCCGTCCATCGACTACACCAAATTTAAAGCCAGCGTGTTAAAGCAGCTCGTCAAAGACAAGGGCATCGAATGCAAGGTACAGTTCTTGATTGCTGCCATCGTCAGACAAAAGGCCGCAGTTAAAATATGCGGTTGAAGCGGTTGAAATGGGGTTGAAACCATTTAAATTCAACCGCTTCAACCGCTATTTCAACTGGTAGCCTGCCTCTAGGTGTGTTTCCTACTAGTATTTAGGCTGTAAGTGCGACATATATGTGTTTTTTTTGGGTCTGCCTGCTAGGCTCTTTAGTAAGGATTGGGACGTGATGTTACAAAGTCTGGTCTGGGCTGCACGGTGCATGTGTACACTCTGTACAGTGGTAAACACTCTGTACACCTCAGCTGGCACATTGCCGCAGCAGTCACGGTGCCACCCCTATCATGTTCATCTAGACATATAGACGCCACATCATGATGGCACCCAGGTACTACGTAGTAGTACTAGTGCTACAATCTGATCACCTCTGCTTTATAGTACCCAGCTCATCCTCCTCACAAGCATACTACTATGTATGTAGTACAACCGCCTCTTTTGTTTTTAAGACGTATTCACTTAGTGGTTTACTCAGGCTGTCCTTCCATCACTGAGGCCACCAAATGAGTAATTAAATACCCTGAGTTAGTGGGCAACCTACAACAGTTAATAAGCAACGTGCAAAAGCCTTTTCGTGAGAAAAGTAAGAAAAAAGACTAACGTTGGCATTGAAATTGAAGTGCCACAGTTGTGAACCATACCATGGCAATAGTAGCAGCCAAAGGAAGGCCTCTCATTCCTGCTGCTTGTATGACTGATCATTTTGCCAGCGTGACACGCAGTTGCTGACATAGTTTGCCCGTATAAAAATACTCAACCCTCAATACTCCTCCTTGCCAATGTAGGGTTGCTCAGAAAAAACGGATTTTGCCGACCGGATAAAAGAATGGGTTACACAAGCCCCAGGGGGTAGCAACTAAAGGACGGACTGTGTGGCTATTGTCACAGATTTAGTCAGAAATGTCCGGTGATATAAACGCATTTTCTTATTTAATAATTGGCTCTTTAGGGGATCTTGTGAGGTGATGGTCAGATGGCTTTCATAGCATTTGCTGAAGTAAGATGTTGAACGGATTTTAACCATTTGACGCATAACACTCGGAAATAAAGGCTACATTGGTAGCCTTAACACAATAAAGGGTCGTAATCAAGGGAAGGAAGGAAGGGGAAAGTTCCAGCACCTGAATCCCCTCAAAACATCATTATTGAAAACTCAGGAACAGAGCAGTGAACAGAGCACTGAACAGAGGTACAAAGAGTAAGGCCTGATAGCTTAAGGTAAGGTAAGGTTACGTCGCTATGTATGTATGCCTCTGGGGGGCATCTGAGCGGAAGCTTGGAAAAAGCCTGAACCATAGAATAATAAGTGGGTGTGATTCTCCGGATCACAAAAACGGGGCGGAGCCTGCGCTGCAAACCTGCATTGAAGTTTTACCCAATGTAGTGAGAGCATTCAGGGGGGCGCTCCCTCTGCACCCCATTGCTCCTGTTCAACCATTTCTGAGATGGCAGCCTGGTCTTTGCAATGAAGAGCGGCATTCAAATGAGTTAGACAATTCAGGGTTCAAATGGGTTAGACAATTCAAGGGTTCAGGGTTCAAATGGGTTAGACAATTCAGGGTTCAAATGGGGGTTAGACAATTCTGCACCCCCCCCGCTCTTGCGTTTGCCCTGTCATGCCATACCGTGTCTGAAGCTGTGTGACCTGTGCAGCGCCATCTCTTACCCGAAGGATTTCCGGTCCATGGAAGTGGTGTGCCGCACGAACCGCACGAGCAATTGCCCCCACACACCTTCGACATTTATAATTACCTATTAATTTTATTGAAACACATTGAAACACTCTCACTTTCGCCTGAGACCTCGCAACACCTCCCATGCGAGTGTGTTTGACCGCACACCTGAGGGCACGGCTGGAATCAGCGCAAAATCGGCTTTCTGGCTGTGCCATTCTTATGGCGTGAAGTGGCCTGGGTGGCTCAAGCTTTATTCTTTCAGCGTGGTGACTCAGCAAGTGGAATGAACCTAAGGGGGACTACGCCCTGGGGGGCTCCGCCCTCAAAAAGGAAAAGGGCTAGGCACTCAGCCACAAAAGAGGCCACACCATACATATTTGGCTGGTTAAAAAAGTCCGCAAACGAGTTGGCCTATCTCCTATCTTCATTTTGAGTAGGGAAGACCAGCTGGCGGTGCTGCGTGCGAAGTGGCGGTGCTGATAGCTTAATAATTGAAATGTTATTTTGATTGTAGCTGGTGATACAGTGAAGCGACCGTTCGGTCAGGGCTTCCGGCCGACCAGCTCAAAGATAAAAACGACGCAGTTTATTCAAAATCAGGGGTTTGTCCTTGACCCTCCTTGACAATGGTACTTTGTCCTTGACCCTCCTTGTTCCCTTCTTCTACTGCTTCCTTCTCTCTGGTCTCGTCTCCGGTTGTGCCTGCAATGCAAGGGTTTAGCTGTATCTCAGATAAAGACAGAAAAAATAGTGGCGCTGAACTTGGGGAACCCTAGGTTGTGCAAGTCATCATCAGCAAGCAACACACACTTTGATGTGTTTTTGCCTACTTCTTCTCGTGTCTTTAAGGTTAGCATTTTCCAGTTGCGTTTCAGCCCTTTTTTTACTTGGTTCGTTTTGAGGTTTACCTCGTTCTCACAGGTTGAGCAGCCATTCCAGGTTAAATGCCTTTGTAATCCAAACTAAACTAAACTAAACATCATCAGCAAGTCTTGTGTGAGAAGGCATGGCAGGTGTGTGCAAACTTCCACAGCTATGGGTGATACAAGATGTCGGTGGAACTTCATGAAACCTGCCATTCTCAATCCCGGACAGCGCTTGCACCGAGCACACGTCATCACAACAACAAGTGGCCGGAATTTCGCTCCAGCAATGTTGCATTTAACTTCCTTCTCGTCGCAAAAATGCAGCAACATGACCCCGCTCGGGAACCAGGCTTGCAATTCGCGGCATCGCCAAATGCTCCACACAGGGTCCATTACGTTGTAAAATCAAGTCTTCTTTACAGCTGTATAAATTTTATATCAAGGAGCTCATGGGAAAATTTCAGGGTTCACAACCAGGGCACTGTTCAACAAACGGAAAGCACCATCCTTCTCAGCATAAAGTTCTCACTCGATTTGACGAATAAAAGTTTTGGAGAAACGTCACAATTTTAAAGCTATAAGACTCTCAATTTCTCTAGCAATCCATAAGCCCTAGACACTTCGTGTCCTAGGGGTCCAACAAATAGTGGCGCTGCGCTTGGGTTCCATCAGAGACCTACCAGCTTGTGATGAGCTGGCTCATGAGCAAAGACATTCTTAATTCGGCTCACTTTCATTTAATAATGCCGTCACCATCTGCTTTGTCAGGCCTGCTTGTCAATTTAGAATATATATAGCCCAGTGCTGGTGCATGCTGTTCTCCACCCCGGCCAGTGCTTGCTTGCACAGAGGATGGAATGCAATTGTGCTCCAGCGATATTGAAAATAAACCACTGCTTTTCGTTTTAAAACATTGTTACACTACTACTCTACTCGGCATGAAGTCCAGAGTTTGGTGTCTAGTTTTTACTTATTTTTGGAGATTTATTAAAAACCCAGCCTTTTCTAATTTATAAGACTCTCTGTTCCACCAGCAATGCATAGGTCTAGGACATGAAATGTCCTAGTGACCAAAAAGAGACCAGCTTTCAGGCCGTTTCAGCCTGCGTCATGCTTTTGAAAAATTTTCAATGCTGCACTCTGAAACGTTGCCCCCCAACACCTACACCACAAGGTGTATTGCTTGGGTAATCAGGATCAGGCCTGTGCACTGTACGGTGTATGGTGCGGTACACTTTTTACTGCACGTACCGCAATTTTGTAAATCACGGCGTAATTACGATTTGGGAGGACCATAACTTACCGTAGTTACGGTAATTTACTGTACGGTGTACGGTACGGCGCCAAGCTGGCACTGCCAGTGCAAAAATGGTCTCAGAAAGGCCCCTCCACCCCAAAAACTCCCAATTTTGCTCCCCAGTGTGCTCCCCTTATGTGCTGACGCCACACAATGCTTCCCTGAACGACCCTGAGGCTGTTGGGGCTGCATCAGCTCGGGGAAGGGCCCAGCAGCGGCTTGCATGGAAACTCAAAGTCGGACGCACTTGATTCCTGGTTAATAATATGTGTTTTGTTTATAATCAATGGCTGCAAAAAGAAAACAATTATTTCAGGCCAAAATTGGAGCCAAACGGCCAAATTACGGTCATAATCTTACTGTACGATGTCAGACCGTCTTGTATGGTCCGACATCGTAATTTTGGCCGACCGTAATTTGTACCGTACTGTACGGGGTAATTACGGTCAGTACCGTAATTACAGTCCAATATCCAACTTTACGGCGTAAGTGCACAGGCCTGATCAGGATGCCCATCAATCTTTCCTTTTTTGTAGTAATGGAGGTATAAACTCTTGCTTGATCATTTGGGGGTTGCAGCCTGTGGTTGCCCCGTCTTCAGAAGCTCCTTCAAAAACTATGGCCCATTCCTTAGGCAGATCCAAGCACACACTATTGTGTTGCACCTGGGAAATCACCTTAATTCAGACTGCCACTTGGATAACGGTTGAAATCAACCGCTCAGTTGATGTCAATTGCTTTAACCGCATAATTTAACTGTGCAGTCTTTTGATTGACACAAAATAATTTTGTGCTGCGTTATTCACACACAGGAATTAACCATGTATAATCACATCTTTTGTAATGGAACGTGAGAGTATATAGATAGAATTCAAGAAAAATTGGTTGAAATGATGCGGCGAGGTAAGAAACGACAGAAAATGATGCAGGTAGCATGGCACTAGGAGGCTTGATGCCCTACATACTCAAGAGCAATGACTGTGGTGCAGCCTCAACAACCCCTCCCAGGCAATGCAGTCAGTTTATATCATGCAAAAACCCTTACACCCTGACGAGGGAGAGATGGACCTGGACTAGGAGGGGGATGAAGGATGATGAGCAGCAGGGGGTCATTTATGTAAGGGTGTAGACGGACACTCTAGCCTAAGCTCCTGACTTCCCCCCAAGAGGATGTTTGGCAGCATGTTAAGCCGGCCTTGCAAGCTTTGGTGTGGTAGACTAGAGCTCAGAGCCAGAAATAGCTGCTTGGACGAACAGATGCACACAGTCATATTTTTGCTCTTGTACTTTCAGGTTGTGTTTCTGTGCAGCAACTTGATAGATCATTCCTGGAGTGCAAAAATTTCACAACCTCCAACATGTTCCCCAGCTCTGTGGTATTATAATATAACGCACATGAAAAATCACTGCCCTTAAGTAACATTGTTGGGGGTGGCGGCGATCAAAATATTTACGTAACACATTTATGCGTTACCTTATAGATATTGCAGGGATTTTGCCAGGATTTTGGGGGTTGCGCTGATCAAAGTATGCTAGTAAAATGATTATTATTTTGGGGGATGGGTGACTACATGGACGTCGGCAGTAACTTCATAATAACACAGGACAAGACAATGTAGCATAATTCCATACCCCTATTGATACAATTTTTTGCAAGCAAAAGTTCAAATAATTAGCAGTTTTATTACGACAACAGAATTTTTTTGAAAGTGTTTGCGGCCGTGCGAAGCCCGGCCAGGCTTTGCACGCTGAATCAGGCAAAGGGAGCTTAGTGTTTGCGCAGTGAAAGTTGTCCCACCCATTGTGCTCTACTTTCTGCATAAAGCCCTTACCTCTACTGAGCTGCCCTTTATCTGCAACTGCTTGCGTACAAAAGACAAATCAAGGGGCTATTTATTGGGCCTACTTGGCCTAAACTTCGGCAGGGATTTCAAGCATTTCCTCAGAAAGCCAGCTCGAAAGCAAATCCCCCCATTTAACACTGGAAAGCTGGCTGGCCCATACTCCATATCCAGCCACCAAGTCTAATCGACCACCTCTATCCAAAAATTGTCATCTTGAAGTGTGAGCACTTCAAGACAGTTTTTTACAGCTAATTTGGGGCCTTGAGTGGTCTGATAAATACTGAGTGATCCACAAAGACTTGACCTGCGTGCCACATCAAAACAAGCACTTGTTCCCAACTTGAAGTCTCCATACCCATGTTCTTGGAAGGGTGCTTTGACAATGTTAAACCTGAAACCTGCAAGCTGATAGACACATGAGCAAAACAGCATGTTAAAGCATGCCCGTTTGGGACCTCAGGTAGCTTTGCCTGACGGTCGTCCCGACGCCAAAAGTCACCCCAAACAGTGCCAATAAGCCATTCACCCAATTCAAAGCCCCTTCTACCTCATCTAAATGCAACAAACTTGATTCTATATCTAAATCATTGACGTTAACTGGAACTACGGCATTCTTGCGTGTGGCTCGGTGCATAGTTTGCACCCACTTTGGCAGGGAAAAGATGATAAAATTGCACCGATCAACCTTTGCTTCAGCATTTAGGCTTTTAAAATGTCATATTACAATGCTGCAATGTCAAGTTTGGGGCAGGGGTACTGGGAATGCCGGCGAGTGGGAGGCAGGGACACAGGGAAAAAAGAGAATAATCTGTCGCTCCATACCTGCTACGAGGTGCAGCCTGGTTTTTGTTTGTTACCAGAGTTGCGGACCAAAACAAAGATTATTATAAAACTTAAATGGGGTCAATTAGTAGCCTGATCGGATTTTGGTGCAAAATTTTGTAGCGCAATTTTAGCTAAAAAAGGGAGCGTGAGTGTCAGCACCAAGCCAAGTGGGCGTGGGATCACCGGCAAAGGAAGAAGGCGGAAACAGCTATGGAGGCGGCAGCAGCAGCAGCAAGAAAAGCACAGGAGGAGTGGCAGCATGTGCAGAAGCAGCAGCAGTAGATGGAGATGAGGAGGCAGCAGCAGCCGCAGAATTTGAAGATGAAGTGGAAGCACCCAGCCAGCCAAAACATAAATGCATCATCAGCCGTCCAGAACGGGCAGTCATACATAGGAGGAAGACAGCCATGGCAGCGGCAGGGGAGCCAGCAGGATATGATTGGGTGCGTACTCTATATAGCTAGTTGCTTTACAGTTTTTTCTTTCTGAGATGCACACACACAGGCAGGCGTTACCGTGACATTTCACGAGGCACTGGAGGCAGGTGAGAGTACACATGCTAACGGAAAGCGGATGTGAAAGGAGGATTGCTGATGAACTTATTGATTCCTACTGCGCCCTTCAAGCGTATTCTGGTTGCCAAAGGCCAGGCCATTGTTTTTGTAGCTGACTTTCTCTGTAAGAGGGACAGGACGAGCATGCATCCAGAGTTGCATTTTTGTGTTTTACACCAGACCGCGGACCGAAATTCTAGCGAGCCACCCACTGGGTCTTTTTGTCTGCTTGTTTTGTAGACATGTGAGAAAACAATTAGCTATCCAACGCAACTTCCAGGTCCCAAAATGGTGGAGTGGAAGTGGATATGGATGGACAATTTAGGCTTGTTGGCACTAATTGGCCAGGAGGGGGGGGGGCTGCATAGGAACGACCTGACATGACTCTCCTATTTTGATTTAACAACAGACCCTTCCCTGCAGACTCTACTGTCAACTCTGTACCTTTGCACTTCTCTTCTAAATAACTTGCACTTCTCTGATAAATAACTTCTTGGTACAAATTTGCACGCTTACTCACTTGCACGAAGAGCTGAAAGTGCCGTGGTGTTGGTCTGTTGTAGTAGGTCTAGGGCTTGCTGTATGTCTACCCTTTGAGACGTTGTCTTTGGGGTTCGCAAGAGCCGAAGCGCATCATCTAAATGGAGGCTTACTTTCTCCTTTTTGCCTGCAAATATAAAGTTCGGGAACAGTTTAAAAAGCCAGAGAGTAGCCCAAGCAAACTAGGGACAGTGACAGCACTCTTTAAAAGTTGTTGATCTGTTGGGAGTTGCAGGGTCTCAGGATAGTTTTGGAAATGAAGCAGACCCCCTCGAAAATCCTGGTGTATGAAGCAGCAGAGCCCATGCTGCCGAGGTCTTTGCAGATTTGGTGCCTCGCAAAGCCTAAAACATGTTTCCCGCACAAGTTCTACTTCTCTGACGCCCCACCTTTGTCTGGCTTTTCTCCGGGAGGTCTGCCTGGGAATACACGCTTTTGATAGCTTTCCATCTCCTCAGCGCTCAGTCCTGGATGAGCCTGCATGCGTGGAGCGAGAACGTATTGCGCAAACTCTACATATTATCTGACTGATATGCACACCGACATATATTCCAAATACGTCTTTTACTGGCAGCGTGCAAGTGTGCACACAACTGCCGCAAGTTGGCGGGAGCTTCCCTATACAGTACATACCCTTTTTAACGCAAGACTTAGAGCCTGGGGGGTGCACACGTCAGTCCCATTGTTTTCTGCGTTGTCAAGCACTGCCTCCTCGATGCTCTGGTAAAAAGCCATCTGCTCGTTCAGGTGCTGCTGCCTGATTGTCTCAGCAAATACACCTTGGTTGAGGTCATTGTCGCTGTCAAACAGCCTGCAGGAGCAGATGGAAGGAAACAAAGGGAGCTAATTGGAGTGCGAGCACATCCAGGAAGAACTTTCAATCTGGACGCAGAAAACAATCCCAGCAGAGCTGCCTTGGCCCGTCAGGTTAAAAGTGAGTGCACTTATCATGAAAGTAGAGGTCTACAATTTAAAGCAAGGACATTTAAAGCAACACAAGGAGCCTGCTTTTGCTGCGATTGCCTTCATTTTGACAAGTGAAGAAGAGACACCATTTGCCTGGCATTCAATCCATCGACGCAGCAATGAGTGCGTCATGTTGTGTTCAACGCAGCAATGAGTGCGCCATGTTGTGTCAAGCATACACAGCAAGCTCAAACCTCTTTTCACCTGTAATAATTAACCAGCTCTCTCGGCTCGTCACTGTCAAGAGCGTCAAAGAGCTCCAACATTTGGTGCTCAGTCTTGTTCTTGAAAGACTTGCGCAAACCTGTTCGCATGTCATTCTTCAGCAGCCATCCAGTTGCCTGCCACAGGATAGAGTGTGCATGTGAGGGGATGCCAATTTTTCAGATGGAACAACCACCACAGGAACACAACTTTTTTCTAAGATGGTGCATGTTGTATGTGTGATGTGGGTGAAACGCTGAAATTGTGCAGCTGAGCATGGGCATCTGGAAGACTGAAAAGAAAGCTCAAGGCTTTCGTCACCTTGGCATTTGATTCCTGGTCAATGCGTTTCAGGGCATCTAAGAAGGTCTGCGTCAAACCGTCCTGGGCTTCCCTTATGTCCTCTCCAACCTCGTTAACAAAGACCTGCACAGTGATCAGTCAATCCCTTTGATGCACTACGAAGCATACACACAACTAAGTCCAGACGCTTGGTAATGCTAGCCTATGTCTGTTTTGAGGAGACTTATAAAGGGCAACTACATATTAAACAGCTAGTTCCTTGTACAGGGAATTCACCAAAGTAAGTGTCGGCACGCAATGCCGCAGAGTGCACATTGAAGTGCAACTTCTTGATGTGCACATCTATGCATTTGTCTGGTCTTTTTTTCTAAATCAGGATTCACACACCTTGATGAATATGCAGCAGTCTGGGTCATACCTGCAAATGAGTAGGTGGCAGTGAGCGTTCTGTACAAGCTGCACCTAGCCAAGAAAACATCAACAATTGACGTGTGCCTAGCCTCCTCTGGGGGATACCTGGCAAGGAGAAAATAAACGAGCCTTATCTTCAACAGAAAAAAGTGGCACACAGCAGTAGCCGGCAGTCAAAAAGTACTGTTTTGCCACGCTGATCTCCTTACAGATGCTTGGACAGGTTGAAAAGGAGGTTGTAGGCGGCTTCACTGAGTGTTTTGGGGGTGGTGAACTTGCGGTGCAGGTAGACATATAGGTAGTCTGCCAGGGTGATGCTGACGCCATAGGTGCTCTCAAATTCACGCTTATTCTGCCATATCACGTTGGCTGTCTTCTCTGCCTCTCCCTTGTCTAAATTCCTGCAGACAGGAGCAAGAGGACGTGGTGAAAGTTCTTTGCATGACAATAATGGTCAATTTCATGTCGATGTACTGACGCGCTTTGTCAATTGAGCTGAATATATTAAAGGGGCCACGGAAAAGGATTGCAGTACAGAGCATGTGTCTCTGTTGCTCACGCCGACATATTTCAATGGGTACCTCCTCTGATACAACGAAGTCAGGATATGCACACTAAGACAGACAGGCAATTTGTTCATGTGAGTAGCTTGATGCCAAAAGACCGGGCAGCATAAGAACATGATGATGCAAGGCTGGAAAACATAACGATGCCCAAGTCGTAACACTGATTATTAAGACCCTACCTGCTGTACACCTTGCCCTCATATTGCAGCACCAAAGGCACAGAGGGGTCTAAACCGAGCCCCGTGAAAAACTCAACCCGTTTCTGTGACAGCAGGTGCGTCAATGGGTGCGGTGTCCGTGAGACTTTGCGTTGCTGCAGTTTGACCTCCTGCTCCTTCAGATCCTCAGCCTGCTTTCGCTGCTCCACTATGGCTCTTCGGTATTTCACAGCCATCCTGTGCGTACACGCTTTGTGTGTGTGCAAGTGGGTACACGTGCTTGCATGCAGAGGTGTGTATGATAATGGTTTACATCTGGGTGATCACACACCTCAACTTCTTTAACTCACCCGTATTGTATCCTGAGTCCAATTTGGTTTTTATACCTTTTCAGTATCAGGAAAGCTTTGTAAGAAAGACATAAGACACCATCAAGGTCCGGGATGCAGAACCTCACAAAACGGCTTGCACAATTCTGCACACATCCACGTGTATAGACATTTCATATAAAATATTGATAGGCATTTCTCAAATGCACAGCACGTCCCCGCTCATCACCTGTGCTTTTGTAACAGCTGCTTTTCTAAGTGCTCCATACGTTCACGGGTGGACATGGCAGCCATCACGAGGGATTCCGTCAGTGGGCCTCCGATGTCGTCTGCTGTGCCACCAAAACGCTCTGACAGTATGCCTGCCAGAGACTTGTAGGGGGTGACCTCGACACCTGCACAGCACGCGCGTGTTGCGGTGTGACAAAGGTATGCAGGTGCGTTGCTAAGCAGAGAGATATTTTCTAGAGCTTTTTCCTCGCATCCTGCCTCTAAACTTCCAACTGCAAACCACTCGTGCATCTTGTTGAGCAATTAGAACCGTTGAAAGGTATGACACACGCACGCTTACCATTCGGTGATACACAGCCTAGGAGCAGGCAGGCCACACTGTCAGGGTCGATACCGTGGTTGGCCATTTGAGCAATCGCTTGCACGACTTCGGGTGCAAGGCTTTTCAGCATGCGTGGCACGTTCTGTGAGGAGATCAGGCGGATGAGCTGAGGCAGCAGGTCCTTGATCGGTGTCAGAGCGGCCTGGAAGAATTTAGACTTGCGTGGCCCCTTGACTCCTCCCCCGATGCTGCCTGGTCGGGACTGCATAGAGGCACCTCTGTGGTGGCCTCCAGTGCCTGCATATGTGGTTCATCATTGGACTGTGTAATTGGCTTGTACTATGTCTGTGATCAATTCATTCTCGCTGTTTCCAGCATCTGTCAACGATACATGGCTCTGCCCACATGTTGAGGGAAGAGCTATAAGCACGGACGTGCCAACAGCGCAAAACTACGTGCTGCCTGTTTGGGCAAACTAATTGAGCATCCCATACCAAACACTTCATTCATAGACTGTTAAGCCCAGATGAAAAGCCTCAAGCGCAAACAGCAGAATCATATTTTTTTCTCTAGTCCTACTGGTCACCCATCAGCAGCGTGCAGCACACAACAGCAGGAAAGTGCAACCTCACGTCCACACACCAGTCTTGTACATGCTGCTAGGCGCAATGCTTTTTGCATCATCATCTTCAGCACCAAGGGCTTCTGCCAGGGCCCCTGGCCCCTCTTCTCCATTGCCCTTAAGCGAGGGTGTCCATGTTCGGCAGCAGCCCTGTCAGGAAAGGGACAATATGCAGCGTACGTGTGTGATGGACCAATGCTGCATCTACAGCTGAGATTTTTTTTATCTTGGTGGCATATCATGAGCATGCTTGCAGCATTCTTTGTTTGTGCGACAAAAATGGCAGCAGTTGCAGCTCCTGAAAGATGGCTGAGCAGTAACAAGGGGATGATGCCAGCAGGGCCATGTGAACCTTGTTCAATTCGCCAAATAAGCGTCATCTATGTGCCAGTGATGCCCAGGCATCTACTCATCTGAACATCTGGTCATCTGAACACTAGCACGAATACCTGGAAAAGACAGGAGACCCTGAGGATGCATGCATGCATTTATAGAGCTAGTTGTATGCACTGGACTTTCAGAGACGGAACTTGGAGAAAATGTCCTCACCATGAAGGGGTTGACCCACGGCAAGATGTTGCTGCAAGGGAAAACGAGCCAGAATTGAAAAGTTGAGGGTTGGATTTTGGGATTGGCCAATAAGTGTTCCAGGATCTGTTCATAGGAAGCAACAGAAGAGGCAGAGGGAGTGCTGGAGGGATGGGTAAAAGATGCTACATTGACTGCTTTCTGCTAGCTTGGTAGTGAATAGCTTGTGGGCAATTGGATCGCCAAACTACAAGCGGGAGAGAAAGGAATGAGGTACGTAGAAGTTGCTGCTGCTCACGAGCTGCAATAATAAGGCTGTAAGACGGACTGTGCGTGGAGGTACGAATTTTCAAAATGTGGCACGGGAAGGCAGTGAAAAAGACTTACCAGTTGGTGAACGACACCCCCAGCATGAGGCGGTGCATGTCTTTTGGAGAGCAGCCCTCCCGGAGTGCCTGCTGAGCTAGAATAGTCTCCTCCTCTTTGATCTGCAAGCATGAGAATTCTATGTGTGTAATTGTGTGCATTGTGTATGTGACGTCATGTATACGTGTGTGTGTGTGTGCGTGTGTGTGTCTGCGTGTGTATGTGTGTGTGTGTCTGTGTGTGTGTGTGTGTGTGTGTGTGTGTGTAGGGGGGCGGGGGGAGGGGCACAGAGCCCACATCACCTGAGCCTTTATTAGCAAACGACTTCTGACCCTGCCTTACAGCACTGTTTAGCTGAGTCTAGTCGTAGACCCAACAAGTCATTTGTATCAGGGGGCTTGAAGGTGCAGACAAAAGACAGGTTGTACGCAGTAAAGGTACGCAGCAGATCAGCATGCACGTCAGCTTCCTGATCAAAGCACACACATGCACACGCACACGCTTACACACACAACTCCTATAGGCCACTAACAACACACATAAATCTAATACACCAGCTCACCAGTTCCCAGGGAGGCATTCTTGGTTGATGAGGGCGTGGCGTGCGCACAGCCAGCTTGGAGCACATGCCTGAATAGTCATTGCGCGCCTCAGACAGCTTATTGGTGAGGTACTGCACTTCTTTCTGGGCCTCATTGAAGTCCCGTTGAACCGTCTGTGCAAGAGCAGACACACGTTATGGCAGCAGCGTGAGCAGGTGCGTGCGTGTATGCGTGTAAGCATGCACCTGTGGCGCATGCAACCACCCTAGAAAACGTCGGCAAAGATATGGCAAGGCTGAACGGATGCCTAAGGAGGTGCGAGGTCACGTAGGCTATATCTTTTACTACAGGTAGGATTCAACACAGTGGGAGGTGCTCAAGGGTCAAAGAGTCTGACCCACGGCACATTCACGTGTAGAGCTCAAGCTTTTGGAAAGAAAGGTTCGATGAAGATAGTTGGTGCCTTACTGTCCCCCCTTCCTCTACTCACATCATGCTTTGCGTTGAGGTTCTGCACTTGTCGTTCGTAGATGCTGACGCTAATCTGCAGCTCATCAATCTGCTGCTGCATCAGCGCGGGGTTGAAGTTGGCCTGACTTGCGATGTGTGACTCCAGCTCTGTGACTTTGACCCTGAGCTGGTCGATATCTGCTTGCCGAGACAACACCCGCCTGAGGAATTAGAGCAAGAGGTACGGAATTGCTGGAATCCTAATAACAGCAGACGTGCTTGCCATCCTTTTGCACGTGCAGGAGCCCATTGGACAGGTAATGGCTGAAAACTGTTGAACCGCACACACACAAGGCAACGCAAAACGTGACTCACACCCAGCACAACAGCAGCGGTAAGCACCCCTCCTCACCTGTTCAAGACTTCGTTCATGTGCTTAACCTGCATTGTCAGCAAATTAAGACCCCTTTAGTATATGGCAACTTGTAGTAAAACTGTTCTTTGGCAAAGCCCCCTTGTGGGGGCGTGAGCCCTTAGCATTGACTAAATTCATACAAGCCTCCCCAGGCCCACCCAGGGCACCTCCCAGGCTGAGAATTGACATAGGCTCCTAATCAAAACCTTTACCTAGGCAGGGAAGAATGGGGGACCTGGGGTGCTGTGTGTAAAGTTTTAGAGCAACATTTTATATTTAAAGGCTGCCTAGGATTCCTCAGCCAAGCCCCCAGACCACTTTATGCTGGTGCAGTATCTAACAGCATACTTCCCTGGCTGCGTTTGATGAGTCAGGAGCCCTTGGTTGTGTTCCGGCTGCAAAGTTCACGGTCAACCATGCAAGCATGAGTTTTTGAACTCATAATTTAATTACGCTGATTTCAATGGGCTATTTATTTTTAGTTAGTCAGATGTCATGACGCGCGGAAGTTTGCCATGCGACCCTTGAGGAAGCAGTTCGTGTGAAACATTGTGGCCATCCTGGGCACAATGCTTGCACCTGCCCTGTCCTTTTGGAAGCAGCATATCCTCATGCCTGCCTCAGCAAAGCCAGCTCTAGTGCCATGTACACCACTGCAGAGTTTGTGGGGCAGCAAGGCACACACACACACACACGCACATACACACATATGCATATACACAAACACACACATGCATATGCACGCACGCGTTGCGCGCGTGATGGGCTTCGCTAACTTTTCAGCGTCGCTAGCGACGCTCTCCCGCTTGTCACGGATGACACTGAATGCGGCATGACTTAAAATTGCACATTGGTATGTCAAACAAAGCAGAAATTAAACGTATGTTTAGAACTGGTTCATAACTTCAAACATCCAGCAACAAAACAAGCCCTCTCCTCCACCCACCTCTTCCATCTCTGCCTCTGTCACTTTCTGATCTGCCTGCACTCTGCCCACCACACTGAGCTCACTCCGCCTGGCCTCTCGTGTGATATGCCTGATGAGGAGGCATAGACACGAGCAAAGGAGAGGAGCTGTTATCATTTCCTCTAAAAACTTCTGGATCCCTATCTGCCTGGCTTCTTGTTCAATATGGGGGGGTGGCATAGGCATGATTTTAAATGCACAGAGAAGAAATGCTGAACTCATTTAGTTTTGGATTTGCTGAGACATATGCCTGACCTCTTGTGTGATTTGCCTGGTGGGCCAGCATAGACACAAGCCATATGCAAGAAAGAACAGAAAGAGCTTGGGGGTTTTCTGTGAGCTGTTGAGCTGCATCAGCCTTGTGGGTGCGACATGCCTGGTGGGGCAGCAAAGAGACACGCAGAAACTTACATGCAGGGAAATATAGAGGAAAGAAAGCGAGCCCTTGGAGGATCGCCTGCAAAGCTGTCCATTTCTTCAGGCTCAAACGGGCTCATCATTCACCACATGCACAACGTTATGTAAAGCATTATGCAAAGAACAAACGGTCCCTATCCTCACACATCCTCCCCCACATTGATTTGCGCTGACCTTGACGTCTCTCTGTCTTGCAGCACAAGGCGCAGCATGTGTCTCAGAGCTGCCCACAGCTGCCATATCAGGTGACCACGCTCCACACATATCCTGCACGCATACAAGCATGCAAGGCATATGGCATATGACATGGTGCAATGAGTCAATGTAAGATGTAGTGGCCACGCTCTTTGCTTTGGGTGGGTGGCTCATCCTTTGTCCCCCTCCTATGCACACAAGTCTTTGTCAGAGTGCTGCCAGTGGACCTGTGTCTGTTCCTGGTACTTGATGGATGCAAGGAGGAGGCATGATCCATTACAGTGCCATGGCTGCAGGATTGACAGGCCAAGATGGCCACGTGGGATCCCAAGGCCCGCACAGAAATGGCAAGAGGAGTATAAGTGAAAAGAGAAAGTTATTCTGCGAGTTGAATGCTTGGCACACGCACACACACATACACACATACACACAAAAATACACACATCACAGGACATACATATGCGCACTTACGTGGCAACTTGTCCGCACAACTCCTCCATGCATCGGGTGAAGAGCCGCTCTTGGTGTGTAAGCACTTCCGTGCTTAAAAATCCTTCACTGTCACGGGTCACCTACAAGCCAGACAAGGGGGGGGGGGCATGTAAAGGAATGCTACATAAATGAGTAGAGAGTTAGGTGCTGTTGGTAAAAAGATGTGTATGATGAGAACAAGGTTGAGCAGCCATACTGATCTGGAGGCCTTTGTGAAGATATAAACTACACTGAACTTGGCCCGACCTGTCGTTTCCACAGTTTCAGGGTTATGCAGGACATATAAATTTTGGCGTGAACCAGGATGAACGTGAGAGGGGTGTTTAATAAATACATGCAGTATTGAAATGGCCTGGGCAACCCAACAAAACACACACACACCTGCACGCTCCCGCGCCCATCGTTGGACAGGTAACCGTCTGGCCTGTGAAGGGGCGTGTGCGCTGTGTGTTGCTGAGGGTGACCCCCTTGCCCGTTTCCCACCGCTGCTCGGGGCGATGCCTGAGGGCTTCCCTCATGCTGCTGCGGCAACGAGGCTGGGTCCTCTACAGGTGGGCTGGCAGAGTCATTCTCTTGGATCTGTGGCGGAGCCAGCACCAGGTCTGGACCCTGGTGGTTTCTCTGTGCAGGCTGCTCATTTTCTCCTGTGTCCAAATGCCCCATACTCTCATCTTGCTGCTGCTGCTGCTGCTGCTGCTGCTGCTGCTGCTGCTGCTCCAGGCCCTGCTCGTTCCCTTGTAGCTGCCGCTCCTGCAGCTGTCCCTGGCTCTGCCCTTCCTCCTGCTGATGTGCCTGTTGCAGCTGTTGCGGGGCCTGCTGCTCCTGTGCTGCTTCCTGCCCTGATTGCTTGCTTTGTGGTATGTCCTGATGTTTGGGCAGGTCCTGCTTGCGGGGCTGCCCGTGCCCCTGCCGCTTGTGTCCCAGCCCCTGTTGTACGAGGGAGCGCTCTAGCTTGAGCATCTGCCCCTCCAGCCACTGGTGTACAGAGATCACGTCTCGACGGTGGCTGGGAGGTGGGTCTGGGTAGCTGTCCCTGCATGGATGGCAGCGTGGGAACACATTCAGCAAATATCAATTAATCAGTTACCTGTACTTTACGTAACCAATACTATAATTAAGACTACCCGATTGATGAACCCTAATGCGAGCTTAAGCAAGGTATTTTTGCCTTTAATCTGATTAAGCAAAGAAGGCCTCTACACGCATGTAGTTAACCACAAAGGGGGAAAAAAACATGCTTTGAACAGCAAATCATCCATATAATTGGTGCTCAGGGACACAGCATGTGAAGGGTGTTTTGACCGGGATTTGATTTCAGGGCCTTCAAACCTATAGCTTTGTGCCTACTACAAGTTATGCAGGGCCTTCATACAATAAGCTTCAAATTTGGTTGACACAACCGCAAGGGGTTGTAAATATTTGCAGTACGCAAAGATTTAGGCATGAGGTTGACCAGAACCGTAATGTATCAGGGTTGTTCAATTCGTTTTTTGGGAGCAAGGGTTCGATAAAGTTCGTGAATTTTAACACTCTTGAACTGTTTGAAGGGTTTGATGTGCAATCTTGGGAAACGGGCCCTTGGGCTCCTCCCCTCACCTTCAAATCTTCCCAATTGGTTGTGTATGTTAATAATTAATTACAGGGGGTAAAAAGGGGCCGGAATGGGACCACGTCATCATTGTAGAGCAGAAAAAGGAGAACCTTAAGGTGCTGTGCAAGTGCCACGTTGTATAAATCCTTAGCAGTTCAGAAATGTGTGACAAGTTTGGCCTTAAGACCAAGGAAACTTCCTGGCCTGATGCAGATTACAGATCATATTCCATATATAAATTATTGAACATGTTACTTACACTGCAAGGAAAGAGAGGGACTGAACTGGGGGGGGCTGCTGTCCCTTGCAATTTTGACAGACGCATGCTGTAAAGTTCGACGGACTCTTAAACGTTCGTCGAACTTTGACCGAACTCCGAACGGCACTTTTCATAATCGTTAAAATGCGTGAAAGTTTGCAAACCCGAACTTTTGGCCAAACCTCGAAACTGAACAACCCTGGTATGTACATCGCATATACGACCATATGTATTGGTAATTCCTGCTTTGAATAATGTACATAATATACACACCCCAATTCTGTATACGGTATATGCACCCCAACACCGTATTTACACGTATACATGTATGGTTCTAGCCAACCCTATGTAAGCACCATACAGTAGATGATTATGACAGGAACCAGTGGTGCCTAAGCTGCATTGACCACCAACAAAGCTGTTAAATTCATGATTTGCTATACCGAACACGTAGACCTTTTCGAGTCAGTAACCATCTAGCATCAGGGCTGATGACATCTACGATCTGCTGCGCACCTAAACCAGGTCACGCTGCTCCGCTCAGTGGGCTCTAGGGCAGCATCTGGAGAAACAGGGCTGTCAGACACTGCCTTAATGAAGCCACCTGCAGGCAAAGTAAAAGTAGGCGGATCTCATCATGTGATGCAAGCAATTGCAGATGCTGTATGCAAGGTAAGCTGTGTTCTGAGCAGTTTGCAGAGCCTGTGACGTCAGGAACAATTTCTTCGCATGAATAAAACATTTAATTGCAGGTGGGCACCAGGCGTTCAAGGCCTCAAGCTAGCATTAAAAGCGCAGCAGCTCAGAATGGTCTATGAACGCGTAAGAAACAACAATCCACTTCACATTTTCTGTACTACTACGCAATCTAACTACAAAGCAATTTTTCACCCTGATAACACTGCCCGGCCTGACCTGTTTGGCCAACTTTATGCCTCAAGTAGTGCTCAAACTCTGAGTCCCAAGAAAAGTGAAGATTGGGGATGCTTGCTGCTTCCTCAGCTCTGGCTGCACGCTCTGGTGAACTGCTGAGGGAGCCAAGTGTCCTGGCATTCTGCACGCCTGTGAGCAGATATCACCAAAAGAAAAGGATAGGGGAGAGAGCACTTGCTTCCAGTTCATGCTTGTGCATAATACATATTGGAACCAGTTTTTCTTGGCTACGTGTCGTGGCTGCCTCAGCGCACATAATCACCCAAACATAAATTAGCAATTTGAGGTAATGACATGCATGCTCAATTCAGGGATTTTGAAAAGTGCCTGACCTACACAAAACGTGCATGCTCTTCTCAGACGTCTTGATCCTACCTAGGGCCCCTCCTGGTGGAGGGAGGCGGAAAGGAAGGTCGAGGTTGCTCTTTGCTTGCTTTGAGTCGGCTTTGAGCTGCTGCACGACCGCAGGGAACGGAGAGGGGAGGGGCGCCAGCAACTTATCCTTGTTCCACCCTGATCCTTTGGGTACATGTGGCTGGAAAACGCCGTGGCTGCTGAGCACACGCCCTTGAGCCGAGCTATGGAGAAGAAAGTGTGAGGGAGCATGTGCGCCTGCAATGGTTTGCGGACTTTTCACAAGTCACCTTCCCCCCTACACACACACACACACACACACACACACACACACACACACACACACACATACACACACACACACACTCACATACGCACGCGCACGTATGCACCTTCCCCCTACACACATACGCATGCACGATACACAATCATGAAACACGGATTATTACCGAGACTGTGTGGCAGCACAAGCTTGCATCTTTTGGGAGAGCATGCTATTGGACAGCAACACATCACCTGCCTGCCTGGCACCCATGCATTGACAAACATAAGCACACACCTGATGGAACGGGTGTCTTCTTGGGAGGGGGACAGCACCTGCTTCCTCTCTTTCTCTTTCTCGACGAGCTCAGGAAGTCTCATTATGCTCGTTATTGCATCCTTACAATATTAACTAGCAGTTCTAAGAGCACTTCATGATATAAGGTTGTCACGAATTTGCGTTACAGAAAAGGCGAAACATAAATAAAATAAATTGGCGTCATTGTTAAAATGCCCGCCAACCCTGACCCCTATTCCAGTTTGGATAAACTTAATCAAGCACTAACGGTGAAATAAAGGCATGTGCTAGCTGCTTGTACAGCCCCCGCAGCTGCGCTGTGTGCTGCTGCACCTTGCCGTGAGCGTCCCTACAACGATCCCCATTTTGGAAAGCCAGCACCCAGTGCCCGTCTGCAAGACTTCGCAGCGTGTTCAGCAGCCCTCCCTTGCGCAGCTGTGCCTCGTGCATGAGCCTTAGTAGGCCCCGCACAGACGGCCTCACGTGCACGTGCAACCACCGAGGCACATTAGGGTCCACGTAAGGTGCCCCTCCCATGAGAGGAGCCGTGGACAGCACTACTCCCGTGTGCAGGCGAGTGGCAGAGGCCTCCCCCAAGACGATGGCAGGCGAGCTGTGCATGATGTTGAGGGCAGGTGTGGAACGGATGGCCTCAGGATTAAGCATCGCAGGCACACCGCCGCTGCTTACTGCAGTTGCCGGGGAATGAGCAGTGCCTGCTGCAGTCTCGGTTGCAGTGGGTCCGGGGGGCGTGGGAGTGGCATGGGATAGGAGCTCTGCAGCTGAAGGTAGCGCGATGCCGGCCACAGAAAAATACACACGCTTCTCTTGGCTAGGTTGAAAGGAGACTTGGCACTGGATGGCGTTTTCCTGTGTGTGTATGTGTTTGTGTGTATAAGTATTTGAGAGTAGATGTAGGTGTTTTTGCACTGTGGAAATAAAAGGTTGCTCGTTTTGCACGCAAGGGGCAACAACTCACACGCCATCCCATCAAGTTGGACCCAATCGAGCTTCAAATTGAAGCTGACATTACCATTTACCCTAAGAAACTCAGGACTAACGCTCACGAAGGGCATCCATACCCTAGTATGATGCTTTGTGTGTGGAAATGGCATATTAATTTGCATCTCACCAACCAATCGGTCTTTTCACCTCTTTATAGGGTTGGCCAGGACCGTATATTCACACCGTATATGACAGTATGTATGGTAATATCCCTGCTAAAAATACCGTATGTACACCGTATATACGTATAAATCTGGCCCTTGGTTCTGGCCCACCCTACTCTCTTGCAATACCTCGATTTTAGTGACGCCTCCAAAATACGAAACATCACTCAATTACGTTCTCTGGCTGGTTAAATACATACAGCATATGGGCGCTTGAAATGTAGGGTATACGCTGCAGCCGATAAGATATGTGTCCCATAATTGCAAGCCCAGTTGCTTTAAAATTTACATACCGTACCTCCGTACCTAACCGTACTCATCCCGCACCCAAACTTTCAGAAAGATTTTGTTGAATCTCGCATTTTCCCGCACCCCCAAAAAAAATAAATTTTGCCCGAACCGCTGTCTTCCCATAGGATTTTAAGATCTGTTTTGCACCAATAAGCTTTAAACGAAAGAGAACACCACGAAGGGGGGTAAGGAAAGCCACCATGCTATTTGCATGTTGTAGCCTGACGCCCTTTCTTCTCTTGCCTTTCACCTTTTCTGCCCTTCCACCCCCCCCAAAACCTGATTCTGCTTCTTCTAGCCATTATCACATTATCACTGATACTGGCGCTCTCCTCACTCTCCTCACTGCTGCTGCTGCTGGGTGCCTTGCTTGTGCTTGCGCGTGCTGATGGTGCGGATTTGGTGCGGGCAGCCATGGTGCGTTATCTTGTTTGCCGCATTAGCTGCCCCACCTGCTCATCTATTAGCTGATGGGCTGCTCTAATCTGCTCTGCGTGCACAAGCATTGCAGCTTGGTCCTCCAAAACCAAGGCTTTTCTCTTCACTGCTTCCTGCGCCCAACCCGTTCCACTTTTGCTTGCAGCAGCTTGGCTTGGTCGGTTGCCAGCTGCTGCTCCTTTTGCTGCTGATGTGCTGCTGTCTGCTCGGCTGTTGCTGTGGAAAAAGCTGCGTACATCCCGCTGTAAAATCTCCAATCGCTGCTGCTGGGGCGGGAGGGGAGCAGGGGTGGGGGTGGGGGGGAGGCTGGGGGGACTCTTGTCGCTTGCAGCGACCCAAAAATATTTCTTTACACCATACCCGCACATCCCCGTAGGATCAAAAAAGATAGTGAATGCTTACTGCAGTCACCTTGTAGGGCAAAAGAACGATATTCATGCGGGGTGTTATAGGAAAGGTACGGTATAATGGTAAGCTTGAAAACTGCAAGTAAGGGCGCAAGCACCGTAGCAGCAAACAAACACTGGATTACCCCTTTGGGGCCTCAGTGCCCTCCCTCTAATCTTTAATGTGTACGTGTGCAAGTATGTACAGGTGTTTGTGTGTGAATGTTTGTGTATGTGCATGAGGAGGGGATGTTAATGGTACAGATTATGCAAAACAACACTCCAGAGCCCAATGCACTCATTACCACTGGTCACAAAACTTGCGAGGTTGCCTCAGCATCGACTGCGATGCAATGGCAGTATGCCAGGCAGCAAAGTCTTCTTTTCATCAATGACAGAAGGGTTGAGCAGATTTAAAGATTAGTACGGTTGGTTTATCTCGTTTAGAGGTCTACAGAGGGTGAATGATTAGGGTTGACCAGAACCCTATGCATACGGTGTACTTGTGGTATTTTGGGCAGCGAAATCACCAAATATACAGACATATACGGTCATACGATGTATATTGACAGTTCTGACCAAGCGTACAAATAACAAATTGAAAATCACAGATCAGTATTAATTAAATATCATGCCATTAGATAGGTACAATTGTTCCAACTGTATACCATGGAAACAAAGACCGCCCAAGCAAGCTTAGGAGAAGGAGACGGGCCATAATAAAAATTTAGCTTGATCTCAAAAGATTTGAATACAAACAACACCTTCCTCTCTTTTGCATGCACGTACTTTGAGTCTTACTGGCCACATCTCCTGTGCAAGTGCTTATCCATAAGACAAGCCCACCTAAGGCAATCACTGCAAACTCGAATCAGCTTCAGCCACATATAGGTACATGCGTAGTGTGCCATCCATGTTTTAACAACCCAGCCAGCCGTACAAACACAAACGCAAACACATTTGCACACAAATAACAAACTCGCACCTGACTCATAGGGACCTGTTGGCCCTCTGTGACGTCCTGCTGTCTGAGCTTGAGGTCCTGTACTTGGGGAATTGGGGCCTCAAGGCTGGGCTCTCCCTCACGCATCACGCCCACCAGCTGCAGTGCGTGTTGACAGCACATACACAAGCACACAGACGTAAGTTGAAGCTATTTGAGGTGAGGATTGCCAGCTATTTAACGCAACGCGCAGCAGGGGTTCTTTTCGCAGGGTTGGTTTTACAATTGAAGCACGACATGCACGGACTTGGTTGGGAAGGACATTGGAAAAATAAAGATTGAGCGTGGTTGCAAGTGACTAATGCAGGAAATTGGCAATGAATTCTGAGAGATACAGAAGGCTTGTGGAATTAAGCTGTCATGTTAACCCAACAGGGTGGAGGCAAGGCCGTCCGCTCTAGACTTCTGACTTGTAAAGCAGGCGGGAGCCATGTACTTGCAATGCAGTAATGGGAGTTGGGGGTGTTGCGCAGAGTCTTCAAACATAGTTTAACAAGAAGAGAAACATGCAGGACACTGAACAGTCCTTATATCACAGCGTAACACAAACGTTCCCGAAACCCTTATGGTGCCACATGCAGATCTTTCAACTTATCATCCAAGTCTCTGCAAAGCTTGCATTGGCACAAAATTAGAGGGTTTCTGACAGTCCTACACCCAAATCCTGGCCAATACATCCCAAACATATATATTTGATCCCAATATGCCATTTGCTCAACTTTCCTGCTTTTGGGTATGCTTGCTTTTTGCTTCGGTTATGTAAAAGTAGAGGCCTTCTTTGCTTGAGCGAAAAAAAAGGGCCTTGCATTGTCTTGCATTGCGAAAAGAAGGTGTTGCCTCCACCCCATCGCATAGATCCCATCAGGTTTAAATTTCACACATGAAGGTAAGATATGGTATGGTATGCAAACTACTGGTCAAATAAAGCTCAACACCAATGTGGCCGTTATTCTTGCGCACCTGCAGCAACCCCACAAGGCGTTGGACAGCCAGGTGTGTGCGAAGTGCTGCTGCTGCGCTCAAGCCCATTCCTAGCTGACGACTGGCAGCCTGAGGTAAGGCAAAGCATGTAAAAATTAACGACCCCATGAAACGCTTGAAGACAGTCCTGGGTTAAATTTAAAAAAATGAGCAACAAAGTTGGGCGTGTCAATGGATAGAAAGTCCCCAGAATTCTCTGAATTACATTGCTTTCACATAGTGCCCAAAAATGAAGGAACAACAGGTTTTCGCACGATGACAGTGTCACAAACAAGTCAGTTGTATTATCAGGTAGCATAATAGAAGCAGCAGTGACCTTGAGAGCCAATACTCAGTCCCCTTCCTATTCCACCCTCAATTACCAGATGACTCCCCCTGTCAGATGACCCCCCCTACCTGTGCAGGTCCGGTCGGGAATAAGTGAGGTCCGGACATGATGATATCACTGGAGACACGCAGCACAGGCCGCAGGATAGCCTGCCCAGCAGCGGGCCACTCGAGGCACATCAGGGTGAAGAACGCCTCGCACCACATGCCGTCAAGCTCCACGTTTGCCTCAGCCACTGCTGCTTGCACGGCAATGGCCAAGGCCTCGCGCTGCTCGTGGCTCAGGGAGCAGGCCCAAGGACGAGCGGGGGCAGAGCCACCAGGTCGTGTTCTGTCTGTGGGGGTGTGGGGGGAAACAGTAGAGGCGGGCGGGGGCGCCTGTTGCTGTTGTTGCTGCTGCTGTTGCGACAGGTGGGGCTGCTGCAGGCGCAGGGGGAGGGCGTGAGCCCCCAGCCAGGTGCGCATGAGCACTGCCGAGTGCCAGAGCACGTAGGGGGGCAGGTGCTGAGCAGGGAGCAATCTGAGCAGCGCGCCCACCAAATCAGCGGCAACAGGCTTGGCAGGCTGCTCATGAAGTGCAGGTGGGTGGGGCGGAGAGGGGGATGGTGGTGGGGGGGGAGAGGGCGGTGGTGGTGGCGGTGGTGGAGAAGGTGAAGGAGGTGAAGGGGCCCGCTCCACTCTTGTGCCTGTCTCTACTTCACTTCTGCCTTCAGTTATTGCCACAGTCCCCTCTGCCCCCCCTTCAAGGAGGTCCACCGCTTCCCCACGGCTCTGCTCTACTGGGGCTTGGCTGGTGCTTTCGCTTGGCGCAGCAGAAACTGCCGTTGGTGGAGCATCAGCCCCCCCTTCCACAACACCAGCACCCGCGCCAGTGCCAGACTCGCTGGCGCTTCCAAGTTCCCCAGACGTGCCATCCAAGCTTCCCTGCTGACTACTACTGCCATCATTGCCCAAGTGCGCGCGCACCACCCCCTCCACAAGGTCATCCACCTGCGTATGTTTGTGAGTTTGTGTGGTTGTGTACGTGTGTGGTTATGAGTGGTGTATGTGAACTTGTGTGCATGTTTGTTGCATGCGCGTGTGTATGTGTGCAAATGTGTGTGGTGACTGTGTACAATCAAGGGATCCTGCATCTGGTGTCTGGTGTCTTTGTGTGCACCAAAGGTTCGCACATGTGAAGGTCTTACACATGTTCCAGGCCAGTGCCTGCACCCCTGTACAAACATAATCATCCTACCCAAGGGGATTGGGACTTTCAGACGTACCATTGAGCCCATGACCCCAGGCAGCCTATTTGGTCCAGACAGCTGACTAGCGCTTGTAGCCACCGTCATGTTGGGCTTCATCCGCTTAGGAGCAGTGGGCTGAGCACTCGGCTCCTCTTGGCCTTCAGGTGCAGCTGAAGGCAGTGGGGCTGCGTCTGTGGCTCCGTCACCCCCATCTGTATCCATGCCCAGAAGGTCAACCAGGGCCCCGACTGCTGCTGCCCCTTCTGTGTTTTGTGCCGGGGAGACGGATGCGGAGGATGCTTGCGCCTCTGAAGGGGATGAGGAAGAGAGGCCGAGGAAATCAGCAGCCTCAGATGCAGGGGGAGCAGGCTCTGGCTGCTGCTGCTGCTGCTGCTGCAGCCCCTCAACATCACCACCACCATGCTCATTATGCAGCCCACCCTGCACAGGGCCAAGTTTTGGCTCCTGCTGCTGCTGCTGCTGCTGCTGCTGCTCAAGCTCCTGTTTTTCTTGAGCCAACCTTCGTTCATGCTCTTTCCATTCCTGCTGATCCTCAGGTATTTGTTGCGCTTGCCGTTGCTGCTGTGCAAGCTCCTGCTCCTGCTCCTGCTCCTGCTCCTGCTCCTGCTCCTGCTCCTGCTCCTGCTCCTGCTCCTGCTCCTGCTCCTGCTCCTGCTCCTGCTCCTGCTGCTGCTCCTGCTCCTGCTCTGGCTGCAGCTGCTGTGCTTGCGTTTTTTGAGACTTCTGTTCCGCTTCTAACTCTGCCTCCTGCCTTTGTTGCCTCCTTGCCTGCTCTGCCTGCTCCTGTTCTTGCCGCTGCTCCTCTTGCTGCTGATGTCTCAGCTGCTGCTCCTCTTGCTGCTGTTGCTGTTGCTGTTCATTTTGCTGCTGCTGCTGCTGCTGCTCTTCTTGCTGTTCTTGTGCCTCCTGCTGCTCATGGCGTACAGCTGCAGAGCCTTGAAGTGGCCCCCCCACGGCTTGAAGGTCTCTGTCCTCCATCTCCTCCCCGGCTGCCTGGGGCAGGGTAGGAGGCTTGGTCTCGCTCCCAAACGAGGTGTAGTAGCAATACCCAAGGAGTGGCTCAGGAGGGGTGAGCACAGGCGTGGTAGTGACGGAGGGGCCACTGCTTTCACGCTCTGCCAGGAGCTTGGCATTCATGTCTTCCAGGCTGCACGTAGAGCCAAGGACAGGGTTCAATGACCCGTAGGGTCAGAAATCAGGATTATATCCTTATATTGGTGGGTAAGTGCCAGGTATAGCGTTGCTGGTGCACTGTGGCTGTTGTAAAATGGCGCAGGCTGGGGGATTGAGCTAAGCACAAATTCCAAAAGAATGATGGAGTTTGGCACCGGCGCACTAAGGAAACGACATACATTTATGTAATTCCAGGATCTTGCGCAACAAGTAGCAAGATAAATAGATGCACACAAAACAAAGTGCACATTCACACACTCTCTCAAACTTGCGTGCAAATTACCTCGGACCGTTTGCTTCTGAAGCTGCAGGAAGGGGCTGCAAGTCCATGCTAGAAAGGATGCCTGGAGAAAGAGCGCGGCACTGCAAGGCAAAGGAATGTGTAGGGAGAAACAGGAAAACTGCTTTAGAGGTACGCGCTTACATCAATTTCAATTTTGTTAGATGGTAGAAGTTGCCCAAGAAGCGATCTGTACAGTAAATGCCAGGTAGGGGTTAGGGTGCTAGCTATGTTGCGTATGGGTTGGCACAAGCCTTGTTGCAGGACCATTGTGCAGTTTTGCCAATGTTGTACTCCTTCTGACAGCTGCGTGTATTTTGTCTCTGAGCAGCGTTGTTGACTCCACAGGAACCTGAAGCTATTCAGCCTATACAGCCCATACGTAGCCTACAGCACTGTACCAGCTGCCACCCACCTGCGTAATTGCCACCAGCAAGCGCACGGCTGCAGGGGTGGCAAGCGGGGCATGCGTCTCAATCAGGTCCAGAAGCGCTTGGCGACAGGAGGGCGCAGCACCTCCACCTTTCACCGGCCCCCATGGCCGCACCGTGGCTGATGTGGGTGAGGGAGGAGGGGAGGGGGCCAGCAATGCCACCAGGATATTGTTGAGCAAGGGAGGGTACATGATCAGCTGAAACACGCGCTCCAAGATGTAGGAGGCGGCTTGGGGCTTAATAGGGGCCGGGGTCTCTGCGCAGGGGAGGGTGTAAATAGTGAAGTCCTTGCTGTGCTGGAAGTGCGACGGAAATTGGGAGGGGGGGGGGGGTCGAGGAAAAAAATGATTGGCCATGGGGGAGGGGGATAGGGGACGGAGGAAAGGAGGAAAGGAGAGCCGGCAGAAGGGTCAAAAAAATACAAAGACATACAATACCATTACAAAGAAATAATTGGGTCTAGAAAAGTCACGTTTTTGTTGTATAGAATCAAAATGCCATAAGTTGCCATTAGAGGGCAAACAACAACGAGGCGCCTAAAAACACATGGTATCAATTAACCAGAATAAGTGCGCTGCAGGATTACAAATAATGACCCAACGAGGCATCCAGTACCACACAACATCATTCGAAGAGTAAGAGTCAAGACAAGGCGCTGCAGGGAGACAAGTAACACAAGGATGCATCCAAGTAACACAAGGATGCATCCAGGTCGAGAGAAGGCGCTGCAGGGTAACATGCAGCCTCACCGGTCTGAGTGCTTGCATGTAAGAGGAGGGGCTTGAACCAATAGGCCCCAGCTAAGCGTCGCCAAAGCGCTTGCGCCAGCATGTGGGCGGTGTACGCGTGGGCTGCAGAGCATGAAGGCAAAGAGATGAGCTATTCAGCATCTCAGCTTTCCATGTTGACGAAACAAATTGTTTTTACAGTATGCATTATAAGCCTCATTTGTGGATGCACGTGTAATTGTGCAATACGCAAGCACACAGCCGGTCTGCAACATTTGATGCTAAAAAACATTCAAGTGCAAAGTATGGGGCATCTACTCTTGTTGTCAGCAATTTCTTGTTGCAGGAGGCTGATGGAATCAGCCTTCACATGCACTTTACTAGGCCTACTGAGGAATAGGATAGCTACAGGCCTAACATCAGCCAAGTCATGGTCACCGATCAGCCAAATGAATCAATGGCTCAAATGACCTTACTCGAGTACCAAAGCAAAAGCTTTTGGAAGAGAGGAGGGAAAATACAGAGATGCCCAGGCCAGGCCAACTGGCATGGCCACATACTGTGAAAAAGCACACACACATAATCTATAGTCTAAACCTTTATTTCCACCAGGGTGCGCACACACACCTGTGTTGAGCACGTCGTTGCAGTAGGAGAGCATGTCCTCCACCTCTGCAATCTGCGAGTCCAGCTGAGACAGAGCCTGCTGCCCAAAGCTCTCTGCAGCTGCCATGTTGGCATTCAGGATCTGTAGCGTAGATAGAGAGGCAGCGTAGTTAGAGTGGTATTGGGTGGGTTAATAAACACGTTTGCACAGGTTTGCCTCAGGTTTGCCTACCTGTATACAGGTTTGCCTCCATGTATACGAATGTTTAGGTGATCATTTATTTAATGACGCCTTATAACATCATGGGCATTGTGGAGACTTAAAAGGCGCAACTTTATCAGATGCATGGTACACTTGTAGGGCCTCTCTAGAAGCATGATGTGAAGCAGTGTCAGCTGCACGTGTGTACGTTGCTCACCTCAAACTGAGTTGCCATGTAGTCAGCAACATCTGCAAAGTAGTTTGCAGACAAAGGGGAGGACACAAAAGCCTGCAAATATGGGTGAAAGGGATATGAATTAAGGGTTGAGGTCTGGATGTGCTTCAAAATGGTGCAGAAAACATTGCGATAAAATCAGCAACGTGTGTCAGGGCCATCAGCTTACCTAACAAGTAAGGGACCAACCGGACTTACAGAATGCTGAACCAGCAAATAAGTCAATCAAAGCCTAGGCTTTTACTGGCAGGGGCTAAAACAAAGGCAAGGATTCCCTGGGCTTTGGTCGGTTCCATGCTGTAAACCGTTTCTGCTGCATCAGCTCCCTGATTTGTCATGATCCTTTGCTTAAATACTGCTTTCATGAACTCACCTGAATTCCTGCATCTAGCACAGAGTACACGTTGAGCGTGAGCGTGCGCACACCCGCGCGCACCATTCCCTCCTTGTGGTGTGCAAACTTGACAGCTTCAGTGTACAGGGGAAACAGCATGCCGCCCACAGAAGGAACAGGGCTGCTGGGAGTGGCTCCTGTCAATCAATAGAGTAAAAGGTAACGTACACCTCAGCAGCAAACCAAGGTCAAAGATTGACTTGACTTTCTGCAAAGATGCTTGTAGGACTGCCGACCTTGACCACGTCAAACCCTTACAGCCCCTCACCCCTCTCAATCTCGTCAAGCCTCCAGCCATCTAAAGCCATCTAAGCAAAACCATTGTCTACCTCTACACTCTATACACAGACAGCAAGCAGAGGGTCATACAACATTTGAAGTGCATGGATTTGTTAGGATAGCTGGCTTTTCTCGGTCACACTACCTTTGGGAGAGGCCAGGCCCGTTGAGGTGGCTTTGAGCAGGAAAAAGCGGACCGTGAGGGGGTTCAGCTTAAGGCTGATGGCTTTGAGGAAGGAGATGTAGTACCCCAGCACCTCCTCGTCCTCAAAGTCAAAGTTGGAGCTCACGATGTTGTTAATGTGGTTGTTGGAGAACAGGAAAAAGATGCCGGTCTCGCTGCGCACATTTTGGATGATGATGCTCAGGGTCTGCAACACCTGTCATGCGGGTGTTGTGGTGTGCAGAGCGTGACGTGAGCACCAAAGCTGCCTTCCAGCATGAAGAGACATGCTGGGCGTCACACGTTCAAAGCTGCGGCGCATTGCTTGATTGCTCAGCTTGTGGATGCCAAGTACCTTGCAGCCTTACTGCTTCCAAATCCTTTTGCACTAACACACTTCACACTCGTCTTATGCAGTACCTGCTTTGCCACATCTCCAGTACAGTTGGCAGGCTGCTGCAGGATGCTCAGTAGGTACACCTGCACACAGTTACAGAGTAAGAGACGCACAGACGTGGTTTTGTTCCCATATTCTATGCATCAACAACACGTGTACATATTTAGGTAAGCAGGAGCACGCTTGCATGCGCACCATTATGTTGTGTTCCAGGAAGAAGTCAAAGATACGTGGCTCATGCTGATCCCCCCAAATCATGAACTCCGCTATGGAGCGCACAGTTTCCACCACCACAGCCTTGTTGCTCTCGTTGATGAGCGGGTGGCGATGCAGCGTCTCATACAATTGCTGCAGACGCTCTGGCGTGTAGCGTGTTTTGCCATCCTCCTCATCACCTGGGTAGAGGTAATGGCGCAGGCTTTGCTTCTGCTGTAACTTATCAAGGGTCTTAGTTATGTAGATGGAATTGCAGGTATGGATGTGTTTTATGGTGTCTGTAGCAACGAGTGTATTCGTTTCTGTTATGTTGCTTTGTGTGAGCGCAAGTATGTGTGTATATGTTTGTGTATGTGTGTGAGTGTGTGTGTGTGTGTCTGTTTTTGTTTGTATGTGCGATGCATGTGTGTGAGCGTGTGTTTGCATGTGCGATGCGTGTGTGTGTGTGTGTGTGTGTGTGTGTGTGTGTGTGTGTGTGTGTGTGTGTGTGTGTGTGGGTGGGTGTGTGTGTGTGTGTGTGTGTTTTTGTGTGTGTGTGTGTGTGTGTGTGTGTTTGTGT
>Ga0307947_1000270_pt1 | contig 34181 bp, 33 predicted proteins | sample OrgLakmetagen232_FD_201840 | JGI IMG/M metagenome (GOLD analysis project Ga0307947, IMG submission 201840) | Saline water microbial communities from Organic Lake, Antarctica - #232 | ecosystem: Environmental > Aquatic > Non-marine Saline and Alkaline > Saline | place: Antarctica: Organic Lake...
ACTGACCTTGTCTCTTTTTCTGGTGTCTTGTTCAGTCTGGCCTCCTTCTCTTCTTGAAGCTGCCTTTTTTTTTGCTATAGCTCAACTGCCCTCGCTGGCGGATATAGCTGTGTAACCCTTACCCCTTCTACCTTTTTGCAGCTTTCATTCACAGCAGTTAATTGCCAGATAGTTTCAGGTCCTGAGCTGCCTCATAAGTTGCCAAATTACATTGAGGATTCCAGAACGAAATGCTCAAAGCAGCATACACATTTTGAACCACCTTTGGTCGGTTGAATGAACCAGGAAACCTATTGCCCTAGGGCTTGTGCCCTAGCCGATGCGCTTGTGAAAAACTGCTTCCCAAGCTCCAGCTCTACTGTTCTGCCGTCCACTATGACTTTCAAAATTCCTCCAGCGGATGACGCTTGGGCCTGGACATGAGTAGGGTCCCTGTGTACATACACATAGGCACACATGAAATATGTACGCACTGGTGCTCCTGACATTCATCACATGCAGAAGACAGCCTAGCCTGTGTATCTGAGGTGGATGTTCTGAGAATATCGAACAGGCGCGTTACCAATGCAGGCTTTGAAAAACCCATTTAATAAACCCCAATGAAAGCTTATGCGAGGGCCTTTAGCCCTCTGAACTGCATGCGCGTGTCAAGGAATTGAAGGAACACCGGAGAAATTTGGTATTTACATTGCTGCTCCCTTGAATAAAAGTCTGGCTATTCCAAGAGAAAACGTCAATTTGGAGTGGTTCTCCTGATTTTTAGCTGCCACCAATATGTTGCTGCTGCATTCAACTAAGCCTGTGCTGCCCTGTCCCTTGCAACACGTTCTCCATGTGCCTTTGCTGCCTCCCCCTCTGCTGCCTTCTTCTCACTTGATGTCCGGTTACTAGGTTTGAAAAAGTCTGCAACCCCAAGCTGTATATTCTCCTTGGGGGCCTTGAGGGGCGGCTTGGGAGGCCTTCCTGGCCTGTCCCCATTCATGCTTAAATTCAATTAATTAGCCCCAATGCAAGCTTTGCGAGGCCCTTGCAACTTAGTTGTCTAAACTGCTCCTGACACTCTGCAAGGGGGTCAGAAACATTTGCGGTACGGAGTGATATACTGCCTTCACGGTAGGCAAGAATATCACCAGAGGGGGTTCACTGAGTAAGTGCCCAAACATGCTCTATTTTATAAATTTATAGGGCGGCTACCCACACACCACTTCATCAAAGTGAACCCTGTCAAGCTAAAGCTGACGTTTCACGCTACCAAAACATGCTAAAATACACGTAAGTTACTACGTGCACAGATTGACAGGAGAATTCGCACGCAGAGAGGGCCCCAGATGCATGCATTCCATGGGAAATAGCACAAAAGTTTGCATAACTCGCCAAACTCTGTCTTTTGCTCGTTTTTTTGCAACACTGTTTTGCTTCTGCCAGGACTCCAGACCACTATCAATCACTGGAATAGGTGCAATAGGTGATATGTAATGAAGGTTTGGCAACAAAACATGGAATCCACGCTGCAGCCGATTATACACGTGCCCCATGGTTCACAATGTATAAACCTTATGACTGTGACGCAGCTCTGCAGCCAAAGACCTACATTACAGTCATGAGGTTAAAGTTGCAAACCCTGGAGCCCATGCCCCTCAAGGTTTAGGGTTAAGGGTTTGATTATTATGGGGGTTTGATAATCATGGTAAATCCGAAGGGCAATCCAAATTATGTTAGTTAAGGTTAAAAAGCAGTACCCTAAACAGTACCCTAAACCATAACTTTTGGGCCTTGATGTCCCCCCCTGAAAGAATTCACCAAAACCTAACACAGCCAAGTATCTGTTGCTCTTCTCTTCAACCATTCAAGTACTCACCGGGAATGCAAGTACACTGTCACAGCTTCTGCCCAGGTGCCATCCCCCCCACACGCAGCAGACACAGCAGCTGAGTCGACGGCCACAGCAGGTGTGCTGAGCACGGCCAAGAACTCTGAGGTCGACCCCAAGTCTTCACTCCTCACGCTGACCCTGCAGCGCACAAAAGGCCACCGCACACATTTAATAACAAAAACACTAGAGAGCAACACCGCTGGCAGTAGTAACATGTCATGCATTTTGCTTTGAATTCAAGTTACAAACTGGACAATAAGCAACGGATAATAAGCGAATGCAGGCAAGAATTGAGTGGAAGGCATACGGTTGAGATCTACAGGCCTGCACAGCACACACAGAACACAGGTGTGTGAGCTCATATTTAATACGCTCGGCGGTTACCCATGGCTTTGCTCCTGAAAACAATGGCTAAAGGGTGAGAGGCATGCAGTGGAAAAAAGAACACGGTTCTTTGACGCAAAAAGCTTTTCCATCCCTAAACACTACGCACCATTCAGTAGCTAGGATGACACTCCCAGGCGGTCTGCACGATGCAGGGAGCACAGGTCCCCCCAACGCTTCTCGCAGGTACTGTACGTGCAAGCGTACCAGCGCGCTGAGTCCCTCTTCAGCCCCACTTTTGTGCCCTGAGCTCCCATTCCCTTGTACCCCATCGTCTTGCTGCTGCTCTCCTGCTGTAGAATTTGGTGCTGCTGCTGCAGCTGGAGGGCTTGCCTGGCTTGAGGTGGTGTCTGGGTGTGCAAGTGTAGAGACAGGGGCCAGCGCTTTTCAAGACCAGCCACATGGATGTTTTTAATCAAACAGTCAAAATTTCCAGACATACTTCTGGCATTTCATTGCATCTTTGATGTTTAAATGCCGCGCGACTTTGCCTGAAACTCACCGTAATAAAACTCCACTATATCCAAGGGCGTAACCCCAGCCTTCTTGCGCAATTTCTGGAACCTGTGATGGTAAACGACAGCAAACGACTTGACCCTTCCTCCTCGCCCTTGCATTGACACACGTGGATTGATATGCCGAATCGATGCTACAAAAATAAAGGTCAAAGAACAACCGAATACACAAGCACTGGCGCCACATGCATATGTATGATACTTCAAAGACGGAAGCCAAAAGACTACAGAAAACAAATCCACCACCACAACGTTCCTTCTCCATGACACACCTGTTCACCAGCTCTCGTGAGAACTGCACTCATGAGTTTATTACCCACACGCAGGTCTAACACAGCCAGCATATCCCCATCAATTCATCTGTCTCCTTATATACAACACACCTTTTCATCAGCTCTTGTGCAAGGCCCGCACTCGTGAGTTCACAATCCACGCGCAAGTCCAACAAAGCCAGTATTTCCCTATCACCTAATCTTTCTCCTTACCTGTTCACCAGCTCTCGTGCAAGGCCTGCACTCGTGAGTTCGCTATCCACACGCAAGTCCAACACTGCCAGCACATCCCCATCGGTGTCAGCATCTACTTCAGTGGTGCTCATGCCTTCTGGCGTGCGGTAATCACGCTTCACCTGTGAGCAAGTATGTGCAATGAGGGTGTGTATTTTTATACATAGTGAGGGGCGTGTGTGAGTAAGAAATAACGCTGCACGGTTTCAAAAGGGGGTTTCAAACCAGGTGTGTGATTTGTGAAAGCACAAAGGGGGGCAAAAGGACCTTTATGGGCTTTTGCAACGGCAGGGGGTAGCAAAAATGTTTTGAGGCAAATGTCGCCGAATGAAAAGGCCAGGACCGGCGCACGTCGGCCTGTGCCCAAGAGGCAAAATCCGGGTGATGCAATTGTTGTGCGGCAGCATTTCTCAGGCAAGACCACCACGAGAGGGCAGACCACCACCGCAGTGCCAAAATTCATGCAGTAAAATAGCATGATCAAGTCACATGATCAAGTCAATGGAAAATGAGCAAGTGAGTGTGGCTGACATCACTGACCGTGAGACCCATTTGTTGTGGGGTCTTCGGTAAGCAGAGCCCTCCGTAATTTGTTATTGGGTAGTACGTGGCACCAAGCCGGTCGCATGGACACTAGGTCTGGCGTGGCAGAGCACCACCCAGGTATTCTGTAGCTTGTAGCTGTTTTATAATCATTTAAGAGTAGACCCGAGTTTACTCCCATTTTATTTTTGACAAAAAGGACGGAAAGCAATATACTTGAGAGTAAATTGGAGCCATCCTTGTCATCAGTTTTATAGAGATACTTGGATGATCAAATGTCGCCGAATGAAAAGGCCAGGACCGGCGCACGTTGGCCTGTGCCCAAGCGGCAAAATCCGGGTGATGCAATTGTTGTGCGGCAGCATTTCTCAGGCAAGACCACCACGAGAGGGCAGACCACCACCGCAGTGCCAAAGTTCATGCAGTAAAATAGCATGATCAAGTCACATGATCAAGTCAATGGAAAATGAGCAAGTGAGTGTGGCTGACATCACTGACCGTGAGACCCATTTGTTGTGGGGTCTTCGGTAAGCAGAGCCCTCCGTAATTTGTTATTGGGTAGTACGTGGCACCAAGCCGGTCGCATGGACACTAGGTCTGGCGTGGCAGAGCACCACCCAGGTATTCTGTAGCTTGTAGCTGTTTTATAATCATTTAAGAGTAGACCCGAGTTTACTCCCATTTTATTTTTGACAAAAAGGACGGAAAGCAATATACTTGAGAGTAAATTGGAGCCATCCTTGTCATCAGTTTTATAGAGATACTTGGATGATCAAATGTCGCCGAATGAAAAGGCCAGGACCGGCGCACGTTGGCCTGTGCCCAAGCGGCAAAATCCGGGTGATGCAATTGTTGTGCGGCAGCATTTCTCAGGCAAGACCACCACGAGAGGGCAGACCACCACCGCAGTGCCAAAGTTCATGCAGTAAAATAGCATGATCAAGTCACATGATCAAGTCAATGGAAAATGAGCAAGTGAGTGTGGCTGACATCACTGACCGTGAGACCCATTTGTTGTGGGGTCTTCAGTAAGCAGAGCCCTCCGTAATTTGTTATTGGGTAGTACGTGGCACCAAGCCGGTCGCTAGGACTCTAGGTCTGGCGTGGCAGAGCACCACCCTGTTGTTACTCTCACTCATAATGTTTTGTGTGATTGAGCTCGCGGCCATCAATTTGCATGACAGCTTGCTAAGAGACGCAGCAAAATCTCTGGCTGGCAATGTAAAGTCAGGATAAGACCATGCTTGCGTACCTTGATATCAGATGCATCAAGCCGGTGGCCAGATATCACCACAAACCCAGCTGCCTGCGTGTGTGTGTGTGTGTGTATGTGTGTGTGTGTGTGTGTGTGTGTGTGCGTGTGTGTGTGTGTGTGCGTGCACGTGTGTGTGGGCACTTGTGTGTATGTGTGTTGGGTGTATTGCAGCTTCGTGCAGGTGACTACTTCTAGCTGTGGAAAAAGGAGCAGCAGCTAGTCGTGGAAAAAAAGGAGTGCAGAAAATGTCACCGAATGAAAAGGCCAGAACCGGCGCACGTTGGCCTATGCCCAAGCGGCAAAATCCGGGATATGCAATTGTTGTGCGGCAGCATTTCTCAGGCAAGACCACCATAAAAGGGCAGACCACCACCGCAGTGCCAAATATTTGTGCACACGTGCTTTGACGTATACTTGACAACCAAAGCAGAGGAAAATGGGCAAACGAAACATCGTGAAACAGCAGGACGAGTTGGCTAAATAACACACTTCTTAATACTCTACGCTGACCTGCATGGAAAGGACGGCTTCGCTGCTCATGGCTCTGACTTCCGAGCACACGGTCTTCATGGCTGGGCCCAAGCGTTTGCCCAGAGCCTGCAAGAGCAAACACAGAACGCACGAAAGACTGAGATACCGCATCTTAGATTTGATAAGAGAATGTATCTTTGTAGGAGAGAGCATGTCCCAAGTACCTACAATATGAAACAGGAGAAGTGCCTACCGGATGAAACAGAGACCGCACCTTACCTAAGTGAGAGCAAGTCACAGACACTATACCCAGGAGTCACATGTAAGCTACACGCTCCTGCGACTCCTTCTCCCTCTGCTACCATCATTGTTAACAAAAACGAGAATAACAATTGGTTATTTCTTCCTAAGATGGGCAATCTAACAAGCGCATACGCCCACATCTTTCATTTACACAAGCCCCCCACACACTCACACACTCATCCACCCACGAAGCACACCTTACATGAAAATTGCATGTAACGAAAAGTGCACAAAATGCACCCAGCATGGCAAGAAGTAGACCACGACACAAAGACGTGGGCTATCAATGTTCATCTGTCCTTTAACGGTATCCTTTCATACATTCAACCACTCATTTGTCATTTTAAACAAAGGCACAGCAAACCAGCCCCCCAGGCCAGCTGCATTCAGCCCCAGGCGTATTCAGCTACAGACTTAGACGCCCCAGGAAGCGTACATTCACGGTCATCAAGCCGTGCAAACAACAGCTGCATAAGCCTTTGGCCTGATCAGATCTCAATTAGACATTTTCAATCCTCACTGGACCGGCCCTCCTATGAACATGCACTCACTCATACGTTGCGAGTCGCAAGTCACAGCTGAAACAAGTCACAGCTGCACCAACGTTTTTGCCCGCCACACCTGGAAGTCTGGCTCAGCACGCAAGGTGGCATACTGCAGGGGGTCCGGGCAGCACTCAACCTCGCGGACATTCAGCTCAGAGGTCACGTACTCTAACAGCTCTCCTGTGCGTACAAGGCGTACGAGTGACCACGCCTTAGCTTCCAGAACGGAGACCATCAAAGCCAAAGGACGCAGGCAGCATGCTTCAGAGTAAACACACTCAGCGTCCGTTTCTATCAGCTCTCCAGTTGAATTGAGGCAGATGGCGGAGTAATCAGCCCCAACACACACCAGTTTCCATCCAGCTGACTACACCCAGCACCGCAAAGCTGACGACCAAAAAAAGCACACAATAGAATGAGCTGGCCAATGCTTTGCGACGAATGTCACAAGCACCCACGTACACACGTACACACGCACACACAAATAACCTCCCTGCTACCTCCTCTCGTTGTCCCCCAGCATCCACCTACCCACCCTTGATGTCGGCTAAAAATTCTGTGTCTGGGTGCACCACCACAAGCTTGCGCAAGGGGAACTTCAGCGGCTTCAGGCCACGCTCTCGGATCTTGCGCCCCAGCTCAATCACAGCCTGCGTCGCATGTGCAACTTTGTGTTGTGACAGACTGCTTACCGCTGGAGCATCGTGTACAAGTGTAACATATTCACACTTGCACTTGCCACACTTTAAAAAGGAGTTGTCCTATAATTCAAGGCCGATCGCTACGCCTGTGCCAAATAATTAAGAATAGCACAGACAAGTGCATTACGATCCACCATCAGAGCACAGCCTGCTTGCAAGATTTAGCCCCGCACAAGCACGTCCATTGCTGCACTGAGCACACCACCGCAGACTTGACATTCACACTACAGCACTCTTGCTCCTGCATCAACCAACAAACTTGTGAATGCGTAATGAATGCACATGAATCCATGAGATGTGCGTGCGAACCAACCCCCCCCTCCCCCGCACACACAATCTCCTGCCATTCCGTGTCGGGCACCCTTAACTCCTGACTCAACATGGCTGCCCCAGTGCTCCTGCCTATATGTAGGGTTTGCTGCCAGAGGGAGGAGAGCGCCAGGCCTGCCCTGATTGAAAAGCTGCGCAATAAGATGTACATCCCCTATATCCCCTTCCTCTCCGACTACACCTTTGCCTTCACCTTCACTTCAAACCCCATCAACCCCATAGCTTTAAATGAGCTGCAACGCTGGACGGCGCAAATTTCCTGCCTTAGATAAAACCTCTGGCACGTGCACACCCTAGATGCAACACAAACACAACACTACTACAGCTGGCCAGAAACGTAGATATACACTGCATAAGACCGTATATATGGTGATCCCCTGCCGAAAAATACCGAACAAATATTGTTCTGCCCAACATTAAACACTGTCATAAAGCCACACTACGCACCTACCTGCGTGCCGCACTCGGCTGGATGCATGCGTTTCCTGCATGCTCTAGCACAGACAAAACACAACGCTATGAACAAGCCTCACAACATACTTGCATGCGGGCCACACTGTCGGATGCGTGCATCCCCTGTCTCCTCTGGCACAGACACAGACACACACAAACCTGCAGCCAACAATCCATACAACGCACCTGTATGCGGGCCACACTGTTGGATGCGTGCGTCCCCTGTCTTGTCTCCTCTGGCACAGACACATACACACAAACTTGCAGCCAATATTTCATATAGCGCACCTGCATGCGGGCCACACTCTGTCGGATGCGTGCGTCCCCTGTCTCCTCTGGTACAGCCTCAGGTACGTCGCAAAAGTGCACGCTGGGGAGGGACTCTGCTTCAGGCACGGCTTCGCGCAGGTTTTGGTACATGTGCTCTGTCAAGAAAGGGGTGAAGGGCGCCATGCACTGCAGATGTGTGAAATCGTGTGCGCGTGGTGAGTGCGCAGGGCACGAGCGCTGTCATGCGTCACGTTGCATTCTGGTACATGTGTTCTGCTTATAAACTGGTGTAGAGTGCTGACGTGCGCCATGCACTGCAAAGGCGTAATGCATGGCGCAAATCAGCACTCTATGCCACTTTATAAGGTTGCTTCCTGCAGGGTGCGATTGGTAGTCTACATGCAGGAAGAAAATGACCTAGACAAAACGCACTGATTTGTGACTTAGTATGCCATGCTAATGCCGCATCCTGTACATCTTATTTCCACAGCCACAAACCAGAAGTGACTGTATGTGTATGTACAAGCCTGCACGAGCATCTGTCGATCACAGTGCTCTTACGTTAGTCCTGGCTTTTTTTCAAGCTTCCGCTCAGATGCCCCCTGAGGCACTTATAGCGATGTAACCTTACCATACCTTCCGTTAATCCTGGTGCCCATCTTGTTCCTTACGTGTGTGCAACTGTGCAACTCCCCGGTATTCCTCACCTTCCCTTCCCTTCCATTTCGCTAGTCCTGGTGCCCATCCTGTTTCTTATGTGTGTGCAACTGTGCAACTCCCCGGTATTCCTCACCTTCCCTTCCCTTCCGCTAGTCCTGGTGCCCATCCTGTTTCTTACGTGTGTGCAACTGTGAAACTCCCCGGTATTCCTCACCTTGCACACGTTGATCAGAACGCTATACACGTTTTCATGAGCAATACTTTCTTCTCTAGCTTTCCTTGTTGCTCATCCTGTGCCTCATGTTGCGCACCCCCCCGGTATTCCTCACCTTGCACACATTGATGAGAACGCTGCATAAGCTGGTCAGCGCATACATGCAGTCCTCATTGCCCTTCCCACCCTTGAGGCGCTTACGGTTGTAGCGCACCTGTGCGTTTATGTATGGGTGTGTGTGTGCGTGTGTGTGTGTGTGTGTGTGCGCCCATGAACTTGCATACTTTTACAGACAAGTATGCAGAACAATCAACTTAGTCTTAGTTTCACAACACGCACGAGTCAGCAGAACGCAAGACGGGCAGAAGCAAGTTAGCCCTAGTCAGCCCTTGACAAACATGACTGCGTGAAGTTCTAGCTTCCAGAACTCACGTAGATGTTGGTAAGGTTGTCAATGAACTTGACCAGGAAGGGTACCACTGTGTAAAGGCGATATGCGCCCATCTCCTGCGTGTGCATGTTTGTGTGTATGTGTGAGCGTGTTTGTGTACTTTTGTATGTGCGTACATGCTTGATTATATACTGTATGCTTTTGTATAAGCGTGGGTGCTTGTATGTGCGTGCGTGCAAGGGTAAACAATATCAGCACGGCCTGCCGGGATGGAACTTACAGGTAAGTAGGGATTGAGCAGTACTAGCTTGCAAAATTGAACATTTGTTAATGATATAAGTTGTGCGGAAGGATAAAGCTTGTAAAAGAACATGTGCCAAAACTGCACCAACATACACAAAAATGAATGACTTAGATAGGGTTTAATATTGGCTAAAATTGTGCAGGGTGCCAAGCACGTATCAAGTATGAAATTTGCCTTTGCAAGTGCCATGCTGCAATCTCCTGTGTCAGCTATGTATGAAAAGAAGACAGTCAAGGAAAAGGGCTACTGGCCAACAAATAATTTCTTAGGATAGCCAAGGAGGTTTGTCTTGGCCATACCGAGAGATTATTTGTTGGCCAGTGGCCTTTTTCCTTGACTCAAAGCATAGCCACAGCGTACATCTGCAAGCAACAAAAAATCTGGATCTAAATGGCCTAAGCATATAAAGGACAAGCAAGAGGTGCACACATTTGCAAAGGCAACAGCATAAACAAATCAAGCTTGAACAAAGGAGCGGTCCACATTTACAAGGTGCAGCGGTAGCACTAGCCTTCTTGCTTTCTGCAGCTGTCGTTGCGCCTCCAAGAGCGTACCTGGTGCACATACTGTGTGAGTTTACGCGAAGAGGCAGCAATCCAGCGGTCCAAGACGTTGCTGGCCTTTGCCATGTCCACCTGTGTGTGTGTGTGTGTGTGCGCGTGTGTGTGCGTGCAGCAGTAGTGATGAGACAATTATCAGTCTGAACCCGATCATCTTGCAAGTGTCTACAGCTTTGAGTTCATCAAACAATGTAGCATTGCAAGGCGACCTGCTGGTGGACCACTGCTTTCCAATAACAGCTTTGAGCAATTTGAGGAAGCTGACCAAGCTTGTGATGCCATATCCGGTGTAACACTCTTTAGTTTTATTTTTGATTGCTGATACCGAGTTTTGTAATTCAAAACACATGCATTGCAACTAGGATCCCTTTCAAGGCGCATTTAAGAGGCCGGCTTCCTCTGCTTCAATCGTTAGTTTGAGAAGCCAGCACAACAATATGGCGACACACGCTTCCATTCTTAACGCACCGTTCCTGTTTGGAACTTGACGCCAGTTTCTACCTCCAGTCGAATCACATTTTGCACCAAGAACCTGTGTACGAATTCGAATATGTGTTTACTTCAGAGTGTTTGCGTGTCATGTGCTTGCACAAATGCACACGCGCAAGAGCGTATGTGTTGTATGCGTGTGTGTGTGTTTGTGTGTGTGTGTGTGTGTTTGTGTGTGTGTGTGTGTGTGTGTGTGTGCATGCGCCATGCAGCACAACAAGAGCATCGCCCCGTATGACAAGACATGGCAGGAGTCAACAGTACAAGAGCATACAAACGCACGATGCAATGGATACACCCCCTCCAACACACCTGTAGGCGTTGTACCAGGGCAGAAAAACATCTTTAACCACAGCAAACACGCCAGCCTCCTGCACAAAGTTAGAAGGGAGGACCCAGCTCTGTTATTGAACACGGTGAGTGTGACGTCTACAGGTGGCAGCTGTATATAGCCAATGTTCAGCCTGAAATTCATGTTGAGCTGCACCCTGTACGTAGCCAATGTGTGTGTGTGTGTGTGTTTGTGTGTGTGTTTGTGTGTGCGCAAGTGTGTGTGTGCGTGCGCAAGTGTGTGCGTGCGTGCATATAACACACGTGTGTGCATCAGTCACTCACCCCATTCCTCCATGCCTCGACTTTTTGGGTCACACATACACACACACATTGGCTACATACAGGGTGCAGCTCAACATGGACTTCAGGCTGAACACCGACTACAAACAGGGTGCAGCTCAACAAGGACTAGCAGCTACAAGCAGCATCAGCCAAGACACCTTTCAGCAGAAAGCCGGTAGCTTTGAGTGTCGTAATAAAAAAAGACAAGCGTAATACCACTATGACGAGCATGAATTGGCACGTAGTTATGATCAATGGGACGCAGTTATGATCAATGACGCGCGTAGTCATGATCAATGACGCACGTAGTTATGATTAATGTGACGCAACACATGATAAGAGCACGTCATTGCAATCAGTGGGAGCTGCATGATGCCGGAATGCATGCCGCTGGAAGCAGTAAGTTTAAATGACTACCCCTGGCACCTTTGGGTTTCATTTATACGTTCCTGATTTTCAAATACACGTCCTCGTACAATGCATATCCTCGTATGATGCATATCCCCGTATAATGCATGCGTACTCACCTGGAATGCTAAGTTGTCTGCCCGCACGACGGGGGAGTTGATGAGGTACAGGCGCAATGCATCTGCGCCGTACTTGCCGATTACTAAGCCAGGATCCTGTGTGTATGTGTGTATCTTTATGTTACTACAAGCGCGCGTACTTGTTTGGATGTGTGTGTGTGTGTGCGCGTGTACACATGAGCACTATGGTAGATGGTTGACGGGCTCTATTTCTTTTTATCACGTGTACATTGGTGCTGCCAAACATATAACCTATCAAACAACAGTTCGTGTCGATCGCAATTTTGTGAAGGGTTGATGCTTGGTGTTCGGCATGTAATGAGGCCAAACGCGATACAATGTACAATGCAGATTCAAGACATCCATTGTGTGGTGTCAAGGTGGGAGTGGGAGGTCATGGCAGCACGGGTACTGCACAACATACATATGCACTTGCTTTAGTGTGATACGCATTGATAGGCAGCGTGTGCAGGTGGCGTGCTGCATATTGCGTGTAATGGAGACAGGCACAGGGTGGGGTCTTGGTAGGAGATTGACGGTAGAGTGGGTTTTGCTGCGTGTTGCGTGTAATGGAGACAGCCACAGGGTGGTGTGCCAGGGGCGTGCACGCCAGCCGCCCCCTGCCAAGCACCCAGCAGCTAAGCGAGCCAGCTGCTGAGCAACGAGGCAGGGGAGCACGGCACGACGCACAAGTCACCTGTCCATGGCTGTACTATGGTTCCGCACTTGCTGTTGGAGCCGGGGGTGTGGCGGCCCCAGGAAAACCCCGGGGCACTAACAGTGGCATTGCTTGGAAGAGGGCAGCAAGCAGGACAGGAGTACTGTCGCTGCCGCTGCCTCTCTGGCCACTGCCCATAAGTACCCCAGCTCCATTTGTTGTGCAGCGTTGCTAGGAGGGCCGACATTTGTGGCAATGCTAGGAGGTCGATGTTTGTGAGCCTATGAGTGTCGTTTGTCGTGCAGGTGCTATTTGTTGTGCGAGTGTTGTGTCGTGCAGGAGGTGTTGTCGTACAAGTGGCGTTTTTGTGCAAGTGGCATGTTCGTGGACACCCCTAGCACAACAACCACACGTGCGAGAGGGACAATCGACAGGTGTGCTACTCTTACAGTGTACGCTGCAAGTCTGGTAACACTGCTGAGGGTGTCAGGTCTAGGAATATGTAGCGTTTTGTGTACAAATATGCAAATATGTCTTGTGAGTACAAGGTATGCAATAGACTAAAATGGACGAAAGAGGCAGACCAAGGTGATGCCCTTGATTGGTGCAATGCACAGGTACCTAAACGAGATACAGATTTGAAGCTTACAGACAGATGCGTGAGTGGTAAGAATTGACCAAATAGAGGATTGGCAGCGACCAAGTGAGGGGCGACGCTATTGCTCAAGCACGGGACAACCAAGGCACCACGCGTGCCTCGTTCTCCATGGCAAGCCACAATAATGCGTTCCTTGTTCTCCATGGCAAGCCGCAATAACGCGTTCCATGTTCTCCATGACAAGCCACAATAACGTGTTCCATGTTCTCCATGGCAAGCCACAACAAAACCAACCAACGAGTCAGGGTATAAATGAGGACAACAGGTGGCGCACCGGGTAGTTTTTGAGGCGCTTGCTCATCTTCTTGCCGTCTGATGCCAGGACCAAGCCGTTGCACACCTGTGGTGCGTGCGTACGTATGTGTGTGTGCGTGTGTGTGTGCGCGCGCACGTGTGAGTGTGAATGCAGGTCAGTCAGGAAGCAATATGTTTGGGGCCTCTCAGCTGAAGCCTCTAAGGCTAAGCAATTCAACTCACTATTCTACCTAATTTACAGACTAGTGAGTTGGCTGGCCTTCCTACCTTGTTTTAACTAGGATTGGCTAAAGAAACAGACAATCTTTAGTTGGTGGACTGGTCATTTGCTTGTAGATCACAGCTGTTCAGTACATTCTAATTGAGATTCAACTCTGTAGCCTTCATGGCTGCTTAACACAGCAAAATACTTCATGCCTGCTCCAATGGCTAGGAGGTGTTGATGGCTGGGGCTGCTGTGGATTAAGCAACGGCCTGATATATTTTTTTTATGAATTGTGTTTTTGACAGCACATCATTCAGAAGTTAAGACCTTCGACACCAATACAACTATACAGCACACGTGAAGGACGACAAGCGAAGGCGCCCAGTAAGGCGTTACTTTAGGGTGTGAGGTGTATGTTCAGATGCGTGTAGAAGGATTGAGGTGCGTTACTTTTTTAGATGTGTGTGGGGCGTTACTTTGGGATGTGAGGTGTGTGTGTTGAGATGTGTGTAGAAGGATTGACTGCCGTCATTTTGCCAATCGCACGATGTTGATCTGCAAATTGACGGCAGTCAAACCTCCTACACACATCTCAACACACTCCTCAGAACCCACAAGATAAGGCCCCACTCACTAGGCGCCTTCACGTCATTCATGCTTGTTGTATTGCACGACCCTGTCTCAAACCATTGACCTTCTGCAAAGCCACCGCACAATAAGAAATCTCCACACGGCCTACTTTTTAAAAAACAGGCATCTGTTTCAAAAATACACTCACGATAAAATGTCTGGTGGTCGTGACCTCATAAAAAATTCTGGAAGTTGTGAGGAAATGTCGGATTGTAGCGATTAAATAACAGCAACCTTGGAGCCGTGCAACGTCCTGCTCATGGCCGGCTCTCAAAATTTACCTCGTGACATGATGGCCAGAACCGTACATAGTCACCGCAATTAAAGAAGTACGGCCTTTATCGCAGTGGAATTTCTCAATATATATACCATACATTTGGGTATGGCCAACCCTACTCATGAACGACGAGGCAAGAATTTTAGAGCTGCTGCAACGACAGACCTCAGGATCATGCATAAGCACAAAACCTTTCGCAGCTGAGAGTATAAAAAAAAGTCTCTAGAACAGAAAGAAAAGAGCGGCAGCCTGTAACACCACTTCTCGACAAAATAATCCCAGGCCTCATCCTCCCTGCTTGTCCATCGTAAATGCTAAGAATAGGGGATGGCAATAAGCGAAGCAAGAGATGACGGATATTTCACGATAGCATGTAGGCAGTCGCAGGCAGAAAGCTTACCAGGTTCTTAAAGGCAGGCTTGTCAAACAACGCAGTCGATAAGACCATTAACGTGTAGAACCTGCGTAGAAATGTCCCAGGACAGCCGTGAGGATGATGGTGCAAGGCCAATGTTGAGTGCTGTTGGTGCGAGTGGTACCGGTGCAAAAGCCATGGGCACCATAACTGGCAATGTCGGACTTGGAATAAACAAGTATTCTGTCTTAGACTTTGCTCATTTCAAAGTGCCAACAGAAATACGCGAGAAATCAGGATTGTTTAGGATAAGGAGCTGTTAGCTGTCAGAAGGATTACACAGCTGGAGCACACACAGTTAGTGGTAGACACACAAGTCAGAAGGCACACCCTGCCACTACTAAAAAGTCAGGAGCACGGAAGCAGACATATTTGCTCAACACTGCCGCTCAGCAACAGCAGTAAGGCCCTTGTTCTTAAGCTGACTGGGGTCATGCTGGTGAGGACAGTAAGCCAAAGGTCTGACCTCAGACAGCCTGACAACAAGGGCTTCGGTATTGCAATCACTGTTCTCAACATCACATCAATTGATAAGGCTCGTCATTATCAGCAAAGGCCCACTTTGTAAAAAAAACGTGCTCTTGCCGGGCCGGCTTGTGAGGACGATAGTCCCACACGAAAATGACCCCAGTCGGTCCTGACATACAAACAGCGGGTGCTGAGCAGTAGCATTGAGAAATTGGTCCTGGCGCCACCCACACAGCCAAATGGCCACAAACATAGGGTTGGTCAGAACCGTATATTTACACCGTATATAACCGTACATTTGGTAATTTCCCTGCCAAATATACCGTATTTACACCGTATATATAGGGTTCTGGCCAACACTCTACACATGCATGATCACAGCGCCGCTCAATGAAGGACACTCACACTAAGACTCACCAAATAACACGTAAATGCTCTGTCACCCAGCGCAATCGAATAAGTAATACTCAAACAAAAAAAATGTCACTCACCAGCCGCGTGTTTGGTCAACGCCCTCTGCCACAAAATCCGCAGGGAAGCCAGCCTCAAAACGCTCTTTGTTTTCAAAGGGGTAGTGCAACTGCACGCAGGGAGTGGTACGCAGGGAGTTGTGGCTTGCTGGTATCGAGAAATGCACTAGGCATGGGGTTTATTGAACTCAGAAACTTCCTGTACTGTCCTTAATCATCAGAGAGCAAGGAGGACGCAGGCAGCGCAATGTTAGCAAAAGCACATGAAGGAAAGAATCAATGCTCTGAAGCACAGACATGAAATAACACACATCATTCATATACTGCCGCACCAATGGAATTTATTATGTTTTCTGCGAGAGATCTGATGATAAATTGACCGCCCTAAGAAGTACAACTATCAGGTAAACAAGTCGGACCCTGCATAGCTTTGACTTTTGAGAAGCTGTTTTGGCTGGAGCTTGCAGGTCTTGTTTTCAAATTCCTGCGCAATGCAGATCTTCGCTTCACCCCAAACACTTTGCCATTTCAAATGTCAGCAATCAAAGTAACCCACAGATTTTTTGACAGCCGATTCTATCAATACCTGCACGTGCGTTACGAACCCTGGAGTTGCGTGCGATCTTTTCTCAGTCCAGGGCTCATTACAACCAGAGGAAGTTGGTAACAAACGGTGCTTTGACTAAGAAGAATGGAAAGCCACAGTACCCAGCTCTATTTGTTTCCACGCGGCGCGGTAGCACGCAAATTGTTAAAGGAGAACACACGTCTTCAGTCGCGAGAGCAGTCTGGGCAGTGGAGCCCACAACTTGGGCCATATGACCTACATTTCTGAAACTACCTTACAACGCGCACAATGGGCATGCAGCGGGAGTTCAGGCTTTTCCAACATTTTGTACTTGTCGTGTCCAGATTAGGTCACTCTGACATTTATCGGACAGTGAGGGGAAGCTGAAACAGTCTCTTGCAGCATATTTATTTTGACCGCTTATTGCGCAAATGCATGGCCGTGTTGCTGCCTTAATAATGAAAGTTCAATAGCAGAGTCGCAATGCAGAGAAATTTGAAGGACATGAAGAAGCGTCCAAGAGAACTGCAGCAGCTTTTCAGCCAGCATTCAAACTAGGCGTCCACGCAGTTATGCACCCACACCCAATCCAAAACAACACGTACACACCTCATACCTGTGCGTAAGGCATGCTGCCGCTCTCAAACCAGCAGTCAAACACGTCATCCACGCGCCGCAGTAGCCCTTTGCCTTGGCGGCTTGGGATGGTCAGGTGGTCAATGAAGTGGCGGTGGATGTCAGTGACCTTGGCGCCTGTGAGCTCCTCCAGTTCGGCAATGCTGCCCACTACCACACGCTCCTCTCCATCCTCGGACTGCGTTACGAGGGAGGGTGTGTGCATGTACGTGTGTGTATGCTCGAAGGAAGAGAGTGTTGGTCTGTGATGTGGGTATGCCTGCTCCTTGATCTTGGGACGTTGCCCATTGCCATTTGCACCTTGAATTTGCCCACTGCCATTTGCACCTTAAATTTGCCCGCTGCAGAAGCACTTGCTCGCTTGTTCTCAGCAATCGTTTGTCACAGGACCAACGGGTATTAGAAAGAAGCGAGCAGGAGCTTTTGTAGCAAGCAAGCAACGAAGACAAGGCAGTGACTGACGTAAACGCGAGCGGACAACCGGTGACAAAAAGCAAGCAGCACGCCCTCAAATAAAATAAATTATTGAGGCAGCCAGGCCTTAACGCAGCACCAATTGCATGCCCTCTGTTTGCCAAAACAGCTTCACATGCCACAGGCCCTTTTTGCACTTGCCAGCCAAGTGGGAGTGGCGTGCCCTAAGGCCACAACAAGTTCATAGCCTTGAGCCTTTGATACGTACCAGCCAAATGGGGAGTGGCGTGCCCCAGAAGCGTGAGCGTGAAATACACCAGTCGCGTGCACCCTCCAGCCAGTTGTGGAAGCGCTTGGCTCGTACATGCTCAGGCACCCAGTACGTCAGCTGTGAAGTGAGCATGTGTGGAGCAATACTGAAAGGCTGGACTGTGGCAGATCCAGAAAGTAAACATTTTCTGCACCTTGTTCATCAGCTGTGAAGTGAGTAAGTGTGGAGCAATGTTAAAAATCTGGACTAGAGCAGAGCAGAGAAAGCAATTAATATTGCACCCACTCGTTGAGCTGTGAGGCATAAAAAAGTGTGGAGCATTGTTGAGCAGCTAAATCATGGCAAAGCAGCAAATCTGTTGTCTTTCAACACCCAGCAAGATGTGGCAATACGGTGGCAATACAGGAAAACAGGTACCACGTTTTAACACCCACACTAAAATCAGAGCAGAGTGTACAAAGCAGGGTAGGCGTTCCCATGGTACAGTGAGAGATTGCTCAAACTCCCTGTAGGCAAGTTGTACACACGCTGGGTTGTATTTGGATTGGACGCAAAGAATCAATGACATGGGCTGGACGCAAAGAACCATTAACTCGGTTGTACCTGGGTTGGACGCAAAGAACCATCAACAAGCCACAGCAGATAGTAAAGCCTTGCTGGAGCATAGGAAGGCTTCACTATCTGCTGTCACCTGCTTTTGGTCTTTGCGCTCAAATCGGTAGCAACCCTCGACTACATCTCCACCCTCACGCGTGCCTTGTTGTTTTCCAGCAGCTTCTCCTTCAGAGGCTCCACGCTGACAAACCAAGCGGGGCACGCCAGCTGCACCAGGGGCGTGTCTGACCGCCAGCAGAAGGGGTAGCTGTGAGTGATTGTTCCTGCACGCCAAAAATGATGGGAGGAATGGGGGTTCACACAAAACGAGGGGTGTCTGACCGCCAGCAGAAGGGGTAGCTGTGAGTGATTTTTCCTGCACGCCAAAAATGATGCGAGGAATGGGGGTTCACACAGAACGAGGGGTGTCTGACCGCCAGCAGAAGGGGTAGCTGTGAGTGATTGTACCTGCACGCCAAAAATGATGGGAGGAATGGGGGTTCACACAGAACGAGGGGTGTCTGACCGCCAGCAGAAGGGGTAGCTGTGAGTGATTGTTCCTGCACGCCAAAAGTGATGGGAGGAATGGGGGTTCACACAGAACGAGGGGTGTCTGACCGCCAGCAGAAGGGGTAGCTGAGAGAGATTGTTCCTGCACGCCAAAAATGATGGGAGGAATGGGGGTTCACACAGAACGAGGGGTGTCTGACCGCCAGCAGAAGGGGTAGCTGTGAGTGATTGTTCCTGCACGCCAAAAATGATGGGAGCAATGGGGGTTCACACAGAACGAGGGGTAGCTGTGGATGATTGGGCTTGCACATTATAAATGATGAGATCAGGGGTGTGAAACGTGCTGCCAGCTGAACTCCTCGCGCAAAATCGCACATGCGTACTTATGTCTTTTGCGTACTTATGTCATTATGCTTCTGTTTTTCGTCTGGAAGCTAACAAACAGCCAGCAGGAAGGCTGACTAGGTAAATGGCTGAGCGGTGCCTGAACTTAATATTAAAAAGTCTAACAGCCAGCGCATTTAAGCCTGCGAGCCAATTCAGTTGTCACAAAAATAAGGAGGTCCTTGACCGCTTTAAGCCCTCCAAATGTACACCAGCATCTGTTTCGTGCCAGGCTCCTTACCCATGCAATGTGTTTGTGTGCTTGCGTGTGTATGAGTGTGCGTGCGCTTATGTCTGTGCTTGTAAATGTTGTGTGTGTGCATGTGAGTGTAAATCTCTCGCCAACCCCTGCACCTCACCTGCGTCCACCAATCTTCCCATCGCCTTGATCGCTGCCATGATCTCTTTGTCGGCGTCCTTCACGTGCCTGTGAGCAAGTAGGCAAACAGAGGAGGGGCACAAAGCTGCAGTCAGCGAGAGGTGCTGTGAGGCTAAGATTAGCACATTATAAACATGCACATTTCCTGAGGTGGACGCATGCAAAGAATACCAAGAGAGGCAAAATGTTGTTGTAAAAGCTTGACAAGCATAAGTGTGCCACTGCAGCTAATATTACGTGAGAATGTGCGGTGCTTGTAGACCTAAGGTACAGATTGGGAACTGCAATTCGGTGCTGAAGCACAGATTTGATATTGCGTCAAAGCGAAGCCGTCAGCAGGTTTGAAATGCCCTGCTGCTGGTATTAGACGACGCAAATTCTTTCCCCTACTTTGCTACATCATTTCCAGTGCATTTGAAGCAGATTGATTGCAAGTTGTATAATGCTTGTAGACCAAAGGTACAGACTGGGAACTGCAATTCGGTGCTGAAGCACCATTTTGGTGTTGCGTCAAAGCGAAGCCGTCAGAGGGGTAGAGTTGCCCTGCTGCTGGTATTAGACGACGCATATCTCTCTCATTCACTACTCATATCCAGTGCATTTGGAGCAATTTGAATTTGCAAGTTGTATAATGCTTGTAGACCAAAGGTACAGACTGGGAACTGCAATTCGGTGCTGAAACACCACTTTGGTGTTGCGTCAAAGCGAAGCCGTCAGAGGGGTAGAGTTGCCCTGCTGCTGGTATTAGACGACGCATATCTCTCTCTCTCATTCACTACTCATTTTCAGTGCATTTGGAGCAATTTGAATTTGCAAGTTGTGTAATGCTTGTAGACCAAAGGTACAGACTGGGAACTGCAATTCGGTGCTGAAGCACCACTTTGGTGTTGCGTCAAAGCGAAGCCGTCAGAGGGGTAGAGTTGCCCTGCTGCTGGTATTAGACGACGCAGGGTAGGCTACCAATGGAAAAGGGAGTTTTAGCGAGCACCGAGAGGATGATGGCTATGAGCAGGATTTTTGTATCAACCTCAGAGGTGAACGACAGGACCCATACAAGTGCAACAATATATGAACAAGAACACCAGAGGTTGTGGGAGTTGCTTAGCTCCATCTCTGAACAAACACGTCACTTTGAATCCCCATCCAACCAGCCCACTCGTGCGCGCACTCACTCGCCGGCATAGTCAGTGATCACCGGCATGAACTTGCCCTCCAGATCCACAGGGCAGGGCAGAGGGCCCTTCTTAACAATGACACCGTGCGCCATGCACACCCGCCAATCATCCTCACCATGGCCAGGGGACTGCGGGCGGGGAGTGAAAAAGTAGGGTGTGCGTGTGCATGTGTGTGTGTGTGTGCTGGCTAGACTTGCTACGGACACAACTTGCCACCAATAAAAGCCCACCTGGTGCACAACGCCTGTACCACTTTCATCGGACACGTACTTGTCGCTGAGGACGCAGAAGGCATCTGCCAGAGCCAGAAACAGGACACAGCGGGTGCGAGTGTGTTTGTGTGTTTTGAGGGGTTGAGTTTTTGTGTATTCGTGTGTGTGTGTGTATGTGTATGTGTATGTGTATGTGTGTGCGTGCCTGTTAGTAAGTACGAGAGCAGACCCTTGTTCTGCATATGAGCACGCGCCATTGCTTGGAAATGTACACACACACCCTCTTGAACTTATAAGTAAACACGGCAACGCACACTCACTTGCGTGGTCCTTGAAGTAGGGGAACAGGGGCTCGTACTGCAGACCCTTCAGCTCAGACCCCAGGTGTGTAGACAGCACCTGCCAGCCAGCAGGCTTGGGGGCCTTTGGGTCCCTACATATGATTTCAGTACGTAAGTACAAGGGTATGAGCAAGCAGTTGTACAGCATGCAAGTTCGACATCAAAATCATGATTGATAATTGGTCTCAGACCTTGTTGTGGGAACAGCACCCCTCGTCGGCTGCGTTGGTGACACACCTGTACGCACACTGCTCACAAATGCACACATGCACACAGACAGACACACAAACAATGCTCACCCTCTTCCCCCCCCCACACGCACACACATACACATTGGTAAGCTGTAGCAGAACCTCTCCTTTTCCTCATTTGAACACCAGTTTCTTTGCACAGTTACACACGCATACTACGCACCCCTCCTTGCCTTTGCCCTTGCTCTCCTTAGGCACTGCACCGGGCATGAAGGGCAAGCGGCTCTGGGCCACAATGAACACCTTGTTGCGCACGGGATCCTTGGCCTACAGGCACGAAAGCGTGATTGTTAGTGCTTTATAATTTTTCTGCCTTAATTTGGGTCCTGATCACATTTCAGGCTAGCAGATGGTTCAGAGCAACCTTTGTCTTTTCGCACAAAACTGGACATCAAAATTCAAGGCCACAAACAATCAGTCACATGCTACATCATAAACATTAAAAAAATTCGATATTGTTCTTGGTGACACCTGGTTTCACCAAAACGCCGCAAGCTTCGATACCAATGTAACTGTCACGGTTGTAGAGCAGGGAGTGTGTCGTGGCACACTCACCTGGATTTTGTGTGTGATGAAGTAGGCTCTCCGGAGAGCCTACTTTCTCACACACAACATCCAGGTGAGTGTGCCACGACACACTCCCTGCTCTACAACCGTGACAATTACATTGAGTTATATAAGTACGAGTGATCAACATTGTGGTTTTCTGGGCCTTCATGACCGTATTTGACTGCTGCAGAAATGCAAGTCTTCTCAGCAATAAAAAAACTTGCACTTGTTGCACACAATACACACAGGCACACACGCATGCACCTTAACATATGTGAGCTCCGCATTGACACACAGTGCCGCACACACGCACCTTAACATATGTGAGCTCCGCATTGACACACAGTGCCAAGTTGGATGGAAGGGTCCAGGGCGTGGTGGTCCAGGCAATAAAGGACGCTTCGTCGGGGTCACCCTTGATAGGAAAGGACACCATCACAGCTGGATCGTTGACCATCTGCGTATGGGGGGTTGCGCATGTTTGTGTGCTTCGGTGTGTAAGCGTGTGTGCATGTGTGTGTAAGCTGCTGCTGTTCATGTGCGTGACTTGAGAGGATTTCTGCGTGAGAAATTAGGAATTTAGGAAGAACATGTCGACTTTACCATGTATTGCTGTGCATGTACGTGAGTCAAAAACTAGAAACCACAGGCACATGACCCTATTTTAAAGCGTTATTTCCTAACGTTCACGACATGACTTTGAGAGCCTTAATTCCTTCATGCAGAAATTAACCTTAAATAATATGCGGTCAGCTCTTCTTTTTAACCTTGGCTCTTGATGTACTCACACACACACACACACGCACACGCACACACACACGCGCGCACAATCCCAAACACACGCACACAAGAACACATACGAGCACGCACGCACACAATAGAAGCCTTTTTCCCCACCTCATCGCGTGCACACCTTGTAGTTCTGGCCAGCCTCAAAGTTTGCTAGTGTGGTCGCGCAGCCTGTAGAGACAGGCATTACCTTCAGGCCTTTGTACACCAAGCCCTTGGCATACAACTGGGAGAAGACCCACCTGCAGTTGGTACATTAAGGCATATTGGTGAAAGTGATTGCGTGTGTATTTATTGGTGTGTTGGTGCGTGTAAGTGTGTGTGCGTCAGAGTGAGTGTGTTTAAGAGGCATTGTCACTAATTGAGCGGCAATCACTAGTAAATTAGTGACGATGTTGCAAATGTTGTCACTTTATTGAATGCTTGCAAATATTAACCCACCAAACGCTCTCCATAAAAGATGGGTCCAGCGTCTTGTAGTCGTTTTTGAAATCAATCCACCTGCCCAAGCGGGTCACGGTCTTTTCCCACTCTGAAGCAAACCTGCCAAATAGATCAAAGCGAGGGGGCAGCATGTCAAGGAAGCAAGCAAGGAAGGGGAGGCGTGGTGTTTGTGTGAGCGTGCTCATGTGCATGTGTGAGTGAGTGTATGTTTAATGTGAGACCTGAAGGCAGCGTGACGTGTGAGAGCAAGAAACTATAGCAAACAGGACGACAGGATCTGAGAGCAAAAAGGCAAAACGTGTGAGCAAGCAATAAAGCAATTGGTTTGTGTGTGTGTGTGAATGTGTGTGTTTGTGTGTGTTTGTCTGTGCAAGAGAGTAGCCTGATGTGGGGCTAACGACTAGGCAAAGATGAGAGGAAAAAGAGAAGGGAAACAAAATAGTGACGTGAGAGCAAAGGGGCAGGCACACTGCTTGAGAGTAAGGAGGAAATTAGTGCGAGGGCATAGGGATGTGATAACAGATTTCAGTGACCACACATTGCCTGTGATATGACAGCAAGGGGGCCTCCTGCAAAGGGCGAGCACGATTGGCCAGTGCTGTATGTACAAACCAATAATGAGCGTACGATTGAAAGGTATTGAGGAACATTTCTCACGTGATACGTGTGTGCACAGTTCTGGCCAAAATATGCGAGAGGAGGATTGGACAGCATTGCATGGCGTGAGAGTGAGAGTGACTAGGACGGCCTGCATGCGAGTGGCGTGGACAGCATTGCATGGCATGAAAATGACGGAGGTAGGGAAATGGAAGGGCTCAGCAAAAGCCTGCGAAGGCCGTATCAACACATGTGCATTTCGGCACGTTCTGCTGAGCTGGGTTAAATGAGCATCATCGCCCTGAGATGCAAACATTTGCTGGGAGAGGGCCTCCTCCAGGCAGTGTTGACAAACACTAATGTACACCGCTAATTTTTAGAAAGCAGGTCCTAATTGTTTGAATGAAAATGGTACCGATAGAACATGTGTGAGATACCTGTTTACTGTAACTATTGGAGCTGGAGTCACACTTTGCATTTGGGATCGATTTGCATCCTGCACCTTGTTCAATTGATGTCTTGTAACAACTGCGTATGATGCAGGTCAAGCGATTGCGCAAACAATTTGATTTCAGAGCAGCGCTGCGTCAGTATGCATAAGGCTCAGAAAAAGCCTGCGAAGGCCGTTATCAACATAGGAGCATTTCGGCTCGTTCTGCTGAGCTGGGTTAAATGAAACATCATTGCCTGGGCATGCGTAAGGGCAGAGATAGGTTTGCTTCTGTCTCTAACGGGCAACACACATTGAGAAGTCGGCCACAAACTGCAAACAATTAAACTACAAGCACCACAGACTGCAGAGGTGTTTGTCATCCATATACCGAAATTCCAACACCATACTGGGTTCAGCAAAAGCCTGCGAAGGCCGTATCAACATATGTGCATTTCGGCACGTTCTGCTGAGCTGGGTTAAATGAGCATCACCACCCACAAGCGTTGCAACAAAGACATGAAGGAACTAGCCTCCTCCTTCATGTGGTCTTCGCCTTGAACCAAACATCTTCATTAGATACTGACTGCGGGTCGGTGCAGGGCTCATAAATATATGACATTTTTTCAACAGCTGCACTTAAAAGCGCTTTCAGCTGAGCTTCTGTGTTTTGAAATCACAGCCCACCATACGCCTTCTCAAATGACGCAGGCAGCACGTCAGCTGTGGCATAAATGCAGAAACCATAAGATCCAATGGCAATCAGGCGGCTTTGATGCCAGTATCACCTTGTTTTAATAAGAGTGGCACTTTTTGTTGAACTTAACAGAGCGTATGGCGGCAATTAAATATCACATGGCGCGCGCGAGGGATGCTCTTCTCACCTCATGACGATAGAGCGGCACTCCTCGTTGAACTTGCCGATGCCCATGTCCATAATGTCTCCGCGGCCCTTAAGGTCTGCATGGGGCAAGTTGACAAGGCAGTGTCATTGTTTCTAAGCTTTGCGTGGCAAGGTAGTGTCGTGGCTCCCAGGCTCTGTGTCAAGGCTGACACAGAGAGAAGAGCATGGAGGGCCCTGCTTAACATGCAGGAGGCAATACGCGAAACATGAGTAACCACCTCATACCTGCACAAAAAATGATGGGAATGCTAACAAAACCCTACACTCCTCCTAGACAAACACACCAATCGTTGCACTTTGTCTTTCTTCGTGCAGCACACAACACTCCACCCATAAGCTTTTCCCTTTCGGTCGGCGCCTTTCATTATTCACATCCAAAACATATCACCCAATATGGCACTCACTGTGCAGCTTCTCCGTCTCCTGTTCCACCGGCAAACCGTGGCAGTCCCATCCAAAACGGCGGCTGACATGGTGTCCTGTCTGGCTGGCATACCGGGTCACGATGTCCTGCAGGGGGGGTACAAAGCACACACACCGCGTATAACACAAGCTGTACACATCCATGTTTGAAGACAAGGGAGGAGGCTCTGCACATAACTCTTGTTAATAATGTTAAAATAATAAGTTCACTTTACACAGCAAGGCGTGCGGGCAGGGATAGGAGTGGTTGTGGTGCACGACGTCTTCCTCCAAAAGCTAGTAGCGTATTGGCAATTTGCTGCAAAAGAAAAGAGGAGTTGCTACAAAGTGCAGCACATAGCCTATGCTTGCAGTTGCACACAGTTCACGTACCTTGATGGTTCCTGCCAAGATGTGCCCATAGTGGGGAAGGCCAGTAGCGAATGGAGGGCCATCTACAGAAAAAGGAAAAGTAAATGCCTGACATCACGTTTGTTTGCTGAGGAAATGTGTGGCAAAAGCAGGGAAGAGTGTCAACAGTTTCAATGCAGGTGGCACACAGTGGCACCCCCAGCAACGAGAGCCTGCTTGAGCCCCCAGAACACATGAAAGCGAGAACAATGCATTCCTTTGCCCTTATGGCATCCATGAAAAACACAGCTACTGCTCATTTCCTGGAAAATAAGCAGGAACACAAGGATGGGCTTGATTGTGGTCACGACGTAGGACTGTTTATACAGAGGGACATGCAGGCATTTACCAGTTTGCATCCCCCCTGACACATGTATACTGCATCTCGGGAGCACGTGTTTGACAAAGCATTTGGTTCTGGTGGACTGCATGAGCATGCATTCGCTTCTATTTGGCATTTGTCTCTGCTTTGCCGCATGGGCAGATGAGCAAAAGCTATTGTCCTTTCTTTGCACAAGATGAAATAAGTCTCAACAGCGGGCTGTACAGAGGAAGCACAGACAAAAAAAAACCAAACACACTCACCAAAAAAAATGTACTCCGGCTTGCCCTCTGTCCGCCTGAGCTGCTCGTGGAAGGCGTCCGTCTGCTGCCAGTACTCAAGGATGCGCTCCTCCTCCTTGGGGAAGCTGCGGTGTGCAAGAGCGGTGTCGCATGCAAATTTGATGCTTTGGATCGCAGGCGGCCATCGCCCTTCTTCTTTCAGGGCCATACATTGCCAGCACCATTGTAAACAAGACACACGGATAGGACAAGGAAAGCAGGATCCAGGCGATCGCCTGGAGCTGGGGGGAGCTGAAGCGGAGAAGAGTCGCGGTTATCCACCATTTCTTACCTGTATTCTTTCCCCTCCAGTACTTCCTTCATTGTGTTACTTATTTAATTGATTGGCCAAACGCCGAATTGAAGAAATGGGTGTATTCACTTTGGCCAAAGTGATTTTCCTTTTTGGCCTCGTCGACGAGCATTCGACATACAAACGTAATGCGGTCTTTGAGGAAGGGAAAGCACGACCATGGAACCCCAGCTCCTCCCATACCTGTGATTTGTGTGAGGCTGATGAACAGCATGCTACTGTGAACTGCAAACACCCCATTGTCTTCGCAGGAGATATGAGTCCTTTTCTCAGAGGCAAGAGGATGTTCACTCTTTTGCACAGAACACATTTTTTCCCTTACATTTTTAATGAGCAGGCTAGCAGTCGCTTTGACTGAAGGCCTTTCCTTTTAAAACCTTGAATATACGACCAGCGTGCATTGATCACTGGCAGTTTACTGCTCAGACACTAAAGAGAGGGAGTTCGTTGCGACACAAAGCAACACAAAACCCACTAATTGAATTTCAGTCGTGCACGCGCACTGCATTGCACTCCAATTGGCCTACAGCTACAGTTTGACCTAAAATACTGAGTCATCATGGATAAAAACATGGAGAGGACTGTAAAGCACACAAACTCATCATCAGCCCAGCTTTTTAATGGAGCGGAAGCCGGATACATTGGAGAAATAGGACTCTGTGCCGCTGCGCTCTTGCAGGGCAGCCTGGTTGTTGCCAGCCAACTTTGTGGGATCCGCCAGTTCGAACCCCTGCGCACATGGAAAGACACGTGTACCTTTTAATGCGTGCGATGCTACAAGCTACATTAAATGCCTGTGTTGTCAGGAGTATTGACTGCCTACAATATGCCATTTCCTCTCCACTATGTGCTGAGCTGTGTGCAGAAGAAGCCCGTGCGCTTCAAACTAAAATATTATAACCCAATTTCCAGATTCGCCCAGATCTCGCACACCTGAACAGGCGTAAATGCCAGCGATGTCTGCAGCCCACTGGTTTGTAATCCAGATGTGGCACCCCCGTATCCTGACTGGCGCGCCTTTTTTGCATTTTTTGCACTGATCTTGAGCTTGGACTGGTTGGCCACCATGCGCAAGCGCCCACTGCCCTCCTTGCCTAAGACACCCAGACCCACGACCTGTGAGCATATACTTGTAGAAGTGATTTTTTTGTGAGGATTTTGTAAAGCACATTCATGAATTGCGTGGGTGGCTGACCAAATTACACTGAATAGAGGATAGAGGTACACCGTGGGATGGCATGCTTGGGTACACTATATATAATATATAATACCTTCTTGCGTTACCTCAGCTGCCCACACACACTCGTCACCTCACCTCATCCCCATCCATGTACTCTTCCTCCTGCTGGTTGAAGTTCATGCGGTTCTGGGCCTGCCGCATGTCCGTCAGCCCGTAGCGCTCCTTCATCTTACGCAAGCGCCGCCCACCTCTACGCTTGCGACCCTGAAATCATAACCGTGGTTCGCTCATCATCACAGTTTTAACAATTGTAGGTACATCGACCTTACGCAAGTGCCGTCCACCTCGTTGCTTGCGAACCTGCGTATGAGACCACAGCTCGCTTGTATTCATTGTTTTAGAACACAACCAGTGCTCTTACACAGGCAACGCATACCTTGCCGCTTGCAATCTTACAATTGAAACCAACCACAGTTTTGACATTGCTTATAAAATAATTGCTCTCTCATTCTATGCAAGCGCCGTCAACCTCAACGCTCGCGACCTTGTGGTTAAAACCAGTTGCTTTTATGTTAGTATACAGGACCCTTTTTATTTACACAGGCCCACTCGCCACTTGGGGCCTTTTCATTGTTTTAACGATTTCAACAGGCCCCTTATGTTACCATTAACAATTGTAGCTCCATTGCAAACCTCTGTCTGACCTAGAAATAAGGAGAGGGTGCCTTCCATGTAAGTTGTTAGAAAGAAGGCTTCTTTTTATACAATCAACTCACCTCTTTCTCATCTGGCTTAGGCAGAGGCTTCACAGTCTTGGCCGGAGGCGGTTCCTGCCACTTTTCAATCTTAGCTATGATCTCCTCACGCATCTTTTGCCCAGCCGCTCCCTGCAGGAGCAAAAGGGAAAGGCACAGTAAAAACCGGTGCCTGAGGAAAGGGAGGCGCTTAAATTCTTCCCGGTGACATGAAATGGATACACAATGACATGACATAAAATGGATACACAACACCTTTGAAACCTTGAAATCTGCCTCAAAAAAGCATGCGTCTAGGACCTGTGCACGCCATACACAAGCTAGAACAATTAGACAGACTACAGCACATCGTGCTTCGCTTTATTCTGAGCCTTGAACGATACAGAAACCGGTTAGAAGTTACAAAATAACCATGTATTTATCTATTTCCAAGCAATGAATAATGCACAGACCTGTCTGGACAATTCAAAGCACCACATATTAAACAACGCATACCGTGGGGTCTTGGCCGTAGGCATCCACTCGTGCTAGCAGCGTGCATTTGGCAGCCACTAGACGTGCAGCTTTTATTCGTAGTGAAGGAGGGGTCTGCGTGACCACGGCACACAAGTACACTAGGCCCTGCAGCATCAGAACATTGAGGGGTGCAGATGTTTGAGAAGAAGGCGTGAAAAAGGTTGCTCAGGCAGAAGCAGGAATGTGTGCGTAAAAAGGCGCTTCCATTTGCTCGGTCATGGGAAAACGTCAGGTTTTGAGTCTCACCTCGTGAGGCTGGGCAGTGGCTCACAAAAGCTAGGATGAAACGCAAGTCATAAAGAACATGTTATACTTAGCGAGGCTCACCTGGTGAGGCTGGGCAGTAGCTAACAAATGCTAGGATGAAACGGATGTTGGAAAAAACACAAACTACTTAGCAAGCTCACCTAATGAGGCTGGGTAGTAGCTCACAAAAGCTAAGACAAAATGCATGTCATAAATAACATGTTATACTGAGCGAGGCTCGCCTGGTGGGGCTGGGCAGTAGCTCACAAAAGCTAAGACAAAACGCATGTCATAAAGAACATGTTACACTTAGCGAAACTCACCTGGTGAGGCTGGGCAGTAGCTGAGGAGAAGCCTGCCAGGTTCTTCCTCTTTGCTCCCAACACCTGTTCAAGTGCGGAAAAGCGAGTGTGGTGTTCAGCGATAAGAAGATGTGACATAATGCATGGCACAGGCGGCAGAGGCAGAACACTAGTACCTGCACCATGTAGTCACTAAGGCCCTTATAACGTGTATTGGAATTTGTAGCAGTAGGAGCCCTTATAATGTGTATTGGAATTGGTAGCAGTAGGAAAAGTAATGCCAATGCAATGCTCTGCCTGCTTCTCAGAAAGAAAGAGCTTGCTTTCACACACGGCAATATGAACTACAGCAATTGCCGTGGTTGTACACCTCTTCACAGGTAGAAGAGCCAACACGCACAATTAACAGCCAAGACATTGAGCAACAACTCCTATGGCTTAACAACAGCACTGCGGACTGCGGACAAATTCTTCCATTTTTCTCTTAGGTTACAGGCTGGCACACTCGTACTGCTGCTACTCATATAGGTAGGAATATGAGAAAGTCATGTACCGGTTTATGCCGCTCCTACTCATATAAGATATAAATGATACAGTTGAGCAACGCACCATTCTGGTGGCTGCGCTTCACCTGGATGCGTAAAACAGTGACGCACCTCCTACCCACCCATGCCAGCTGCCTTGTAACAGGACCCGATTACACTGCTACCTACCCCCTTGACGTACCAAAACTGTGCATTGCCAGCACGTGAATGCTGATGACTGACTGGATTTTTCAAGGTTGTTTGATATTGGGGTTCATCCCATTTGAAGGTAAATTGCAAGCTTCACACAAGTTTACTGGCTTTTATTGCCAAAACACAAAGTTTGAAATATTCCTGCCCACCAGCTCCTGCTTACGTACCAGAACATTGCAGGCGGGCATTCGCGATAATAAGTGCAATCCTCCGGCTAGACCCATGAGCTTTGCAGCAATCTCAGATCCCACGATGAGAGACAGGTTGGGGGCGATGGAGGCCATGCGTGACTCCACGAAAGTTAGGATCTGACAACAGAGAATAAAGTGCATACAAACACTAAGTGATGGCAGAGAAATGATGGTTGGGTGCAATGAACCTACTGTGTTGCATACGTATATTAATGTATTAAGACACATTGGATGCATTGCACCTACTGGCATACATAAATTATGTAGCTAAACATGCATGCGTACCTACACAGCATCTTTTGAACATGTAAATGAACGAAAGACAAATTGGTCTAATGCGTTGTGACACATTCTGTTCAGCTACTCCGTGAAAGGCGTAGACACGTGCTAGGACATCACAGCTTGAGCCCCACCTTGTGCTTGTCTTCGTCTAGCTTGAATGCCATCTCACACGCATCCAAGGCCTTCTGCAGGTTCTCTTGGCTCAGGGGCTTGCCGCTAGTTGTGGTGCCTGTCACTGTCACAACCTGAGCCACATGCGTGTTTTGTGTATGTTACTTTGGTTGCAGCCTGAGACACTGCGTGTGTTTTGTGTTTTGTGTATGTTACTCTGGTTGCAACCTCAGACACTGCGTGTTTTGTGTATGTTACTCTGGTTGCAGCCTGAGACACTGCGTGTTTTGTGTATGTTACAGGTTGCCCATTCCTTCAAAAAGGGTGCTTCGCTTTTATTCATGCTAACAAGCAGCCTGAAAACATTTCCAGCCACGCACGGGGCCTCATACAAGTCAGACGATCACTGCTCACAAGATCCTGAAAACGTTTCCTCATACAAGTCAGACGATCTCTGCTCACAAGATCCTGAAACCGTTTAAACCAGCTCATTACGGCAGTAGCAGTAGGTAGCAGGTAGGGCAAGGAAGATGTTGCCAGCGTGTTAATAATTATAAGTTTGAGCTGCGCACACTCATCCACCACAGGAAGCAGCTATTGATCTAGACATGACAGCAGTACAGGCAGCATGGTAAGCGATGAGGAGGCCACCAACACAGCCATGAATCTGAATCAAAACACACGCACGTCCAAAGAGGCAGTCAACGAACATGGGCAGACAGCAGTTCATCCCAAATGTCATCCAGGCTGACGAGCCTCTGTCTTTTGTTCAGGCTTCTTTATAACCCAAATTGAACGCGACCTGTAGCCATCACGCTCATCTTCTCTACATGTAGCATCATACACTAGCCATGAACTTGTTTGTCACGACACAACATAGATGCGTTCAGAAGCCATTCGTCACTCTTCTTTTTTCCAGCCCCTTGGGAAGGAGCTCGACTTCTACACCAGGACCCTTGGGAGGTGCTACAGTAACAAGTAACAGCGAAACACTGATGCAGCTCACCATGACTGTTGCAGCTGGTAGCATGTCATCCAGGTTGACGAGCGTTAAGTCCATCTCATTGCCAATGCGCTTCACTACACGCGCATAGTCAATGGGGTGGTGCACCTGGGAGGAGCAATAGGAGAGGTACACATTTCATGCCAACATGGTTTGAAATTAAAAAACCTGATGTGGCTGTAGCCACTTGACGATTTCCATCCTGTTATCTTTATGCGGTTTCTTGTGGGTAGAACAGGAAAACGAATGCGTGTGACAATGTTCTTCAAACATCCCTACTCGATTAATAGCAATCATTTAAGGGGCTATGGCAGTTTCTGCTTGTCCAGGGAGGGAAGAAGGAAGCTATTCAATAAGTCAGGAGCAGGAAACAGCTATGGAGATGGAAATAGAGCCAAGGCACCTCGCTTTGATGAAGGAAAACGCATGACGCGTGACCCAATTCTGAGCCCTTTTTGGCCACACAACACACACACAGCTTGAAGGGAAAGACATGTGTGCAGCATGAGAACAAGTGTAGAGCATAATCTGACCTACCAAAGACTCCAGCTCTGGAAACTTGAGGCGGTACTTGTCTCTGATGAAATTGTGTACTATGACTATTTCATTGTCAATGTCCACGGCTAAACGGTTGCACTTCACGAGCAGCCTGTGCAGAGAGGAGATAGAGCAGGGGAATGGTCGCGTGAGTATTGGTATGCGGTTAGTACTTTCAAACAGTTCCGTGCTTTCTACCTGACAGGGTGCGCAAACTGCACCGCACAAACAGGCAAAGAAGTATAGAATCAGCGCTCCTGTCACAAGGCAAGCCAAACGAATTTCTGGCATTGCAGCTCACTGGAAACACAGATACACTAGAGTAAATTTTGCGGGTGCGCATCAGAAGAAAGTTGTTTGCACGTACTTATAGGTGGGGTCGTCCTCCAGTGTGACGCTCGCTTCCGGACCTCCTTTGACCTCCTCCTTCTTAAACTCTTTGCCCGCTGCGGCCGCTGCCACTTTCTGAATAAGTTACGGTGTAGGGGAAGTGATGAGTGCAAAGGGATTGAAACGGAGCATGTGCGGGCATTGATGGACAACAGTTTTAGTTGTAGATAAACATAAAAAGGGAAAACATAGAAAAGGAATGTTTTTCAAGCCTGTACACACATACACACACACACAAACACACACACACACATGCAATGCGTTGAGCAAGCCGTACACACTGAAAGGAGGTTGCAATAAAAGCATCGACATGTTGCTATGAAAGTTGCTATGAAAGGGCGTAAAGGAAGCGTGCAACAGCACATGCAACACGCGTGCCATAGCTACATAGGTACTTGCCAATATGCAAGGGGTTCTCACTTCTGTGCAAATGCGCGCTTCTTCAAAAAACAAGGACCAACTCGTACCTCCATTATGTCTTTATATACCCCAGAATTGCTGAGCTTGGCCACAGAGCCCAAATCATCATAGTTGAGTGCCTCTATGTCATCCAGCTGCATGTGACCATGTTTTGAATGCGTGTGTGTATGTGCATGTGCGTGTGTGTGTGTGTTTGTTTGTGTGTGTGTGCATGTGTGTGTACGTGTGTGAGAGTGTGTGAGTGCGCATGTGTGTAAATGTGTTTTGTGTGTGTACGTGCATGTGTGCATGCGCATGTGCAAGTGTGTGTATGTGCATGTATAAGTGTGTGTGTGTATGTGTGTGTGTGTGTGTGTGTGTGTGTGTGTGTGTGTGGGTGGGTGAGTGGG
>Ga0307947_1000271_pt1 | contig 34176 bp, 39 predicted proteins | sample OrgLakmetagen232_FD_201840 | JGI IMG/M metagenome (GOLD analysis project Ga0307947, IMG submission 201840) | Saline water microbial communities from Organic Lake, Antarctica - #232 | ecosystem: Environmental > Aquatic > Non-marine Saline and Alkaline > Saline | place: Antarctica: Organic Lake...
TCGTGAGTGTGAGAGTGAGAGTGAGAGTGAGAGAGAGAGAGAGAGTGTGTGAGAGTGAGAGTGTGAGAGAGAGAGAGAGAGAGAGAGAGAGAGAGAGAGAGAGAGAGAGAGGGAGAGAGAGGGAGAGAGGGAGAGAGGGAGAGAGAGAGAGAGAGAGGCGGTCAGGCACACACACAGGCACAAGTAGCCCATGGAACCCTCACATCCAATAAACCGTTTAAAGAAAGGTTTTTGTTTTTGACCTCAGCCTGCCAGCACCAGTGAGGCTCAGGGCCGGACAGCACTGGGCAGTTGAATGCAAACAATGTCAGACGTGAGCAGGAGTACACAGCAAAGGCAGTACACGGCAAAGGCAGACGCGAGCAGGAGTACACGGCAAAGGGAGCCTAGGAAGGAACGTTGCGTTTTGAGTACACAGCTAAGGGAGCCTTGGAGTACACAGCAAAGGAAGCCTTGGGAGAAATGTGGCGTTTTTAGTACATCCCTTTTTACCCTGTCAGCAGTAAGCAGCAAAAGCCTGCACGATGCAAATGGGAACAGCAAGGCCTGCAAGATGCAAATGGGCACTGCTAACAGGGCACGCACACTACTGGTTTGTGAGTAGGCATTTATGGGTGGATAATATCAGCAAGCCCTTAAAAAACTGATAACGACACATGCACACATGCTTGTTGTCGACGTGTTAAGCATGATGCTGGCCTTGTGCTTGTAATTAGTTTTCATTGCTTTTGTACGACATGTGATGCAAGGGAGTGGAATACTGGCAAGCGTGGGTGGGTAGGAAAGCTATTTAGAGTCAGCATCGGTGTTGCGTTTTCAGGTACTTAATTAAAAGAAAGACACAGGCAAGCGTTAGCAAGCGCTGCACAAGCAAGCCTAGTGACTAGTGACAAATAACACATGCGCATACAGACACAAATACAGACACAAATACGCACAACGAGTGATAGAGACCCTTAAACACGCCCTTGCAAAAGGCAGTGTGCAGTGAGGACGCTTGTCATTGCCTTAAGTATCAGCATGCATTCACGTGCGCGTATGTGTTGCGTTCATATGTGCAAACACATGTGTGTGTGTGTGTATGTGTGTGTATGTGTGTGTGTGTGTATGTGTGTGTGTGTGTGTGAACATGTGTGTGTGCATGTGTGTGAGTGTGTGCGCGCGTGCCTGTATGGCACTCCGCCTTTGTAGAACACGAGAGTCAGGCCAGAACAGCATCTGCCCCCCCACTCTTAAATAAATGCTCAAACCCTCAACCACATCCAATCACACCCACACCTGCATGCGCTTCACGCGGACAAAACGTACCTTGTCAAGCACGCCACCCGCATAGAACATGAGGGTAGGGCCAGCACAGATGCCTACGGAGACGGGCTGCATGGCCACGGCCTTCATGAGGTTCTCCTCTCCCTGGGTGTCGGACAAACAGGTGAACAGGTTTACGGGAGTAAGTGAGGGGTGACAGAGGACAGAGGACACAGCCTGCATGGGTTCTCCTCTCCCTGGGTGATGTACATGGACAAATACGAAGAAAGCTTTGCACGAGCAAAGGGCAACGTTGCTGTATTTGCTACTGTGATGGGTAGTGTGTATTGTGAAACAATGCCAAAGGTGGTGCTAGGCTTGCCACAAAAATCAAAGGACGCGTGAGTAGGCTCAGTCAATATAGTGTATGTAGTGTGTAAACACTTAGGGTGCCTGAATACAGCTTCTATTCACAGGCAAGACGTTAAATATGTATGCGTATGCAACATCTTCATGCGCAAAAAGATACGCACACGTTCTTTCTGTGTCAGCTTGGCCAAGCCTATTAACGAGCCTGAAACTCTCTCCAATCACCAATTCAGTTTGGAGGCACGTACGCCCAACCTGCACTCATATCCTGTGCATACTTTTCTGCCCTGTATAAATGCTCAGGCAAACAAAAACACGCTCACTGCAAGCTGTGCAAGGACAACCACACGTTTTTAGAGCACGTGCATGAGGCATAGGAGCACGCGCAAATGAAACTGCTGCCGTGCTCAGCATTTTTATTTGCTACTGTCCAAAGTGTCAAGCAAGCTGTCAGCGCAATACCTCGACGTTGCCTACACTTTCAAACTTTCAGGACAAGACACACCTCGTAAATCATGTTAGCATACGTCTGCTCCTGCATGAGGATACTGATACGCACATGACGCACACATCAAATTTGTCAACACTGACACACAGGCACATCCGCATCAAAAAGGCGCATACAAAACACACACATGAATGCACCTCAAGCATAGTTACATAGAACGCACATACTTGCTCTCAAGATGGGCACATTACAAGAACACACACACTCTCAAACGTACACACACACACATAATTAGACGTACCTCAGGCACGTCCTCATATGCCGAAATGGATACCACGGTACGGTCAGTCTCCTTTCGACGATTGCACGTCCAAAGGGTCACCCCGTACCCAGACCTGTTCAAATGTGTTGCGAAAAAGGTACATCACAATTGTATCCTGCATGCATTTGTGTTTGCGTCGCGCATGTGCTTGCATGTATGTCTATGTGTGAACTCATGTGTAGCGTGGCAGTACAAAAGTATGAGAGTAAGGCCTTTCACTGCTAAAACCAACAACCAATACAAGTGCACGCTATCATCTTTCTACCCTCACTCTCTTCTCCACCGATCAGAAAGCTTGTGCCACCCCCCCCTTCCAGGTGATCTGATTCAACCTCTATGTCAACTGGCTCTGGTACCACAACATTAGGAAAAGGGACCTGATCCCTGCTCTGTTGGTTTCTGTCAAATGTCAGTGTGAAATAGTCGCGCCCTTGAATAACAGAGTGGGTTGTGCTTTCAAGATTCTTTGAAACCTCGGCCTGGACACCAGCCCCCTTTCTCCCTCACACAGTTCATCCTGCACTAATTCCACACACGCATACTCGGCCTGTCCTGCACCTTGCGACACCTATCACACCAAATGCCAGAAATAGCATTACGACAACACCGCAGTGAAAGCAAAGCAGCTTCGCGAGCAACAGAACACCACTGGACGTACGCCTGGATTGTTACATCGTCATCTTACAAAGTTATGAGAAATGCGTTTCACCGCGTCCTAAAAAACAATGCTGTCCTCCACCCTCCCCACATATCCATGCACTAGCCCTGCCGTTTGCCCTGCGTCCTAGTGACATCCGCTGCATGAGCCTGCAGCTCACCAGTACTCGTAGTCGGCCTCTGTATCTAAGCCACCGTTGCCCTTTACGTACTCGTATGCAAAGTCCATGAGGCCACCACCGCAACTGCATGTGTGTGTGTTTGTGTGTGTGTGTGTGTGTGTGTGTGTGTGTGCATGTGCGTGTGTGCACGTGTGTACATGTGTGTGTGTACATGTATGTGTGTCTCCTTGTGCGTGTGTGTGTGTGTGTGTGTGTGTGTGTTTGTGCTACTAATGTGTCATGATGCATCACACTACTCGCAACATGGTAACAGAGCATGTGAGTAGCAAACACACACACAAACACAGGTATAACAACACCTGTATGAAAACAGAAGCCAGATCAAGCACATCAAACACACATATACACAAACATACACCATATACACACACAAACGCACCCCATGTCCTGCTTGGTGTCGCAGTCCACAAGCTGCTGCTCAGATAAGGATACAAGGCTGCCAGACTTAATTGCATTGATGCCCTCTGCAACACGTGCATGTGTGTGATATTTGTTTGTGAGGTTGTTGTGTGTAGTCTATATGTGTGCTTGCCTATGTGCGTGCTTGTACCTCTGCACTTTGTGCATGTGTGTGACATTTGTTTGTGAGGTGGTTGTGTCTGAAATCTGGATTTTCACACTAGGCCGTGACAACATATTTACAACGTGCTTCGCCAAAGAGCTCAAAATCTATGAGTCCAGCAGGTGTGCAGGCTGAGTGTGTGTATGTAGCGTGTGTATATAGTGTGCGTGTGTGTGTGTATGTGCGCGCGCGCAAGAGATCACTGATGACGCATGGCGTGTGAACAACATTACGTGCACACGCAGAGGCAGGGGCCCTCCAGTGCAACGTAATGCTCTCCACCTCCACGGCCCCCACGTGCGGAAGCAGGGTGTTGCAAACATGGAGAATTGAATTGCAGGTGTGTGTTTTGAGGCATTTTTTGGCATTGCTGAGCATCCCCCTCCCAGCCTGTGCCCTGCGCGTGTGTGCCAAGCAAGAGAGGAAGGGGGGAGGGAGGGCGAGGGAGGGAGGGTACAGGCTCCGTGGTTGTCCGCGCGCACAGCTATACATCACATGTTTTAACATCACAAGACTTGTGAACATGTGCCCCGCAGGATGCAGCCTCATTGCGTCCATTCCTGGTGACAAACGCCGGTGAATCGCCGGGTAATCATACCAGATTGCGTGCATGACTGCCTTTGAAATCGTAGGGCTGAGGAATAAACGGCTGCTCCAGTCACAAGCTACGCAGGAGCATTTATCACAGGTTCTCAAAGAGTACGCACAGCAATCTCAGACACGAATGCAGAGAGAAGGGATCCCTGTTTGCATGCTGAAAGAGAACAAATAATGCAGGCAGGATAATCGTTCCCTGAAGCACAGCAATCTCTGGCACACGTACCGTGTTAAAACACACTCCTTCACTCACCAATAGCACCCATTAACACACACTCTCTCACTCACCAATAGCACTAAAACACACTCTTTCACTCACCAATAACACTTTCTCACTCACCAATTGCACCCGTTGCTGCAAATGACCAGCACGAGCCACACTGGCCTTGGTTCTTTACCGGTGTAACAGCATTCAGTTCCCTCCAGTCCTGCAAAAATTGTGTCCATGTGCGTGTGTGTGTGTGTGTGTGTGGTGTGTGTGTGTGTGTGTGTGTGTGTGTATGTGTGTGTGTGTGTGTGGTGTGGTGTGTGTGCGTGTGTGTGTGCATGTGTGCGTGTGTGTCCGTGTGTGTGCGTGTGTGTATGTGTGTGTGGTGTGGGGTGCAGGTGTGTTTGTGAGTGTGTATATGTATGTGTGTGTATGGCCCAGCCAAGAGACACTTGGAAAATTACAAAGTCCACCACACACAAAACTCCAGAAGAGCTAGGCGATCAGGCGTGGGTACCTTGGAGTCTGGGGCCACGACATCTGCATGAGAGAAGGGCTGTGGTGCGTTGGAAGCCATCCTGCGGACAAAGGAAAGCAACACACACTGCAGTGTTATATAAACACATCTTGTTGAGAAGGATTTGACAGATCGTGGGCAAGCGAAAGCTGAGCAATGCCTTACGAGAAGATATCAGGATTTTCCTCATCACAAAGGATGTTCGGCCATTCACACATGTATGCACTCGTGAAAGCAATAGTCTACGTAGGGTTGGCCGGGATTGTATATCTACACCATGTATGACCGTGTAGTTGTTGGATTTCCTGCCAAAACTACCGTTTATACAGCGTTGTGCTCATAAAGTAGAGGAAGTACAAGCATATGCTGCAATTACATCATACACGCACGTAACTTCACGTCCTTTCACAATCCCAGTGAGGCACACGTCACAAGTTCATGGATTGGCCAGAAGCATGGCTGTTAATAAAGCACGTTACACGCGTTTCACATTTGGCCTGAAAATTTTACAGTTCGTTGTTGCTCATTCGCTGCTGATGTTGAGACATACGACCAACAAATCCTGAAAAAAAATCGGCACTGTACACGTGCAGTAATTGTTACTGCCCCTCGTGCACGTCACTTTCAAACATACCTACCTCTGCTTACGCAGCTCCTGCGCGGCGTCCCCCTTGAAACCCAGACGCTGGCCACTGAACTCCTCCCATGTCTGGTCCGCGAACTCGTTCAGGGCCATCTACATGGTGCATGCTATGATCTTGTGAGCCAACACTTGTGGTTGTTTGTGTGACCACACATGAACAACAACTCATAGGTCTGAGCGAAGAGGGGAAAGCTGGTCTCTGAGGTGTTGAAACTGAAGGATAAATGTCTCAGTCTCACCTTGACGTGAGGGTGCTCCTTTTGGTGGTTCAGGATGAAGTCCAAGTTTTGCTGCCACACGGCTTTGCGGCTCTGGTGCTGGTCCTGTATAGGTTTTTGTGTGTATGTGTGTACGTGTGCGTGCATGTATGTGTGTGTGTGCGTGCGTGTGTGAGCGTGTGTGTGTGCGTGCGTGTGTGAGCGTATGTGTGCGTGCGTGTGTGAGTGTGTGTGTGTATGTGCGCGCTTGGGTTTGTGTATGCGCGCGTGTGTGCGTGCATGCATGCGTGCGTGTGTGTATGTGTGCGTGTGTGTGCGTCTCTCTGTATGTGTGTGTGTGTATGTGCGCGTGTGTGCGTGCATGCATGCGTGCGTGTGTGTATGTGTGCGTGCGTGCGTGTGTGTGCGTCTCTCTGTATGTGCGTGTGTGTGTGTGCACGTGTGCGTGTGCGTGTGCGCGCGCGTGTGCGCGCGTGCGTGCGTGTGCGCGCGTGTGTGTGTGTGTGTGTGTGTGTGTGTGTGTGCTCGTTAGAGAAGTAAGGAGCTAGAGTTTTTTCCAGACACGCACCTTTGTGTCATAGCTCTTCTTGAACAAGGCTTTCCAGCTTTGAAATCCTTGCTCGGGTGACTGAAGGAAGGGAGAGGGAAATGTGTGTGTGTGTGTGTTTATGTTTAAGTGTGTGAGCTATGTTTGTGTTTGTGCATGCGTGTGTGTGTGTGTGTGTGTGTGTGTGTGTGTGTGTGTGTGTGTGTGTGTGTGTGTGTGTGTGTGTGTGTGTGTGTGTGTGTGTGTGTGTGTGTGTGTGTGTGAGAGCTTTTTTGCATGGCTGAGGACATCTGCACGTCAGCACCAACAAGCTGTGAAATTGAAGACTTGCCTTTGCCGACAGTTCCAGCAGTTCAGTGTGGGGCGTGGAGGAGAAATCCGCGGAGGCATGATGAGAGGCCACAGCCAACGCGGCAAGGAGAAGCTTGATCATTGAACTATTAATTACTATTATTAATATTTACGTGAAAACTGATACCAACCTGTCATTGCAGTGCCTTTTGATCACAATGTGCGTGCCTCTCTCTTCGTTGCGACAATTGCATGTCTCAACATGTCTTGTGAACTACCGTATTTCAGGCTGAGGGGGCCCAGGTGCTTTATGATTTCCTCTTGCAACGCAACAATATATACTTTCCTTTGTGTCTGGCTGAGTTTGTGGATTTATTGTTGACTGATACGGAGTGTCATGACCAGCAGCTGTATCAGTCAAAGTGCAAACAGATAGCGCCACCAATGGTAGGATCAATGCTGTCTGAGCATATACAATTAGGCGTGTCGATGCGTGGCGGCTCTCAGCAAGGACAGCAGAGCGAGCTGTGCACAGGAATGCAGTCAACTCAACCTCTTGTGATGGTGGAGCCTTTAAATTTACTACACCTGCTTACCCTTCCTAAAACACTAACAAATGCTGACACAACCCATGCTGTCTGAGCGCATACAATTACACTGAGAGGGGGTCTTCGGTTGTTCTTCAAGTTTTTCTTGTCCAATCAAGTCCAGAAGCTGGCAATCACAACAACTGGCTACGCCAGCAGAAATCACGGAGAAGTATCCAATTGTTAACCGACCAAACTACCCTGAACCACGCGCGTGCCTCTGTTAGACTTAAGGCGTGACAGGAGTAGTATCACAGGCCGATGAGCCGAACAGTCTGGCTGAATGTCACCCCATGTATATCGAAGTCTAAATGTAAATAAGTGCTTGTCTCAGAGCAAAAACGAGCTTTAACAACCCATCTCCCAGGCCAACAATCTCAATCAGGATCCTCGAAATGACAAAGCAGTTGGAGCGCTGCATCAACAACAAAGAAATAATTGTCAAAGGCCAGAAAATGTCAAATGCACACGGAAACACGCTATCGCACTGTACAAGTATCTATGGGCTGTATATGTACACAGAAGAAAGGCCCCCATCTGCCTCCCATTCTCTCTGATGAGATCAAACATTCAGACCAAATTTTGAGGAAAGATCTGTTGTAGAGAGCAAACTCTTGAACTCCTGGAGGTTGAGCTTGTCGTCACCATCGAGGTCATACTCCCGCACTGTTTTGAGCGCGACCTGCTTGTAAGAAGTTGCAAATTTCCAGTTGCTCTTCGTTCAAGTAAAAGCAAGGAGACCCGAGGAAAGAGAGTGGCAGATCTTTGTGTACTTTCCTACTAAAACCGATACCTATAGACATAGCAGCTGTTGCAACGCCTGCTGTCTGTATCTTCATTGCAGAATTAAGCACTAAAAAAAAAATTTGAACTTCCTTGTAACCTGAAACTCACCTGCTCAAGGTGTGCTTCAGGAATCGAGCGGCCCACCAAGGTCGACAAGGTTTGGTACAGCTCTTGAACTCCAATGAAACCATCTCCATCAATGTCTATTAAAAAGGGCCAGGCAATGTGGGTTTACAGACCATAAGTATGTACGGGGGTTGTCCATTTTGGGCTGGCACACAAACAAGTTGCTTGAAAGGAAGAACCATAGTATTATGCGCAACAGGCAAAACAGGTTATGCAGTTGGCAAGCAACATGATGCGTGCTTTTGAATTATCATGCTGCCTGGCCATTTATCCTCCTTATTTCACGCAAGTTTTCCCCCTATCTCACCATATATCTTGAAGGCAACTGCGTTGTGGGGGAACGAAAGGGAGTACGGGCTGTGTGAGATATCTGGCTCAGCTGATTTGTTTTGTAAAGTTTTAATTGCGGAGCAACTGGACAGTCCACCACAATCGGACACCAATACGCACACTCACATTTGTACTGCTCGTCCACATTGCCCAAATCCCCAAAGTACTCCATCGCCTGCACACGTTTGAGCAAACAGAAACCTCATTGGAATCAGTTTTCAACAAATATGTTTGTCATTTAACTTCAGACTGAACATGATAAGCCGCGAAGAAAAAGCTGGTCACGCGTCATCTTACCCGTGTAAACTCCTCCAACGTCAGGTAATTGTCTTTGTCAGTGTCAAACAGTTGCAATATTCTGCCTGCAGCGCAAGAACAAAGACAAACCGTTTCCTTCAGTTAGACGTTTAGAGAGCAACCGCGTTTTGAGCACGCACGCATGCACATGCACATGCAAATACACCCAAACACAGCACTCATTTTAATCATGCAAAGAAGCAAGGCCAAATGTGAATGCAAACAGAAAGTAGGCGCCATTCCATCCTGTACCCTGCATATACCTTCAAGTTATCGCCAACAGTACTGCTATGTTTGAGCACTGTGCGTACACCTTCATGAGTGGTACGTGCTTGCACATGGCCACAAAAACATTAACAAGTCGAACTCCACATTCACACAATGGCGTACCTATGAACGGATTGGCACTGAGCTCCGGTAAGGTCTGGAACTGTGGGATGGAGACCTTGCCGCTTGGTCCTGCCAGTTTCGTAAATCTGCGCTGTAGCCTCTCCACATCTGCGGCTGTCAATCGTCCTGATGGGCGAGAGCCCTTGTTTCCCATGCCTATTTAATGGCTGTTCATGCTCTGTTTGTGTAAGCGTATGTATGTGTGCGTGTGTGTGTTTGTGTGTGTATGCATGTACGTGCATTTGTATTTGTGTGTGTGAGTGTGTGTGTGTGCTTGTGCGTGTGTGTGTGTGTGTGTGTGTGTGTGTGTGTGTGTGTGTGTGTGTGTGTGTGAATGTGTGTGTGTGTGTGTGTGTGTGTGAATGTGTGTGTGTCTGATAGTGTATGGTGTGTGTGTGTGTGTGTGTGTGAGAGAGAGAGACTGAGAGTGTATGGTGTGTGTGTGTGTGTGTGTGTGTGTGTGTGTGTGTGTGTGTGTTGTGAAAGTCTGAGAGTGTATGAGTGTGTGTGTGTGTGTGAGTGTGTGTGTGTGTGTTTGTGTGTGTGTGTGTGTGTGTGTGTGTGTGTGTGTGTGTGTGTGTGTGGTGTGTGTGCGGGAGTACATTGTGCATGGGTGAGTTGGTGGGTACTCACATTTAGCGTGGGGATAGTTTAAACAAATTACCTGCTTCTTATTTCAAGTTCTGTCAGCATTTTGACTCTGGTCTAATTCGAATTTCTTCATTCACATCTGATACAGTGAAAGCATGATCTTCATTTTACCCATAAAAATAATTACATCGGTACTAAGTTCACTTTAAACTGCTATGATAGGTAAGTCGCTAGCGGTTGGAAGGTTGCAAAATGCATCAATTATTGGTAGCACAAGCGAATACATCGATATTTTCCTTGCAGCGATGCATGCAATTGAGGCATATCAAGGATAAGAGGAGAGCCACAATTGTCGTCAAATCCACATCTTTTGGGTACACATGTTTCTAAAATGTATAAAGGGTAACACGTTGAGTCAGTTGCACTGACATAGCAGGGAAAGGACGATATTGTTAAGTGGCCGCCTGATAGTAGTGTGTAATACCAACTACAAAACAAGGCCGGACTGGCTGCTTGACACTGACTGTCATACCCACACCCTAAGCAGCTCATCCAGACCTGTCTCATATTTGCAGAGGACTCATCAATTGCAAACGAACTGCTTCAAGCCATTTGACGTACGTACATATATATACCTTACACCGTTCATCATTCAGCATAGACCCCTCCTCATCTATCCATCTCTTTCAAACCAACGCCACACATCAGTTGCACCCGCCACTTTATAAATGTGCATTGGTTGATCTACAGCAGTGTTTTGAGGGTCTCAAACAAGCCCGCGGGAAGGCGCTTGGATTTGCCGGACTTCTCCAGCTGCTGTGTGACCTCTGCCAGCAGCGAAGCTGCACCGGATTCCAGCGAGGACAGCTTGCGCTTGGCGGCTGCGTGGCGCTTGACTGTGAGGGCATCCATTTCCTGCAGTAGCAGCGGTAGGAGCAGCGCAGCAAGAGTAAGAAAATCGAGATCACATTCGATTTTATGAAATTATGTTGTAAGATCACGGCGCATCATCTGAAGAAAGATCTGTAAGCAACAAGCCTTTAATCAAGCGCCATCCTTCAATGCGTGTAATATAGTCAGTGCATCCTGTAACAGATGATACAGGCAACAAGCTTACTGTTTACCGGCCTCTATACTGCATCTGAAGCACGGCTACATAGTTATAGCATTGTTTTTGACCACAGGTCGGTGAGTAAGCTAGGCTGATTAATCAGATATGAAAGTTATACTAGGTACAGCATTATCACGATAAGGAGCTCGCTAATTCCCACCTGTTGTGCTGAATCCAGCTGATTGTAGATAGAGGCGTACTCATCCCAGGACGTTGCCAGCTGTGCCATAAAGTGCTCCTGTAATTGTGGTCATAAACACAATTATGAACAGGCACTTTGGCATACCGTGCCTCCAGTAATCAGTTGGATACGTGAAAGGTGGGCAGATCCGCAAATGCATATACATGGACTGTCTATACTGAGATTGCCCTCCTAACAACTGCGCTGATAGTCCCGTATGTGCGTATGTGCGCTGTTTACAAGCATGGTTCTGGTCATTTTCAAATTGAAGCAAGTGCGCAAGCGTCAAAATGGCTCACACTTGCAGCACTAGGAGAGCAGACCCACACATAAAGGACGTACATAATCATGCACACTTGTGCGCCTTTATGTGTCTAAAATTGCGAGTTTGTTTTAGGCACTTATGATGTACACAGCAGCAAACCACAAACACACAGACACACGCAAGCACACATAAACAAACACATTCAGGCACATCCACAAACGCATACACACACGCACACACACACACACACACACACACAAATACACTCAGGCACACACACAAACACGCAGGCATACACACACACCTGCATGGCTTGAATGGATCTGAACTTTTTATCCATCTGCTCCGAGAGACCTCCGATGGTAGAGCGCACAAGTGCAGCGTGGTCACGCATCTCTTTTTGAATAGTGGCCTCCATTTCCTGGGCTCCCTGTGAGGTTTGTAGGCGCGCACAATGAAAAAACGTTGTTACAGTACAAAGAATGCTTGAGGTCTGTTCATTGCCTCCTTTTTGGGGGGTTTGATACAACACAGCGCAGCGCTTGAGAGCAGGTTTGACATGAAGGTTTTGCAATGCAATATGTAATATGTGGCATGCTTAGGTGCAGCAACCATACTCTGAAAAGAATGCATATAAACCGACACCACCACGCAGTTAGCCTTTGTGGTGAAGAGATCAGTAAAGGCAAGCTGGGCTCAGCAATTGTTACAATGGATGCTTGTAACGGTGAAAAGTTATCTGACCTTAACGTTGATGACATTGAAAGAAACATCCCTGACTGGGTTTTCCCAACAAAACAGAATCTTCCAACTAGACGTCAAAGCCATCCAGATGGCGTGTTAGTTATGCCCATCGAGAGAAGAGGCAGGCATTTGGATCCCAAATAGATTCCCACTAGGGACAGAGACATACATCTTGTAGAATTCAAATTTTGCTCAGACATAAACCCGCAACAGACATCAGAAAAAGCGCACAACCAACATCAACCTCTTATCCAGCGTCTACAAACAAGGAGCCTCCGAGGCATCTCTCGAAACAACAAAGTCACACTTCATGTTATACTTCTTGGGGTCGGGGGCACAATCTATAATCAGTACACCATATAACTCCTCTACTAAACTTGGGCATGCCCACGCACAAAGTGCACCAACTAGCTACTAAACTACACTGCCATTCAATAAAAAGCTTAAACAAGACCACAAAAACAAAACGCAAAATACACTTTAACAACAACAACAACAACAACAACAACAGTGATAATGGGGGATCTGAGCGGGGGGTTACTGGCAGAGCGGCTGGCTTCAGGAGGGCTAGGCGCAGGCCGGATCGCATGGCTGACAACCCGCCGGATCCTCATTAGTCTCTGTTGTTTCTCTTTTTCATCTTTTGGTGGGGTTCTGGCTAGTGCGAGCACTAGTTGAGAGCCTTTCCTTAATGCACGCTGGTGACTCCCAGTGTAGACTTTTACTTTTTTAGTATGCATGAGTGGTGCAAATTACTGGGATCACTTGTTTTTGGCCCCTCTGCTTCACAAAGGGATTCTCACCAGTGCCAGCCGCTCTTGGGCGTCATTGAGGATGTGGGTCTGCTTTTGACGCTTGGCCAGGCGGCGGGACTCTATGATCCTGGACATCATGACCTATGCATGGTATGGAAGGTTTCAAGGGCAAAGATGTGAAGCCAAATCAGGGAAAATTTAATATAGACAGAGGATAAGGAATATGAAGCAGACTTGGGTTAGTACTCCCTACTTTAATTCATTTTTAAGCCCAGAGCATGCAATTATGAAGACTACGTAGGTGGAGTAGTTGCCGAAACATGGGTAGGTGTATTTTCTTGAGAGGTGCATTACATACTTGACGCATAAAAACGCTTTAAAGGTAGCCAATCTGTTTTGATAAGCAAAAAAAGCCGTCCCAAATGCCTGCTGTCGTTTTCTTTGCTGCCACTGGCCTTAAGTTAATTAACACTTGTGAATGACGCCATCTTGCGTAAACTGCAAACACAATAACTGGTAAGTTTGTGTTCATAAGCCATACATGCCAAAGGCAAACCTTTTCCCCCTTCCTGCCCCTCCTTGTCTTCCCTACCATCTCTCCTTCACCACAGCAGCACCACCACAACAATGTCATATAAAAAGGCTTATTAAAAAACTACTCTTGTACATCAAACACACAGGGTTGGCCATAATTGATTCACACCATCCTTATTCATGTGGGGAGTGTATTTTGCTGCCTGCGTAACATTCATGCTTCTGTTCAACCCTACAAATGCAATTTGTAAATTCCACCTTGATAGCCTCCACCTCCTCATCCCCCTCCTCCCGCTCTTCTTCGTCCTCCTCTCCACCCAGCAGACGCACCAGCTGTGCCACAAGCGCACCCTGTCACGATGATGGCAAGAGTTGTGTTTGTGAGCCACACTGTAACTTCAAGCTTTGCATTTCTCAAGGGGCTCAGCACCACAGGTGCAGGACCATCTGCAAGCGCAACTTAGCACTTATAGTATGACATAATAGACAGTCTACTAACATAAGGGCAAGGCGTACACAGCCCATGTAAAAGATGTTGCACACACACATACTACGCACCCTGCACCAGTAAACTACTGCTGCTGTGACTTGACCCCTTATGATGCTGCACCTATTTCTTGCTCACAAAACCTTTATCTCATCAGTTTATAACCAGAGAATGCAGCAGTGTGCCCTAGGAGTTCCGAATGGCATGAACACCGCTAGCACTGGATGAACTGGCACACCCAGGAATGACCCTGGAATTCAGACAGAGCATACAGGCACATCTTTTTCCTTGATTCTAGACAGTTGATATAAACCAGCCGTCCTCCAACTGTTCCTGACAACTGATCTGAGTCAGCCCACCTCTGTGTCACCCTCGTCTCTCTCTTGGCTTTCAGGCGTGAAAGTCGGGGCAGAAAACAGCTGGTCCTTTTGAGCACCTGCACCCTTTTGGCCTGTGTGTGCATGTGTATGCGCACACGCGTGTGCAAATGTGTGCGTGTGTGCGCGCACGTGCATGCTACCTCCTTGGAATCTATTATGTCATATCCCCCAAGCCTCATTTGCATTAACATATCTGCCTCTTCCAAAGTCTCCCTCACTCACCAGCAGTGGCCTTCCTACGTGCAGGTACCGCAGCCTTTCCAGATGCCTTGCCACGCCCCTTCCCTGCACCACCAGCCCTCAGGGCCCCCCCAAGACCAGGCAGCTGAAAACTGAGGGGCAGTAGCGGGGCAAGGTGAGCAGAAGGGGCACCATCGCTTGGTACGGCCAAGCCAGACTCCGGGCCACCTTCGCCCTCCAAAGGGGAGCCGTCGCTGACCAAAAATTGCTACAAGGAGGAGCAGTAGGCATTGGGGCTGATGCGCGCGTGTGTGCGTGTTTGTGTTTGTGTGTGTGTACGCGTGTGTTTGTGTGTGTGTGTGTGTACGCGTGTGTGTGTGTGCGTGTTTGTGTTTGTGTGTGTGTACGCGTGTGTGTGTGAGTGAGTGAGTGAGTGAGTGAGAGAGAGAGAGAGAGAGAGAGAGAGAGAGAGAGAGAGAGAGAGAGAGAAAGAGAGAAAAGAGAGAAAGAGAGAGAGAGAGAGAGTGTGTGCGCAAAAGTGTGTGCATATGCGTGTTTGTGCGTGTGTGTGCAAAGGCATGGAATGAGTAGGTTTATAAGGATTGGAGAGCTGGAGAATCAGTGCTTGCAAGATCTAAGTAAGGGTGAGCCTGATCATGCACAATTACACAGTTTGTACGCTGCGTATTCCTCTCATCATTGCAAGCCTTGACCATGAGAACATTTTGTGGGCTTTTATATGCATGCACATCAAGGGAACAAGAAACGTCGAGGAAAAGGCTTCCTTTGAAAAAAGTGGGCGTATATGCACAACGTCAATGCACGTGTCATACACACACAAGCACACACATATACACACAAAAACAAACACTCATATACACACATACATGCTCGTCCAATGGGCTGGGGGTGGCACTGGGCCCTAACCCAAGACCAGCTAAGCCAAAGCCTCCAAATGGCTTGGCAGCTTTTGCCTTGGTGGAGAGAGGCTGAGGCTTGCTAGGTCCTCCTGTTCAACCCAAACAAAAGACTTGTTGTTTGTTCATGATGGCTCATGATGGTTTATTTGTTTATAATGGTCTGTTGTCTGTTCATGATGTGCCTTTAGCTTTCTGGGCAAGGGTCCTGAACTCTACAACATGCTTTTGGTACCAGCCCAGACTTGTCAAAACTCACCCTTTCATTTTGCACGAGCCAAGGGGATGCAGGGTTGTAAAAAGGCAACACACACCACGACACTTTATTCCCGTATCCACAAACATGCACATGCACACATCTGAAGACACAGACAAACACAAAACGCAAACCCCACATAAATACACATAAGTACACACCACATAAATACACACATAAAAACACACCGACCTGTGGCGAGCTGCCCCAAGACAGGTGCAGCTGCCGCCTTGCCCCCCTTCCCCCCCCCCCCTGCTGCTGCTGTGGGCCGTGGCCGCTTAGCGGTTGAGGGCCTCTGGGCCTTACCCCCCAGGCCAGGCAGCGACTCTTCCAAATGCTCTGTACCACCCCCCAAGCCTTGGAACTTCCCTCCGTTCCCCTCCCATGCTTGACCCTCGTACCCCTCCTCTCCCTCTCCCTCTTCCTCCGCACCCATTATACTCACACCACCACCACCACCACCACCACCACCACCACCACCGTCCTTGCCAGCAGCCTGCTTGCTGGCGTGCAGGTCGAAGTCAAGGAAGCGCGGCAAGTGCAGGCCTGTGCTGCCAATTCCAGGACCATTGCCCACTCCTGCAAACTCACCAACGTCCCTAGGCACACTCAAACCACCAACCTCTGACACTGTCTGCTGCTGTTGTTGATGCTGCTGTGGTGGTGGTGCTTTGTCAGTGTGAGGAAGGAGGGGGGGGGGCCGCAGCCGTCCACGCTCCGTGCGCTGCTGGTGCACGTGGACGTCCAGTGCCTCGTAGCCTTGGGCATGCACCTACATACAGTGTCCAGCAGTGATGCGTATAAGTGAAAAGAGGAATGGACCCGCCTTATCCAATGCTGCAGATAGACGCGCCCTGTGCAGCGCTGTTGGTGTGCGTGTGCATTCACTGCGTTGCAGCCTTAGGACAGCTCGTGGTCCAAACACTGTGGAGCCTTATATATATAAAAGATCAGAACCACACATGAGATAACACAGCGTCCCAATGTTTCCGCTATGTCTTTCCTCTCTCAGTCCTTACCCAAGCAACCATTGTCACCTTCTCTACAGCACAGAGCTGTCGGCAGTCATGCAATCATCACCCGAGGTCATGCAATGCATTTCAACGGGCCCCCTCCACCAGAACAGCTTATGTTTCTCAGGTTCCGACTGTTCATGTCCAAATCCACCCCAGATCTTCATTCTCCTACCACAGTTACGCCACTACATTTCCTGGACACTTCAATGCTATAATTCATAAAGGGTGTGGTTGCGCAGATCACGAGCTCACTGTCGTTTTGTATGTCCCTCTTTGACCTGGTCGCCCTCAATTGAGAGGCCTTCCTACTCACATGATCTCAACAAGTCATTGCACGCAGATCCCTGCTGCTTACCCTCCTCTACACTTTTTTGTGCAAATTCTATACATCAAAGTCACTGACGCCGCTACAAATCCTGGCATTGCCTAGGCAATTGACATAGCATCAGATTACACGTTGAAACTCACCCGGTCCACCTGCACGTCCTCCTCCTCCTCGACCATCGCCTCCCCGTCAATGGCCGCGTACTCAGCAGCAAAATCAAGGCCTTGGGGTGCTGCTGGTGGTGGAGCCACAGGTTTAAGTGCTGGGGGGGGCTTCGTTGCCTTTGCCTGTGTATCAGGCTAAAATAAAACAGTTTAGCATATGCACACAAGGCCCAGTAAACTTCATCCACCATTCCTTGGGGGCTCACTTATCTGGCTATCTGTAACTTTTGAATGTCCTCACGTATTCCTGCTTAAATTCCTTCTTCTGTAGGTATTCATCTTATTTAGATCAGATTGATAAAGCTGAAAGCATGTCAGATGGATAACTTTCTCATGCTGCATGCACTGGCGAACGGAAGTGTGTAGCTACGTAGGTGTACTTCTGTGTGTGTCTGTGTGTACAGGTCTGTGCATGTGAATTTATGTGTGTGTGCATGTGTACGTCCGCACCTTCGGCTGCTTAAGTGGTGCTTCCGGCCTTGACACAGGGACAGGCTGGACGGCAGCTGCTTCTTCTCCTTTTGCTGCGCGTGCACCAGCTTTCTTGGCATTGGGGGACTCCACTTGCTCACGAATAGCCTGGCGCGCCTGCGAGTGTGCGTATATATACTGGAGTGTATATGTGTTTGCGTGTGTGAGTGTGTGTATTTGCGCCCGTGTGTGTACGCCCTGTGTATATACCTGATGCAAAACCTTAACCCTGATGCACACCTAATTCATGCTATTAAGTTCCTTTCAACAACATTTTGGAAACATCGCCCTCTTGAAAAATAGACGTAATTGTGCACAAAGCCTGCCCTGAACAGTAACCAAGTCACCCAGTACAAGTGTGCCCTCATCTTCCTATTGCTTCAACACCCTCTAGGCCTGCAGATCATCCCCAGTCTCCCACCTTTGAAGATGCGGCACGTGGCCGCCTTGCCATCTGCTTCCCTGTCTCAGCCTTCTCTTTGGGCTGCACAGGCTTCTGCTGCTGCCGACGCTGTTGCTGTTGCTCCCCTTCCTCTTCTTCCTCCTCTTCTGATGCACCTGCCCTTAAATCTACTGCGCCATCTTCTTCCCTTTGTCCTGGCACCTCTGTTCCAAAGTCAAAGCCCCCGTCTTCCTCTCCCAGGTCAGACGCTTCCCCTGCTGCTGCCCTTGCTTTCTGTGCGGTCTTGGCACCCGCTGCAGCAGCTGCCAGGAAGCCTTCAGCTGGTGCCTATGTTTGCAGGGGTAGCATGATCGTTCGTTAGTGACTGCGCGCTCAAAACAAGCAAGGCACACGGCTCCTAAAGTAATAAGAGAGGAAAGAGAAGGGAACAGTAGGGTTGTGTCTGTGGCTGCCTTGTTGCGGCCTAGCAAGGTGCCTGCATTGAGATAAGTATGTGTGTCTTGTGACAAACTACTGCCTATCGTGTACTTCCTTTTGTCTATCATGTGCCCACCATCCCTCCCCTGCAGCTGTATTAGAGGCCGCACAAGTGTAGCGTGGGTTTAAATGACTGCCGATTTGCATATTGCCCAGCAGAAATTGCCTGTCTTGGAAAATACACCACTTGCTTTGCAGCAAAACCTCCTGATAACTTTGCTGCAACAGACCATCTGCTTCCCTCATCAGTAACCTGCGCAACAAACCATCACATTTTTTCACCAATAACCAGGCAACAAGAGAAGTCTATTTCTACCAACTGTGGCCGTGCTATAGGCTGCTGGGAAAGCTGCTGCTGCAGATCACGCATGCTCAGATCAGGGTCCTCAATTGCATCCGCAGAGGCAGTCTGGCTTGCACCCAGGCCGCGCCCACCACCTGTAACATATAAAATGTAAAATGTCGTTCAGGTGAGGAATTGTTGAGAGGGCAAAATATTGACATGGTCATTGCATGGGCACGTTGGCTCGCGCCTGTACTGCATACGCAAACTTGACAATTGATAGGTGATCACGTCAAGCACATGATAGAGCTTGGCGATGTATGATTGGCAGCCTTCATGGCTGGGCACCAAACTGATCGCAATGCTGCACACTCACATCACCGTGTGGGCGATTACAGGCACAGCAAGCTCAGGTCCAAGGCAAACAGTATCCCTTCATCCCTTAAGACAAAAACGTACCTCGTCGGGCAGCCGCCCCCTTTCCCCCTCCACTCTTCTTCCCTACCCCCCCGCTCTTCCCACGCCCCCCACTGCGAGCCGATTCATCCGAGTACAGCACACTGCGTGGGGGGGTGGGCGCCTTTTTGGCAGCAGCCGCTGCTTTCGAAGGTCGCCCTACACGAGCTTGTGGACCAATAGGACGGGGAGGCTTGCCAACGCCACCCCCTTTAGGCAGTAGAGCAGTTGTGACTTTGCCACCCACACCACCGTCACCGCCGCCCTTCTTTGCGGCTGCAGCTGCGTGTGCGTGTGCATATGTGTGTGTATATGGGTGAATGTACTTGATGTGCTTGTGTGCATATGTGTAAGGGTGTTTTGTGTGCGCATGTGTATGTGCCTGTAGGTGTGCATACTAGTGGCTTTTCTCCAAGGGTCTACACGAATGAGGAAGTCAGAGTTAGCGCCAGAGAAGCAACTGGGTCGTTTGCAACAATTCCAACAATTCCAACAATTGCGCAAATTCATGTACCTGGGGCTGGGCGCTTGGGAGGGGGCTGTGATGGTACAGCAGCTGCTGCTTGTGGGGGTGGTGCTGTTGCTACTTCCACTGCTTTTGCTGCCGGCGCTGCTGCCGCTGTGGGGGCGGCCCCTTGGGCTTTGCGTGCAGAGCTCCCTCCTGGGGTGCCTAGGGCAGCCAAGCGGCCACGGTTGGGAGTAGTGCGCGCTGCGTGAGTCAAAGAGTTGAAGCATTACATTTAAGGACATTACCTTTGATGTCCTTGACAGTGGGCTCTGTGTGTGAATGCACATGTGTGTGCTAAGGTCCAGGCAGCTATCGCATACCATGGTTGTATATACGCAGGTATCGGGTGCGTGCACAATTGACGTTCTTGGTGGTACTCATAAATTTGAAAGCATCACAAGATTGCAGCACTTACTTAGCGCTCAAGACTGCACTTGTACCCTATAACAGGCTAGAACCGATTACACAACATGGTCTTAGGCTCCTTTTATGCTTATTACGGTGCCCTTTGTCCTCAACTAACTCATATAAGACGAGTGTGAATGCAACAAAACGAGATTGTGCATTTGCCGTCTGAACAAGCAGGGTCCTCAACTAACTCATATAAGACGAGTGTGAATGCAACAAAACAAGATTGTGCATTTGCCGTCTGAACAAGCAGGCAACAGAACGAGACAGGGGTTGAGGGCCTTCTTTCACAGGAGGATACCATGTCCCGTCCCATATTTCCTACCCAAGAGGGTCACGTAGCATAAAAATTAACAATTCATGTATAGCAGGCACAATAGACAGACGCCTAAGGCCTACAGGTTCTTACCTGCTGCTGCTGCTCTTGGCGCTGGGCTAGGGCTGGGAAGCACCATCTTGCGCACACCAAGGCTTCCAGGCTCTCCTGACATTTCAAGTATGGAGTGGGAAAGGAATTTATGAGCTGATCAAGAGGCTTGGGTAAAGGATAAAATGGTCAGCTAGTCTTAGTCGGCTAAAAAGGGCTAGGAGGCCTCCAATCAAATGAGTCAATTTGAAAACTTCATGTCACTAAAATGATTTCATTTCTGCACACTACACGAGCCTGCATTATAGTCCAATTCGCCGTAATATAATCGCCAACAAAATAAATTCATGAAGGCACCTGAGTGGTACGCCCTTCAGCGCTTGCTTTGGCACACCAAGGCTCACAAAATGTACACACAGCATTTGGCACACACACTCTTTCTGCACATCAGCCCTTACTCCTGGTGCTTTTTTTGCCACAGTCGCTTAGCAGATACAGGCATCACCTGCGTACCTACAAGGCAATATATAAGCTCGCTCACATCCAGTGACCTGCATACATCCTACCTCGTGCCCCTGTTTCTGGTAAAATCCCAGGCACAGGAAATGACATAGTTTGCTTCAAAAACTGCTCATGCCTGCCTTTCTGGCGGATCACAACGCTGCCTTACAGAACATTTGGTAGCCCCGAACCTTCTGTACACAATGCAAGCACGCCTTTTTACCTTGTGCTCCTTCTGCTGGTTGCACCTCAGAAACGGGAGGAGTCACGCGCTCCACCGACTGCTCACGTCTGCTGCGGCCCACAAACGTCTTGCCACCTTCTCCTGATTGTGTTCACAGAAAATTTTCAATTAAAGACCAGTAACTACAATATTGAAACAAAGTGGCTTTCCTCTCCCGTTTGTGACTTCAAAATATCTCTGATGACCAGACGCTAACGCAACTAAGCAAACAAAACAGGCCACCGCAACAAAACTGAGCCACCCCGATGTTTAAAATCTGTGATCTCTTTGACTCCCAGATCTCTACCACTTTTCTCTCTCCCAGACTCGTAAAAGTGTCATTGGTAAAAGTGTGTTGCTGTCTATCACCTGGTGTGGCTGATGTGTGCGTGTGGGACGGTGCAGCAGCAGCAGCAGCAGCAGCAGCAGCAGCAGCAGCAGTAGCGCCTGCTCCTGCAGCTGCAGAACAGACAACGGATGCTTGGGTGCATCCATACACTTACAATCTGCTAGTTTTTGGTTTAGTTGGCTTACAAAGGCGTTCAGCCTGGGATAGTTGCTCAACCTGTGATAACGAGGTAAAACCTCAAAACAAGCCAAACGTAAACTAAAATTTGAAAATAGCAAAGTGCAAGCTAACAAGGAAAGTGGCAAAACGAAATGCAGCTGCGTACAAATGATGACGTCTGGAAGTAAGGAGTAAGGTAAAACCTGAGACGTAAGGGAGTTTGATGGAAAGCCACAACACAGACAACGGATTTTTTGGGTGCGTCCATGCACTTACAATCTGCTAGAATCAGCAGTTGGCAGAGTAACGCAATGGCCCAGTGTAAAGAATTTATAAATGGTTTGATGAAGGTATGTGCTATCTAGACCACACACCGAGAGGTGCCCCTCTGTTGTGCAAAGGGAGAAATATTACAACGGCAGCAGGTAGATTTATGCTTTAATCAGCTGCTTAATTACTGGACTTTGCAAGATACCTGTAGCAGATGCACCTGCATCTGATCTGATTGCTGCACACAAACAAGATGCAAGAGGAGGAGTAGACTTTGTCGTTCAGTTGCACAGCCTCAACCAGTGTTGGCATTCATCCCAACTCCCAGGTGGCTGAGGTGATAACTATGTTTGAGAACACTTCATTGATGACTGGCATGTCAGTTTGCGCAATTTACTGCCCTACAGCGCCCCAGCTGCAGGTACTAAGCCACTTTGTACCAGTGTAGAAACTTGTCACCTCCACAATCCAAGAACTCTGGCATTTATTTTCATAACTGGCATCGTCTATTTGTATGACATACTAATATACGATGCCACACCTACAACGGCATATTACAGCTACTACAGGAGCTCCTTCTCACCTCTTAGCTCCAAGCTCCTGAACTTGCAAGCCCATAAGCTACAAAGTTTGATGAAAATATGAGTAGGTGACTGCCTGCCCCTGCTCATGAGCCTCGTGAGGGGGAAAAAGAAGCAGGAGAAATGTTGTCCTCCTTGTCCAAACAGGCATTCGTCAACAGAACCCCCCTGCTTGTCATCTCAAACACACTGGGACCATCCTATAACATCTCCACACCATACACAAACAAATTGTTATAGTACCTACAAGAAAGCGCCCTGTGGAAGCCGCCCAAACTTTCCTATTCCCACAAAAGGGACTTTATCCTTTACAAAAAATTTGTACCTGGATGCAAGTCAGCTTGGCGCATCCAATCAGGGTCCTCTGAGCCCAGGAGCATTGGGTCGTTCACTTTGGCACCTCCGTCCACATCCATTGCCTCATCTGCTGCTTCTGCTCCTGCTCCCTCCTGCGTATATTTGTGCGTGTGTATTTGTGCGAGTGTGCGCGTGTGTGTTTTTGTGCGAGTGTGTGCACGCCTTTTACACCCTGTGTAACAAAAGGTATACAGAGACAAACACAGGTCACCTGCTGATGTTCTGCCTCCTTAGCTGCTGCAGCAGCAGCTGCCTTTGTGCCCTTGCTTTTGTGGGCAGGCACTATTGCTACCGCTGCTGCTGCTGCTGCTGCTGCTGCTGCTGCTGTAGGTGCACGTGCTGCTGGTTTGACCTCCTGTTCATTAAGTGTCCATTTTGTTTTAAGTGTTCATTTTGTTGTTAATAGTTGCACGTGCTGCCAGTTTGACCTCCTGTTCATTGATTGTTGAGCATGCAAACAGCGATCAGGCCCTCAAATTATAACAAACGAGAAATTTGTATGCGCGGCCTTGGCAATTAGTCCGTGCTGGCTGATCTAACCAATCACTGCATTTTAGGTCAACCACCCCCCTATGTTGCTCACCTTCTTCTTCTGGCTGCTCCCACCACCATGGCGTGTGCGGTGAGAAATGGGTCCAGCATCCTCCTGGCCTTCATCTTCAGAAACCGCACGCAACGAGCGCTCCCGCTCCTGCGCCTCTTGATCACGATGTTGCTGCTGCTGTTGCTGTGTGTGTTGTGTGCATGTGTATGTGTGTATGTGCGTGTGCCTGTGCCTGTGAATATGAGTGTGCCAAGATGTGTGTCTAAATGCGTGTGTATTCTGTGTGGGTATTTCTTTGTGGGCATTTCTTTGTGGCTGTGAGTGTGAGTGTGTGTGTGCACACACTGTTTGTGCAAGTGTACGTGCATAAGTTAGTTCCAGCACTGCCATTCTGGTACCTTGCTACGCTCCTGCTCCTGCTGCTCCTGCTTCTTGTACGTTGCTGCCTTGCCCTGTGTGGCTTGGTGCTGCCCATTTTGCTGAGAACCCGCGTGCCTACGTGGGGATTGCCGCAACGCAGGCTGCGGCGGCTGCGGCGGCTGAGATGGCTGTGGTAGGAGAGGCACCTGGCTGCCTGCACCTTTGCGTCCCTTCCCAGCGTTATTAGCCTGAGATGCCGCATGCAGCTGTGGTGGCGGCTGCTTCTGCTGCTGCTGGGATTGGGTTTGAGAGCGTGTTGCCTTGCCCCCTATGGGAGCTGTCGGTGGTCGGGGGGGTTGAGGTGGTCGGGGTGGCTGGCCCCTGCCCTCAGCACTGAGTATGACATCACGTATGCCCTGTGAGCACAGTGAAGAAGGCAGTAAGCACACATACACACCCACGTATGACAGTGTAAGGAATGCTAGCACAAGCAGCGCCTTCCAAATCCTTTAACCGCATGAGCCTCACCTGCAAAGCGGCCTCGTGCTCTTCTGATTCTGTCTGCTTCCTGGCAGGCTGCCGCTCCTCTTCAGATCGAGCTTCTAAATCTGAGTCAGCACCCAGACCCACCACTTCAGTTTCTTTCAGCACCTGCTCCTGCTGCTGCGGACGCTGCTCTTGCTGCTGCTGCTGCTGCTGCTGCGGCACCAGATCTTCCTCTTCCTCTTCCTCTCTGTGCTCCGCTTGATCTGGGCCTTGAGGGGGCTGAATAGGAGTGTGGGGGTCCAGGGAAGGATGCATGTGCACCGATGGGCCAGCAGAGGGACCAGCAGAAGGGTGGTACAGGCTGGACCCAGGTGCTTCGTCAGCCCCATACACGTGCATGTCCCTGAAGGTGGTGGATGCGGTGTGCGAGCAAGGCCAAATGAAAGAGATCAATTCGAATTCTTCAAGGGTCAGTGGAGGTGCGGGACTCATCAGTAATGTATGCGTGCATGCCTCTGGAGGTGATGGATAGGGATGCTCGGATGGATAGGGATGCATGTGAGCAAGGCAAAAAAAAGGAAGTCACTGCTTGTTGGAACTGTCCAAGAGTCAGTGAGGGCTGCACCCGGGAGCACCATCAGCCCTGTTTATGTGCATTCCTCAAACATGTGCATTCCCCTATGGCAAAAAATATGTGGAAACTGCAGAGCATGGCTGCGCATGGTGGCCGAAGTGATCAAGAGACGCACTCACCACTTACTGTCTTTTGGATTTCATCTACAACCTAGCAGGTGGTGTTTAAGATTCAAGGCAGAAGGAAGTTCAGGGTACATATATCATGAAAAAATGTGTTTAAGGTCAGGCTTGTTCATGCACAGTAGGACAGCTTCCGACCAGATCTCTGGTCTCTGACAACTCCTCAAACGGTCACTAGTAAGATTAAGCACATCATTTGTCTATACTCTGCAAATGAATGGAGCACACAGACGCGCCAACGTATGTCTACGCATACATACACACGATAAAGGGGAATTGCATGTGTTTTTCCTACGTCAGGATGTGGCCAAGCTACTAAAATAGCGTTATCATGCAATTAATCAATACATGCATCATAGCAACCACTCCCTCACATTGCAATGCGGCCGTGACGCCTAGGTTGGCTGAGCTCGTAAAATTCATGGGCTTGAGACTCCACAAGGATTTGGCTGCGAGGAAGGTGCCTGAGGAGGGGGGCTGCTGCATCTTTACGTGCCCGGATGGTGGCATGCAGCTTGAAATCGCTGCAAGGCGTATATACACGTGTAGGTGTTATCATGTGTTCAGTTGTTTTAGCGTGTGAGCAAAGTGTATGGGAGGTACCCGTGCGTTTGAATTGCACCTGTATCAATGGTAGTGGAATAGCGATCGTGCATGTTGTGATGTACGAAAGGGGTGTGGCAAACATGGAAGTAAACGCTTTAAAGGGCGTTAGGTGAAGATAACTAGCCACCAAGTTGGTCGAAAAATGAAGGATGTTATAAGATAGGGGTGTACTGCCGCATTTCTTTGACCAACATGCAATCAAGGCCAGAGCCTGTCAGTTTAATGCCCCCTCCCACCACCTGTGCGCTTCCCACACTGATCAGCCAAAAAGCCTGACCTGCCGTTGGCAACCACAGAAATTCCCCGAGGGTCCACCGAACTCCATCCACTACCATGACCACCGTACCCACCCCTTAAACTTCCTGCCACCCTCCCATCGGAATATGCTTGACCCTGTTGTACTGCAAAATGACAAACAAGCGGCACACACGCTGGGGCAGTGGGGTGCTTTTGTGTCATCTCAACCCCTATCTAGAATCCATTCCAACCTGAAGCGCTCTCTCTCTCTCTCTCTCTCTCTCTCTTTCTCTCTCTCTCTCTCTGTCTGTCTCTCTATCTCTCACTCTCTCTCTCTCTCTCTCTCTACAATTTTTTCTTTCTGCCCCAGCTAACCACCCTTCTTGTCGCTCAGAAAGCTGGGGGCAGGGGAGGGAAGGAGGTCAGGGGAGGAAAGCAGAAGGGAGTCCAAAAAAAGGTTAGCATAATAACCGTCAATACGGACAGCAGCCCACTCCCTTAGCCTGCTTAACAACAATTATAGTGCACAAAGCAAGCATACCAAGGTAGAGCATCACCTTGTGCGAGAGCGTGTCGCTTTATTGAAAAGTCCAGGCTTTCTAATGTCCAACTTTAACAAGTTTTCTGATCTTCTAAGCTAAGACGTTTATATAATTTAGTGAGTATGGCAAGAGCCTCTCCAAGCTAGTAAATATATTGACTTAGGCAGCAGTTAGGAATGGTATAAATTCTTGGCTTAGATTGCTTGAGCAGTTGATTGGTGCTGACAGATACTTTATGCTACATGTAAAACCACATACGTTTTTACATCCAACTCATCTTTGTGCTCTGTTCCCTTGTATCTTTGCTTTGTGTCTCTTTATTTTTTACTCCTTTTGTTCTTACGCCAGTATCATCATCTCCTAAATTCATCTGCAATCCCCCATTCAGGATTGTGTTCAGTAGCTTTAATACAACTTCTCAGCAATCAGGCTGGGAGGGTCAGCTATCAGGCTGGGAGGGAGACTGTGCGTTTCTTTTCATGTCAACGCTTTCCTCCTTTTATGTTTGTTCCTTCATGGGAATTTCTATAATTAAAAAGGAAGGGGCACTCTTATTCATCAAGGTTTTACAGAACCACAATTGCAGCATCTAAATATTGCCTACAATTACACCTCCTGTTTGTGAGCCCTGTCCCATTCGCTCATTACGAGGGTAATATTTGCTACCTGCGTAAATATTTTTGCAATTTGGTGTTACACTTTCTCCTTCTGTTTCTCACCTGTCCTCGTGCTGAAGCTGAGTGCAAACCTCTGAGAGCTCTTTCGGGATCTCAGCAGGCTCCAATTCAATCACAGCAACATCTGCCTGCGTTGTGTGTGTATGTGTGCTCGATGAAATGAGATTGCTTTCCTTGTGCCCCCAAAAGCGGTGTCAACGCAAGCAAGACTTTGCAAAGTATTTGTATTACACTAATCTGTTGTATTGGCCCAGAAGTTTGCAGATCTTGAGCTTGGATTACGACCCACCTCTTCATCATCATCCTTGACAAGGGCATGCTTGAGTTTGCTGAACTCAAAGTCCAGAGGCTCGCCTTGTATTTCATCTAAATCTTGCCCCTGCGTGAGCAATTGATAACCAGACCATACAGTCAGGGAGGAGGGAGAGTTTGCGGGCAGCGTAAGTCGTTCCCAATTAGTTTGACAAGGAGCTGGTACCGTTTTACTTCGTCACAAAGGAGTAAGAAACGTTTTATTGCGCTTTTGGATTTTTTATGAGTCAAACAGCAAGAGAGTTACAGAATCAAATCCACCCAAACAGAAAAGTATTGGAATTTTTACGCCAGCTTGCCACAAAAAAGAGTGAAGCTTAAAGCATTGAGGTTAGCTCATCTCAGCAAGAACCTCTGCATGCTATGAACTGCTACTACACCAATTCAGATGACCAAAATATTTCAAGAACGCTGTTTGATTTGCCTTCAAATGAATTCACAGATAGTGTCTTCCAGTGACGGTCTTGAATAAATCTACAAACCTTTTCTTCTAAGTAAATTTAAATGAACCCACAGAATTTGCTTGCTTGCCAAAAGGTCACAGCAATCTCACCCTTAGCATACAAACTGGCGTCTATCAAGCCTTTTTGACAGTACGTTTGCTGTATTAAAATCATCACACTGATGCAGGTGCGGGTTTTGAGACAAGGGTGTGTCAGAGGCTGGGCGCTAGATCTGTGCCGCTTGTTCATAGCACCACGGAACAGGGAACAGGATATTTTAGGAGGAACACCTGTCCTCCCTGTTTCTGCCAGTGATCAGATGTTGTTGCATGTAGGACACACAGCTTACCTCTACATCCATAATTTTCACGTGAAACGTGAGCTGCGTGCTGCCCACATCCACCCAGAAGTTTTCAGAAACAATTTGGGGGGTACCGAAGCTGATATTTAGGGCTTGGAAGCTGCTGACACTGCAGGCAACAAATATCAACCACAATCAAAATTGCTGTGTGTGTGTGTGTAGCTGCTGGCACTGCAAGTAACGACTTGCATAGCTAGAGCCAGCAGATTGAGACAGTCAGGTGCAGCAATCAGGAAATGCATGAATTGGATATCTGAAGCTGCTGCATTTAGCATGGCACAGGGACACAAGCCTGACGGTTAGAAGTTTATAAAGTAAGTAAAAGTATGGCTAGATTTCGAGGAATCACAGGCGGTAGGCAAGCGTGGGATTGGCGTATCAGAAAAGCTGCAAGAATGAAGGACATCATCAGACGTGGCTCCATAGATTAGTCTGAGTCCAGTCAAATTCTACAAGCAGTATGACCAAAGCTGTCTTGGTCCTTAGCACATAATGAAGTAGGACAGCGCACAGAATGAAGGGCAACGCACAGAGAAAAGGTGCACACTCACGTTGGCCGTTGCAGAGAAGCATTGTACGCCAGCAGTATTGGGCGCAGCTCCTTGGCCAGATCCAGTAAGCCTCCCTTTTTGGTCAGCAGCTGGTGCAGGAGCGTGCGAACCTGGGTTGACGGTGTAAACAGTGAATCCTCCGGATCGAGAAAAGAAAAGGACTGTGTGCTGGATTGAGGGGAAAAAAGGGATTGTATGCCGGAATTCAAGGTAAGTTCTATTCTAGCTCGGCTCCACCGAATGTTGGAAGGCCAACCACACATGGCCAACCATCCAGGATCTGTGACAAGACTTTGGCAGCAAGCTGCAGAGTATTCTGCAAAATACCTCTTTTGGCCAATACCAAAAACAAGCAGATGAAATGACTGACGTAACAACAAATACGTAAAAACACGATACCAAGATTATACTTTTTTCCCTTGATACAGGTATTAATCTGATCTTCACAGCTTTGGCTGCAGTGCTCTGTGGAGGAGTTATTTGGTATACTCAATACCTACGTGGTTGTTATATAATCAAACTGGGGAGGGCTTTCACTACTTGCATTATATTCTCTATTATGTGTCTGCCAAAAAGAAGAGGCACTCCAAATAATCATAGCATGTAGCAAAATTCCGCTATAACGTGTGACTCCTCGAGCTAAATCTCTTGCTGCTTGTTTTAAATGAATTGATAGGCAGTAACCAGCACCTTGGCACTTGGCTCACCTCTTCAATTTTGACAAAGCGATCTACTGCATGCATGTTCCCAGATTTGGCGCAGCGGAACAGCACCTCCATGATATCCAACTGCATATGTGGAGTGTGCAAGGGAGCAAGTTGTGCCTCATAGGAAAGACATCAATGAAGAGTGCTGCAATAGCTATGTAGCTATTCCTTTTTAAACATTTTGTTATTGACACCCAACATCACTGACTTGACTGCCTTTGAGGGAAAAAGACAGTGGCAGCACGCTCAGGCCGGAAATCTCATGTGGTTTTTTGCAATATAGGTTGTACTGGCTTTAAAGGCAGTGCTTACCTGTGTGTTGAAATCGCCGCACGTGGCCACGAAATCATTGAACATGTAGTTGCATAGCTCGTCATACGCGAGCATATTAGCCTGAAAATCAACGTGGGTCGGAGAAGTTCAACCATGAGATTGTTTATTAAAATCATGGAGTACAAGGTAGGACTTCTCAGAGACACTGTCAGCCTTAACAGTCCGTTTAGGAAGATAAGAGGTACAGGAAAATGAATTTACAAAGCAGAATATAGCTTGCCTCAGGCAAAGTGCACAATACCTGGTTCTTGCGGCTCCTTGTCACTAGAGCCAGCAGCAGTTGAGAGCTTCCGCGTCGTATTGACACTGGGAAGCGCCTGTGTAGATGATGCCACAATTATTTTGCAAACAAAGCCTGTATGTTTCCCCGATTAGAAAATAGACATTTGAGTGGCCGTAAATATCCAAGTGCAAATATGACGGTAGTGAAATAACCTATTGCCGATTATTTAGGCAATTTTTATAACATACAAACAAACACAAGCCCTTGATTGCTACTACCAAACCTATATATTCTAATCTTAGTGATTGTCCTACACAGCGCTGCATGTGTCTGCGTTGCAATGTTGCTTGTAGTGTCTGCTTACCTGGTTGCAGGCATGTTTTCTAGCAATGGCTCCAGAAATCTGTCAGACAAGAAATCACGCCCAGTTTTGGGGCTGCGATGCGAAGGCTCTGCAAGCACGTTTGGATGTATTGCTTATAGTGACCAGAAACCACACCACAGTATGGTAAGACGAATGACACCTATATAAAACCTTCTGCTATGCAAGAGGAATAAATGCATCATCTCATTTAAGCTGCAAAGTCAAGGCTTAAGATCAAAAATTGGGGCAGACAGAAATAATAGCACTCAATCACAAATCGTGCACACTTGCAAATCTGTTCCTCCGAGACGCTCTCTTCAATGTTTTGGAGGAGAAGGAAAAGACAGGCGGTAGTTTTCTCACCTCTTTACCTTAGAATGTCTAGGTCGTGCATGGTAATAGGACACAGATGGGGCATGTAATCCTCCCTTACCTTTCCACTCTGAGCTACATAAGTCGCTCATGGAGCTCACGGTCAGAATCAACAGTTCCTGCATCTCCTTGTTATGCTGCAATTGGCACAATGCAATGAAATGTGAGCTTTGGTCAATGAGATGTGCTTTTTTGTTACGTAATACCAACCGTCTCTATCTTTGTAGACTAGACGTGTAGCACAACTACAAGCAGGCAGGTAATTTAGTAAACAATAGTAAGGGCAACAATAAAGGTAGAATGTGTGCCTTGCTATGCACGTAAGTAATAAATGCAAGGCTGCACTCACCAGCCAGGGACATCTGTGTGGGAACTTGGGCCTCAATGCCAATAACTTTTTTGTGGGAATCTAAACCGCACATGCACCGTAGTTACTTAAGTGCAAACACGGCAATTCCTTTCACCCTTACCTCAGTATCATTCTGGGAGAGCAAGTCAGTCAAAACAGCAACAAGGACGTCGGGGTACGAAGACTGCACAAGGCTCTTGGCAAGGGCATCTCTACACAACCGAAAAGAAAGGGAACAGGCAGACCACTGAAAACATTACATTTTATCCAGGAGATTACAAGGTATACAGATTTAATTCAGGCTGAGGCAACAAAAACGGGACAGCTCCCTCTCCCGCAAGCAGAGTTGCAGCATTTGCGTTAGCCAAAGCACGCGTACCTGGTAACCCCAGGAAGGACGTGCAGGATGCACCAAATGACCTTGGCTTGCTGTGCCACATCAGTCCCCTCATCCTCCGTCTGTGAGGCAACATAAGTGGTAAAACACAACAAGTGGCCAGCGCTTGCAGCATTGTGAAGAGTGCTACTCTCATGCGAGGTAGAAGTGGTAAGAGGCAAAGTAGCCAGATATACGCAAAAGGGGGTGTGACATGCAGAGGGGACGTCGGTATTGAGGCTGGGCAGCATGCACAGCATGCACAGCGCCAGAATAAAGAGCAGGGACGTGGTGCGCAAACTTATCGCTCAGCGTCGTTTCATTTGCCTGCCCTCTTTCACCACACGCTTTCGTACCACGCCAATGCGTGCCACAATGGCTTCCACAAACGTAGACATCAATTCTGCATCTCCTTGGTCGTAGAGCGCATCCTGTTCATCTGGCGACATGCGCTTGTACTGGGACTGCAGATGCCCAAATTGCTCGATGAATTCAGAGGTTTTTAGACTTTGATCCTTGAGGACCTCCTGTACACATGGTGGCAGCAGGATGAGCTCATAACAGAGCAGAAGGGCAGCGTGCAGCAGCGTGTGCAGCGTGCGTGATGCTTCTTTGGAGGATGGAAAGCAGCTATTGACACACACAGAGCAAGTTCATGTCTGTACAGAAATTCGCATGCATGTCTAGGTCTATTAAAACAAGGTTCACAGGAAGAGCTGGTGGCAAGGGGTGCTCAAGAAGTCAAATTCAATTTTCTGTGCCTGCTCTTCGCCGCGCGTGCGATGCGCAGTAATACTCACGATAAACTTTGGGATGGATACAGTAGAGGAGGCGGGCCCGCCGTCTTCGGAAGGCTCCATCGGAGCGTCAATCAAGCCGCTGCTGAACTGCGAAGACGCAGGCGATTAGTCTTATGCTATAGAAATATTATTCCTAAAAAGATCAGCGTCTGTAGCCCTTTTCCCCCTAACTTGTGCTTACGAGGCAGGCACTTTGATAGCAGGACGAATAATAAATTAGGGATAAATCAACAGGCAAATTTTAATTTTACTGCGCCTACATCAGCAAGCAACATGCTAGTGTGCAAGATGATACTAGCTGTGCAACAAGAACCCGATACAGCCGCTGCTGTGCGTAGGCATGGTTGAGTTGATGTGCCGAGTCTAGTATACTTTGCACTTTTTCCAACCACTGGCACTCTGTTCAGCTGAATGCAGGATGAAGAACACATTTTGCAGGATGAAGAACACATTTTGCTGAACTAGCTATCCGCATGAAGCAACGTCTTGCTAGCCTTCGCACACAGCATCGCCAGCTGGACTTCCCACCTCAGTATGAGGATAGCCCAACTCGTTTGAGGACTTTTTGAACCAGCCAGATATGTATGGTGTGGCCGGCCTCTTTTGTGGCTGAGTGCCTAGCCCTTTTTCCTTGTCCTCCTTGATGCTTTCTCTTCGCGCTTCTTCAAAACAAACGTTCTCTTTTTCTATACACTTTTCCCTTGATTTTCTAGCGCCGAATTGGTATGGTTATAGGCTTTTTTCAAGCTTCCGCTCAGATGCCCCCCAGAGGCATCCTTACCTTAAATATACTTTGGTGCGTGTGACAGTGTGACAGTGAGCCTTGACTGCCAGGTTAGTGCCACCATTTGCGAGCCGGATCTTTGCTCTTTTGTGGGGAGGATCACACAGATGGCCTGAGCCACTCCAAGCAAAGCCTTCAACAACAATTATACAAGCGCCCCAAACAAAATCTAGCAAACACGCACCAAACAATAAGGTCTGCCAATATTGCAAGGAGGGCTGCCTCTTCCCCACCAGATGGCCCTGCTAAGAATCCTTATCCCATGTGTCATGACCAGCAGCTGTATCAGTCAAAGTACAAGACAGATAGCGCCACCAACAACTGGCTACGCCAGTGGAAATCACGGAAAGTATGCTATCGTTAACCGACCAAACTACCCTGCACCAAACAGAAGCCTCTGCCAGACCTAAGGCGTGACACATGACTAAGATACATTATCCCTTAAACACAGCTTACGTCAAAACCAAATACTGTATAGAACATTCTCCTACCCAGTAGGCAGCAAAGGCTCAAGAACAACATAGCCTTGCCTTCTAAACCCCTTAACACCATCCTGCTAGGAGCAACAGGCACCGTGTACAGCAGCCATACAAAAAAACCAGTTTCCTGTGCTCGCAACGGACCCTTTTTGTCTGTTCAAACGCGCTTGCATTGTAAGACAACTCAAAAGTCTCCTCCGGTACCTCCAAATCGCCCTATGCCATGTTTTTGATGACCAGGAACACACACAAAGCGTCAATTGCGCACCATTTGACCTGTGTGTGTGTGTGTTTTGACGATTTGCTCGAGTCCCAGCACGCACAGCACGGTGTTTGTTCTTGTCTGCACTGGGGGGCGATGTATGAGCACCTCCGCGTGGTGCCCCCTGGAAAACGCCTTCGTGTGCCTTCGTGCACACGCCCGGAAATACTCGGGAGCGGCTAAGACTCATACGGCGGAGCAACACGGCAGC
>Ga0307947_1000272_pt1 | contig 34142 bp, 33 predicted proteins | sample OrgLakmetagen232_FD_201840 | JGI IMG/M metagenome (GOLD analysis project Ga0307947, IMG submission 201840) | Saline water microbial communities from Organic Lake, Antarctica - #232 | ecosystem: Environmental > Aquatic > Non-marine Saline and Alkaline > Saline | place: Antarctica: Organic Lake...
GCCACCCGCCACGTAACTGCCTCGGACAGTACAACAGGGGCAGAACCCCCTCTTTACTCGCAACGCCCTCGGGCACCTCAAACTCCCTACTCATTAGACACAAGAACCTCCGACGGACCAAAATCACTCGCCTGTACGCTCGCCTGTACGCTGCCGGACCTATGCTGCAGTTGCTCCTCGCCCTGGGGTCTGGCCTCGGTGGCGGACGTCTAGCTGCTGCTGCTGCTGCTGCTGCTGCTCTTCCTCCTGCCGCAGGGCGGCCGCGGGGGGCAGGGTTGCGGGCGGGGCCTGGGCTGCGGGCGCTTGGGGGGGCGACTTTTGCTGCAGCTCCCTTTCTCGTACTTATTTCCCATCTTAAAACTAAGCTGCCAACTATCTAAGGCACAAGCATAAAAAGGATGGTTAGCACAGCGCAAGCTGTGCCAAGAGAGTACTAACTGACGTTCGGTTGCACTCGCCTCCAAGAACTAGAGTACTTCTGCGAGTACTCAGCAGTTCCAATGCATACAAACACCACCCACGCACGGAATGCATGCACCACTTTGTAACACACGCAGGTGTGACACAGTACTTTCCCTGCAACGAATGGCTGGATCCAAAGGAGCCCATGAGTCTAAACAAGACCCTGCTGCCCCGGGACGCAAATGGCGATATAGGGGAGCTGCTCCAATACGAGGTGGGGTTTCCATAGTTGAGCCTATTTTTGCCATCGCTTGCTCTGTGTGATCATGTCTACAAATTTTTTCAGGGCCGCTACATTCTGAGATGCATGTGATCATGTCTACTATTTTGTTCAGGGTCGCTACGCTGTGATATGCATGTGATCTGTATGCCTGTGTTCTTAACAGAACCACTTTGCTATCTGGAACAAACCTGTTCCATTACATGACAGGGTCTCTGCTGTGGATTGTATGCTTTAACAAAAATGATATAATTGATATTGGATGTCGGATAGCTGTCCCTGTTAGTGGTTGCCATGTTGTGATGTGTCTTATGTGTCCAAGTAATTCAGTTAGTATATATATTTGGATTGCTCTAGTCCAGACCATAGATGTGTGGTTGTGAGGGGACACTGCTTAACAAGATGGAAGTTCCCCTTTCGTAGCCTGTGTTTTGTGCTTGTAGTAAACATACATCCCACGATAACTGGCTTACTCTCATCCAGGTGGTCATGTTTACGACTGACATCCGTGGCGCTGGCACAGACGCAAACGTAGAGATTGAGCTGTGGGGCACAAAGGTGACCTAGGTTGTGTGTGGCCCTGCGCCACGTATAGGTTTGGAGATCGAGCTGTGGGGCACAAAGGTGACCTAGGTTGTGGATAGCCCTGTGCCACACATTAGTTTGGAGATCAAGCTGTGGGGCATAAAGTTGACATAGTCTGTGGATGGCCCTGTGCCACATGAAGGATTGGGGTCGAGCTGTGGGGCACAAAAGTGACATTTCCATGAGTGGCCCTGTGCCACACATAGCTTTGGCCAGAACTAAATGCACCCGTCCATGAGCATACATCTTTGAATCATGACTGTGTGTGCAGCTCTTGCCAACCCAACTCACGGGACAACTTGAAACCCTCTCCTTGCAATATTTGGCAGCCAGCAAACAAACTCTTGATGCACACACGCTTGCAATAGAAGAGCTTGCTCCTCACTCCTTATTCTTGCAGGGAGAGGCCTTCACTGCCAAAAAAGATATCACTGTTAATTGCCTGTGTGATGTGCTGATACAAACATGGGGCACTTGCTGTTTACTGTTGTGTATTCTGCAACATTGTGCTGCTGTGTTATGGCAGAAGGGGGGGGGTAGCGTGCAGCGTGTGCACTCCTTTGTTTGAGGCGCATTTAGTATTTTTTCAATAAGATCATTGTGCTCTCTTGTGCTCGCAGGACCACACAAGTCCACACAGGCTAGACACCAGGTGCGTCCGTGACATCCATGTAATTTGGGGACAAGCTTCACTCTGCACAACTTCCTATGTTTATTATCATTGTTTCCTTTGGCCTCAGGCTCGGTTGCCACGGTACTCACTCCCTTGACCTCAACAACGTTTTCCATCAGAACCTGTTTGAATGTTTGTGGTTGCAAAATTAAGATAATGCTTGGCATCGGATTTTGCACACACACACACACACACACACACACACACACATACACACACACTGCACCCCTCACTCACCCTGCACTCTGCTGTCCATTGTGTCCTTATTTTCTCCTTGCAGTGCAAACAATTTCGAAAGAGCCCAGAAGGACATGTTTGCCCTCAAGGCCCCTGACATTGGCGACCTCACACATGTGATCGTGCGCAAGGACGACGCAGGTTTTGGCAGTGATTGGCATCTACAGGTGCGTCCTACGTAATAGTTTACCCAATTGTCGACGCGTGCACCATTCCTGAATAGCATATCTCAGACATTATAAAAGCCCGTTCGACGCTGCATCCAAGAGAGCTGTAATAAGTGGTCAACCCAACTGTTGAATCAAGTTATAATAAGTGGTGGACCCACCCACGTGATGCACGAAGGTGGCACAGGCCAGAAATCCCATTGGTGTGTGTGTGTGTGTGTGTGTGTGTGTGCAAATGCGTGCACGCCTGCTTGCAGACACATGTTTGTGTTTGTGATCCCTCAGCCCATTGGTGCACATCTTTGTCTCTCGACACCAGACGTTGAGTATGTGGAGATGCTGTCCCCCTGCAGAGTGTCGAGGTGCTGCACCCGTTGTCCAAGAGGCGCTACTTCATGATCCTCAATGACTGGTTCAAGGTATGTGTCGTTGCACCGGCGCTTGCGTCTTTGCTGCAGCACTTCACCAAATGTTATGCAGGAGTGCATCAGATGCATTTGACTGAGGACATTTCATTGGAATGTTCAGTTGGATCTGCCACATGTTTACTCCTTAGTGTAGAGTGGGAGCTGCACATCAGCAGGCCTGCTTACCTTTCCAAGCTTCTTGTACACATATCATCATTCATTTTGGACCACACCTCATTGTTAACTTTAAACCACAGTTCATTGTCCCCTTTGGAACTCACCTCATTAAAATTGTTAACTTAGATCCACAGTTCATTGTCCCCTTTGGACCTCACCTCATTAAAATTGTTAACTTAATTCCACAGTTCATTGTCCCCTTTGGACCTCACCTCATTATTAACTTTGGACCACAGTTCATTGTCCCCTTTGAACCTCACCTCATTGTTAGCTTTGCAATGCTTGAAGGGAGCGTGTGAGAAGAAGCTGGAGGTGGGCCAGCTTCCTGCAAGTGGAAAGTGCTCATACCGAGTGACAGTCCATACCACAGGTATGCTTATTGTGGTGTGATCTGCTGGTCAGCTGGTCTGCTGTTTGTTTGTGCCTGTATGTGGGGCTTGTGAAGGTGTGTATGTGTGTGTGTGAGTGTGGGCTCAAAGCTGAGGCGTACTTAAAGAGTAGCTCTAGTGCAGGCAGCTAGTATAATTATCAGGCCACCATTAGGCTGGTCAGGTACACACACACCAGAAGCAGCCAACCGTTTACCTACCCACGTACACCACTGACGAGCCTTTCTCTGAGCCTTTGCCTCTGTCACTGTGCTCACAGATATCCGTGGTGCCGGTACTGATGCCAATGTGAAGATGCAGCTGTTTGGAGAGAAGGGCAACACTGGCAATCGCAAGCTTGAGTCCAGCGCAAACGACTTTGAACGTGGCAAGGTAAGCAGCTGGCCAAAAATATGCCTGAGAAATGGCAGTTCTGGGGTGTAAGTAGAAGGGGGCGGTGTTGTGCAGGAAGCTGCACCACTCCCTACAGTTCAATTCAGAGGAGGATGCCCTTGATAACTCAAAAAGTTGCCCGCATTTTTCTTGTTCGAGGGGGACTTTGTGCAAACACAACACAGTTTCTGCCTTATTTTTTGCCTCCAGATCGTACTTATCAGCTGGGAACTCACAAATCGCTTGCAGGTTGACAACTTCATTCTGGAGGCAGTCGACGTGGGCCTGATGCACAAGCTGGTCATAAGCCAAGACAATGCAGGTACAGTGACCTTGTTTACAAATACTCCTGCTGGTCATAAGCCATGACGATGCAGGTACAGTGACCTTGCTTCCAAATACTCCTGCTCCATCATTGTAGCCCAAACAGAAATGGGGCGTTTACAATAGTTGCAGTGGCGGCGACATACTAGTATGCTCTCTGACAAATGCCTGGTTCGTGGCTTAGGAGACAATGCCAAGTGTTGGCTTAGTTGGCTTGCTTCTAAATCCAAGCTTAACAGTTGAAATTCTTCTGCAAATATGCTTGAATTTTGACGCGGACTAAATCAATTTCCTTAGCTGCAAGCTTTGGATGCTCTCAGCGTGTAGCAAAGTTAGAACAGCAAACACACGCAAACACACACACACAGACACTGACACATATACCTATACACAATTCACATTCTCCTTGGCTGCAGGCTTTGGTTCATCTTGGCACTTGGCCAAAGTTGAGGTCGTGAATCTTATCACCGGCGAGCAGGTACGGCAAAACATACAAAAATCGCTGCTTGTCACAGTATGCCTGGTATTTGTTGCTACCTGTGTGAATGCCCATGATGTTAGCTCTGCCTGATTATTTTCTGGCTTAGTTCCCCAAGCACATCTTATCAAGTAGGGTAATAACTGTCTTTACCTTTCCACTCACAGGCTGTGTTTCTGAACCACGTCTATTCAGGCAACAATTGTATTGTCCTCCATCCACAGGCTTTGTTTCCCTGGAACGTCCATTCAACCACAACAACTGTATCTTCCCACCCGCAGGCTGTATTCCCCTGCCACAACTGGCTGGACAAGAAGAATGGCCTCAGCGTGGAGCTGACCCCAGATCGAGACGGGGATGGCAAGGGTGATGGCTTCTTTGGAGGCCCACTCACGGAGCACACCATCACTGTGTACACGTCGGACGTCAGGTAAAGAGCGTCACACATACATCAGGTAAAGAGCGTCACGCAAACATCAGGTTGGGATGCTTGCTTTGAAGTTTCTCTGTGGACTTTCTTCTACAAAGCATGCAAAGCTGTACATGCTTTTGAGTGGGCATCCTTTTCATACCGTGCCACTTTTTAGACTATCGATCGCCAGTGCAGCTGATGAGAGCACACAACCCACTCAGGAGCCCCTGCCCAAAGAGAGACTACACTCAGCAGCTGTGCTCTTGCCCGTCCAATCATGCGCACAATGTCATCCTACCCGTGGTTGTGCTGTCCTAAAACTGGCACGCATCATGGCCTGTGCCTACGCACACACAGGGGTGCTGGGACCGACGCCAACGTGTTCATTGAACTGTATGGAGACAAGGGTGTCATTGGACAGACCCGGCTGGATACGGAGGCGAATAATTTTGAACGAAACAAAACAGACGTCTTTTCGGTGAGGGTGTTTAAAGCTACGGGGGGGAATCGTCTGAGTCCTCCCATGTTGTACCATTTAGCGCTCAAGAATCAAGAGTAACACACATCCCTTAGCCTGCACTCCCTAATAACGTCTTGCAACCTCGTACCGACTTCAGCATTTGGAGTTGAAATTTTAATTTTGTCATTTAGAGGTGTCCATACTGCTTTGTGCTTCAGAATGACCTCTTCCTGTACGAGACACTATGTCATATGACCGATCAATGCTTCATAACCCAGTTTCCTCTTCCTGCCTGTGCGTCTGTGCGTGCAGGTCAAGGGCTCCAGCTTGGGTGACATCCAGAAGGTTGTGATCTGGCACGACAATGCTGGGTTATCGTCAGACTGGCACCTGCGACAGGTGCGTGATGCAACCACATACATACAGCTTGCAGCGCTGGAGCTGTAAGGCTCTTCTTTTACAGGTTCTATTTCGCTTGCATCGTGAGATGCATAGGGCTCTGTCATTATTACCAAGGGCTCTGTCATTACTATTGGTTACCTTCCCTTCTGGAATGGAGAAGGGAAGGTAACCATCATTACCATTATTACCAGGGCTCTGTCATTATTACCAAGGAAAACACAACAACTCATAGAAACGGGAGAAAAGACTAAAATATAGAAAAGAGGTGAGGGAGGGGGGGAAGTATGCTAAAGAGAGAGTTGTGTTCTCCAAGGAATAAAAAGAATGGAAAAGGGAAGCAGAAACCGGAGAAAAGCAGAAAGTGAGAACATCTCAATTTATGCTACACTTCAAGAACCTGAGTTCAGGTGTTCCACACTGAACTCATAAGTTCAGTTTCAGCCACCACCCACAGGAAACAGTGCTGGGTCATAGGTCCCTACTGCAGTATATAAGCTAGAATGTGAAAAAAGTACTTGATTTACTTTAAGGGGTGCCGGCCAGGAACATTTGCATGTATCAGGCGTAGATGGCTACCTGTTTCCTTATATATTGACTCTCTTATAATACCAACGGAACACATGCATCCTGCAGTGTGCTGTTGTGTTGGAACCAGGGTTACCTGCTTTTCTGCATCAGCAATAATGCACAGTACAATGCCTCCTGTTGAAATGAAACAATGTCTACGTGTACCTGTCACACACAGGTGGACGTCTCCAGTCAAGACACACAAAAGAACTTCTGCTTCCCTTGCAACGACTGGCTGAAGAAGAACGGTGCAGATGTGTCTGGTCTGAGGAAGGAGCTGATCGCTGGCTCTCCCGACCAGACCGGCCCTACCAACTACTGCATTACAGTGCACACCAGGTATTACCCACTTTCACATCCTTACAGCACTTAGCGCTCACAGGTACTCACTTTACTGCACTTAGCTTTACTGCATTACAGTGCACACCAGGTATTACTCAAATTCACATCCTTACTGCACTTAGCGCTGCATTTTCCACTGCACTGACCTCTGTACTTAGCGCTGCATTTTCCACTGCACTGACCTCTGGACTTGCTTGTGTCCTACATCTGCCAGCACACATTTGCAAATGTGCACTTCATGCTGTGGTCAGCAGGTGTTGCAGCATACAATCACAGTTCAGCTGTAGGGGCAAGCATCACAAATCACAACCTCAGGCAAGAGAGCTAGTTAGGGACAGGCACCTCTTCAACAGGCTCAACAACTAGCGCCCTACAATCAAAGTGCTGGCAACAGCAACGCATGCGTACGCTTTGTCTGCTAATTTGATAAGTTCATTATGCCGTTTCCTGCAAAATTTGACCGCAGTGATTTGAAGGGTGCCGGCACTGACGCGGATGTGCACGTGGTGGTATACGGAGAGAAAGGAGACACAGGGGAGCGCCTGCTTGACAACGCGATGCAAAACAATTTTGAACGCGGCAAGGTGGGTGGGTCGATAATGTGGTCCAACTCCTGTGGTGTTCTGCACTAGCAGAACAGGTTTTGAGCGTAGTTAGCTGGGTTGGTTGATGGAAATTGGTGTAACTTTTGTTGAGCGTGGCATGTTGGGTCATTCAAGTGGTGTGACCGTTTTGGCGTTCTGCACTCGATCAGCAGGTTTTGTGAGTGGCAAGGTAGGTGGACAGAAAGGCCCCTCCTAACATTTGCAGTGTCTCTTACAGTTGTAGGTACTTTCTGAGCATGATATCGTGAGATAAGTTATGAGGGCTTTTCAAAAGATTAGTAAGGACGATTTGCAATGAAACATAACAAAAAAGCGCTCTGCAGGTTGTCGCTGAACGACTTTGCGCATAGCAAAGTTCCTTTACATGGAAATGGGATTCTTCAAGCCATTGTGAAGGTTGCTACAGTCATTTTTCCTTGGGTGTTCTTCACACATGCATTTACAGTTGTATGTTAAGCATATGGTCTCTCCCTTTGTTGAAATCAGTCTGCTTCTGAAAACATGCCAAAGCAGAGGCTAGGTCAAGCGCCTGCATAAAAAAACAGCAAATTTACAAACGCATCTTTCTCCTTTGTGCTTGTTTTTTTGGCCTGGCAGGTCGACACCTTCTTTGTGACCGCACCCAACATGGGTCCAATGAAGGCCCTCAAAATTAAGTCCAGCAACTCAGGCTTCGGGGCTGCCTGGCATTTGGCCAAGGTGCGTGATTGAGGGATGTGATTGGGGCTGCCTGGCATTTGGCTAGGGTGTGTGATTGAGGGATGTGATTGGGGCTGCCTGGCATCTGGCTAAGGTGCATGATTGAGGGATGCGGTTGGGGCAGGGATGTTATGACTGTGCAAACCCTGTCTGTTACTAGCTGTCGGATTCGGTCATTTTGTCAATCTTACCAGCTGTTGGATTCTGTTACTTTGCTTGTGTGTGACTGAGTAAGTAGCAATTAGCAAAGGTAGAAGCTGTGTTGTATAGAGCCCTTAACAGTGCTAAAGTGCTTGAAAACACTGAATGGAACGGCAGCACGTGTCTAAACAACTTTTTGGCCTTTTCGCTTTGAATAACCTGCTAAGGATTGAGAAGGACCCTACGGCAAGGGTGGTAGCTCTAAATGTTCTCGCCTCTTTTCTACCGCTATACAGATTGAAGTCTCCTCCTCCGCCACTGGCGAGAAGCTTGTGTACCCTTTCAACAAATGGGTCAGCAAGGACAATGGCCTTGAGCACACACTCTGGCCTGACAGGTACACACCCAGCAAAATTGTATGTGCATGTCCCCTAGGGACAGGCACACACCGGTAGAATGATGTGTTTTTCTTCCCCTGGGGACAGCTACAGTAGAACTATCAGGTTCCCCCGCTTAGCTGAAACTTGTCGTGCCGTATTTCCAGCAACCGTGATTGTTGTGCCCATTGCTGTGTAGGGACGGCGATGGGAAGGGTAATGTTGGAGACCTGGGAGCGTTGGTGAAGTACCGAGTGTCCACTTACACAAGCGACGAGCGGTGGGTGTCGTGCTGATTCTCAGCGAGCAGTCTCTCTGTGAGCGCAACATCTGATGGGTTTCTCTGCAATCATATGCACTCAATCGTACTTGCTTTTGCATCATTAAAACCATGTGTCCGTGATCAAGTGTACACCTTAATTATTGCCTCTGCTGCTGCACACAGCCTTGTATTGTAGGTAGGTAGGGAGAGAGAGAGAGAGAGAGAGAGAGAGAGAGAGAGAGAGAGAGAGAGCTCTTTCCGATACGGAATCCTATACGAAAGCCGATTGAATCGTCCGTTTCAGTTGGTTGTGTTTGAGAATCTCATGGCGGCACGCTGCTCTGTCTACAGGGGTGCGGGGACAGATGCTAATGTCACAATAGCCCTGCACGGCACAAAGGGCTTCGTAGGCACCACTCGCATTGAGAACGCGGCCAATAACTTTGAAAAGGGCAGAAAGGTGAGGTCTGGTTTATGTTTGTGCTTCATTATTGCCCGCTAAATTAAGACAAAAGCTGTGCAGGCCTAACTTCATCAACAATTTATTTACTCCCAACATGAAACAAGCAGCTGCAGATTGAGTGTTGATGATGGAAAGTTGACAGGGTTGACGTTTTCATATGGAACCTTACTCCACTCCAGCCTTCAAAGTTTTCATCTGAATATTGCTGCATACACCAAAGACATGCAAAAGGTTCCGCTTTGTCCAGACTCACACCCAAGACTGCGCAACGGCGTTCAGGCCCTCCTTCTCATGGGATACCTTGTGCTTGTTACTTGTTCAGCCTCTTACCTTTTTCGTGCATGTGATCACAAATCCGTACTACGTAACCTGGTAGCTTGCAGGTACAAGTCATAGAGTCTTACTGTAATCGTGTGAGCGTATGATCCGTGTGGATGTATCATACAGGAAGTCCTGAGGTCTTACTGTAGTCGTGTGGTGTAAGTTCGTGTGGATGTGTGATTGTGTGGACGTATATTACAGGAAGTCCTTAGGTAACATAAGGCAATGATTGACACAATATTCAACCCCGCAGGACGAGTTTGAGGTCCTTGGTACCAACGTGGGCGAGCTCACTCATGTGGTCATAGGTGCGTGTGAAAGAGTATGTTTGGATTATTGGTGTGTATACATAATATCATGGGTAATATCATTGATATATCTACGTTTGCATTGGAAGGCCCTTCTCTTAAGCACCAGGCACCAAGTTTAGCATGGATCACGTCCAGATGAAAGAGGTGCCCTTACGTGACAGAAAGGTGAACTCATCAGCCATTGTAGGAATAAGACCAGCAAAGTGTTAGCTTAATGTATGTTGTGTGTGCTCGCTGGTGAAAAGCATCATTTGCCCACGTCTACAAGTGCTTTCCCCCACGGTGTGCATGCTACACATTTAAAGGAACACTCACTCAGGAGGAGCACCCACCCTACAGACCACTCTTTAGCTCCTCACGACGTTCCCACACCCTGCTTGATTCCACACCCTGCAGCACACGACAACTCCCTCCTCGGCAGCGACTGGAAGCTAGATCAAGTGGGTTCACGTCCTGCAGCAGAGCCTGGAGTCGTATGTACTGAGCTGCAAGAGCTGTGTGTAAATCCTGTCCCAATAAGGCGCTGTGACAGATGGTGACAGATCTTGACTGACATATGGTGACAGCTCTTGACTGACATATGGTGACAGATAGTGACAGACAGTATGGAGAGCTAGCTTTGCAGGTGCATCCTCTGATCATTCAGAGATACCCCAGGAGAAGTAAACGCAGGCACACGATCTTAAACTCAAGAATGGGCTAAACCATCTGTCGTTCCACAGCTACTGGCATCCCAAAGCAAACTCTCTGCCCACTCATTGCTGCCCATGTATCGTTGCTTTCTTTTCGCCTTTCTCCAATCCAGGTTGAGGTCTTCCATCCCGGCTTGCAACGCCTGTTTGCCTTCCCTTGCTATGATTGGCTGAAAGTCACAGATGCAGAGGGCTTAGAAGGCTGCAAGAAAAAGCTGCTGGAGGGCTCTATTGCAGCTGCAGGTGGGTGGGCACTTGATTGCCTTGAATACCTGTATGGTGTATGGTGTTTCGGTGTGCAAACGTGGCAGTATTCTGGTGTGTCGAACAAAAAGAGACTTCGTCCAGGTTGCAATTTCTCAGGAAATACAGTTTGACTGTGCATTGGTAAAGTAAGATGCAATTATCATACCATCATATCTAAGCACGGGTAACTAGGGTGTATGATTCTGCCAGCGAGGCTCGACGAGCGTCGTCGAGGGCGAGATCAATATCATACATGATGGAAGGTTTGTTTGGTCATGGCTGGACAATTTCATACTACAAGCAGTCTTGCTTGGTCATTAGCAAACTGCTGAATTCAGTGTGAAACACATAAACTCCAGTCCTTGTAGTGCACCAAAGGTGTTGTGAAACTTCATCACTCCTGCTCTTTATCTGTGTTTCTCTGTTGTTTCTCCGTCTTCTATTATCTTGGTAATATTCCCCGCCTATTCCTTTCTCTCCCTGCTTCCCCGCCTAAATTCCCACCTAGTGCCTCAAATTCCCCGCCTACTTCCCCGCTTAGTACCCCAAATTCCCCGCCTAATGCCCCGTCTAGTGCCCTAAATTCCCTGTTTAATGCCCCGTCTAGTGCCCCAAATTCCCCGCCTAGTGCATTACTCAATGCAAACGAGATAGAAGTGTCTGATTACTCGCAAGCAGGAGCTGCATAAGGGTCAGTCTTCTACGCTATAGTATCCTGAATTCTGAGAATCCTGAATCGTTTCCTAGATCCTGAAAAGGCTACAGGTAAAGGCACCCAGCCTTCAAGCCCTTACCCAGACCTCTGATTATGCACATGGATTCAGGCATGGTCTTTCATCCCACCCAAGTCAAACAACATCAAGAACCATGTTTCACAACTCCTCACTGCTGGGTGCCTTCCTGCACAGAGAAAGGCACCGCCAGCTATCGCATCCTGGTCCAGACCTCTGACGTGCGTGGAGCAGGCACGGACTCAGATGTGTTCATCACCTTGTATGGGCCCAAAGGCGACTCAGGGGAGCGAGCATTGGAATCCAGCGCCAACGACTTTGAAAGGGGCAAGCAAGACGTCTTCATGTTAACGGTGTGTGTATGTGTGTGTGTGTGAGAGAGAGAGAGAGAGAGAGAGAGAGAGAGAGAGAGAGAGAGAGAGAGAGAGAGAGAGAGAGAGAGAGAAAGAGAGAGAGAGAGAGAGAGAGAGAGAGAGAGAGAGAGAGAGAGAGAGTATGTATAAGAATATGTGTGCAATACAAAGCACACAGTTTGAATGACGGTGTTGGTTTTCTTTTAGAGTATAGACACATGATTCACGTGTATGACCTTTTTGGTGTGTGTGACCTCTGTCAATACGCAGCTTGCATGTGTCTTACGAGATCAGAGTTGGTGTAATTATACTGGATGTTAGTTTACAGACCATAGAGGCCTCTATGCTCACTTGTCTGGTCCCTCTGCATAGAAGGGAAGGTGAGGCCCCAAGGTGATGCCCCAATTGGAAGTGCCACAAAGATGCGACCAAACATCCACTCATATGCACACACAACACACACATTCCTGCTTACACCCAAACACTCACCTGCAAAATGCACACACGCACACACATCTACACACACACACATACACACACACACACATTGTCCAGGGTCCTGATGTTGGAGAGATTCAGCGCATCAAGATCCGCAGCAGCAATTCTGGCCTTGGAGCTTCGTGGCACCTACACCACGTGGATGTGTTCAGCTCTAGCTCACCTGAGATGTTCCACTTCCCCTTTGACAACTGGTGGGTTGTGCGTGCTATTGGCTCCACAATGCTGCTCGTTGGCTGCACCTTGAAAAGGTTGCTCTCGTCCATCTTTCTAACTGCTCTGCTTATCTCACTCTCAAAAGTAGGTTGAAACTGCTCTGCTCACTTTGCTCTCACACAAAGGCTGAAAGAGACAACTTTTGTGTGAACCATTCTTTGGTTCTCAATCTGCACTGCATGCATTCAAAGGCGTGGTTCTTCCAAGTCACAGCTTTCTCACATCGGTGGCACAAAGCATGCAATGCTTTTCATCCATAAACGCCTGATTCATATGGTGTACTGCTCAAAAGTCATTGCACGCGAGTCCTGTTCTCGCCTGCTTTTTCGGGCACTGGATTACTAACGCCCATGGCTACTGTCGAAGCTCAAAAGTCATTGCACGTGGGTCCTGTTCTCGCCTGCTTTTTCGCGCACAGGATTACTAACGCCCATGGCTACTGTCGAAGCTCAAAAGTCATTGCACGTGGGTCCTGTTCTCGCCTGCTTTTTCGCGCACAGGATTGATAACGCCCATGGCTACTGTCGAAGCTCAAAAGTCATTGCACGTGGGTCCTGTTCTCGCCTGCTTTTTCGCGCACAGGATTGATAACGCCCATGGCCTGGACCACTTCATCTGGCGAGACGGCACCGAAGACCTGAACGCCAACGCGCTCGTCCAGTACCGTGTCACTGTCTTCACCTCGGACATTCGGTACGCAGCAAGCCACATTTTGACCATCGTTGCTAATAATGACTCAGAAACTGGTATGGTTGGCAAGCGCCTTACACAGCACTGTGGGCAGGGAAGGTTTTTGGCAGTCATCAGCTATGTGCGATGTAGGTTCTGGCCAACTAACCCAGGGTATGCAGCTAGCCTCATCCTAACTTGCATGAAATGTCGTTGCTTGTGGCTGACAGTGCTCCGGTAATGGGATGTTGTGGTGTCCTGCATCAGAGAGGTATGTTTCCACAATCGCGTCAAATATCACTGTAACCGTTGTCTCCTTAGCAGACCTTTGTTTGTTGTCCCCGTGATATCTTAGCACTCAGAACAAGATCCGTGCCGCACGACATCAACTGCTGTCTGTCTTCTTAGCAGCCCTTGGTGTCTTGATGATGTACTTCCCCGGTAAATGGAGTCTGCAGCTACTGTATCCAAGGGTCAGGGGGAAATAGAACCTGTCGACTTTGCAGTCTTCTCATTGTTTCATGAGATGGTCCAAGTTGTAAGCATTGCAGATCAGGGGATTGTCAAGAGCAATCACAGAAGCACAGATGCTTCTTCAGCTTCTCCCTAACTGCGCGTATGCCTGATCACTGATCACGGTCACACTCTGTGTGCTTTTAGTCCTGTCATTCTGTACGCAGGGCGACTTGCCTAAACCTGAGCACATGCTCGGGTAGTTATAAAGTTAGCATCAGTTTAAAGCTAGGTTGGGTCCAATTTGATGAAGTGATGTGTGAGTAGTTGCACCTTTCATGCAAAAAGGAGCATGTTTTGGCTTTTGCTTAGTGTCCCCCCTCTGCAGAAGTACTGTTGAGCATTAAAACAAGGATTGCCTCTGCTGCTGCACACAGCCTTGTATTGTAGGTAGGGGGAGAGAGAGAGAGAGAGAGAGAGAGAGAGAGAGAGAGAGAGAGAGAGAGAGAGAGAGAGAGAGAGAGTAGCATAGGGTTAGGGTTAGGGTTAGGGTTTCTCCGATACGGAATCCTATACGAAAGCCGATTGAATCGTTCGTTTCAGTTGGTCGTGTTTGAGAATCTCATGGCGGCACGCTGCTCTGTCTACAGGGGTGCGGGGACAGATGCTAATGTCACAATAGCCCTGCACGGCACAAAGGGCTTCGTAGGCGCCACTCGCATTGAGAACGCAGCCGATAACTTTGAAAGGAACCATGTGAGTAGACACGAGCGGAACCATGTGAGTAAGACACAAGCAAAACCATGGGGGCAAGACACGAGCGGAACTATGGGGGCAAGACACGAGGGGCAAAAATCCAAGCTTATTACTCAGTTACTTAAATATTGATTTTGGACACATCACTAAGTAAGAACATTTCGTAGTGTGTGTGTGTGATGCGTCTCGTTATCATGATGCAAGCAAGTGGGTATTAAGCGCTTTAGGCAGACATAATTTGGGTGTGGTACACTAGCCATCTTGGTATGATCAGCTGAATCAGTATTGCTTCTGTAACCTTGTGCATATCTATTGGATCCAAACAACAGATGACCAAGAGGTGTTTTGAACATTTTTGAGCAAGGAAGCAGCTGCAGTGCATACCGCTGAACATTAGAGGTGGCCAGAACCGTACGTGAACACCATTTTACGTGAATTTGTGTGGTGTTGGCCAACTATACTGTACATGAAAGGCGATTCTTCGTTTTGGATCCACTATCTCTGCCTCCAGGCTGACCTGTTTGTGGTGAAAGGCACGGAAATTGGGGACCTTGAGCGCATTGTCATCAGCCACGACAACAGTGGGGTAGGCTCATCGTGGCACTGCCAGCAGGTGGGTATCTCAATTCAAGTTTTCAGGCTTCACGTGGATTTCTTAAACCGCTTTATGGAAGCTTAAGCCCTTGAGTGATGCATGCGTCCCTTGAGTGATGCATGCAAAGGAAAAATGCCCTTGAGTGATGCATGCGTCTTGCGTATTGGATGCTGGAGATGTAATGATGTCCAACAGTGTACCATACCTATACGTGAAAGCATGCTATGCAAGGCTGGTTTAGAATTGTGAGGCATATGGTTTTGATCTTTGTATGTGTGTGTTCCTGGTTCACTGCCCCTGCCAAGCATTTTAACGCTCTACTTGTAGGTACATGTGGTGAGTAACTTGCAGCTTGTGTGAGTGTCTAACCCAAGTTCCTGTTCCTTTTCTTGCAATAAAGAGGGTACCATGGAGCCCACTTTTCCAACCAAAACAAACATGTGTCTGCAGGTTGATGTGTTCAACCCCAGCACGCAGCGCACCTACACGTTTCCCTGCAATGCCTGGCTGGAGAAGACCAAGGATGGTGGCATGGATGGCTGCAGTAAAGAGCTCAAGTTTGGTGAGGGATGGCACAATAGTGTGTGCGTGTGTTTGTGTTGTGTGTGTATGTGTGCGTGTGTGTTCGCGCGCATGTGTGTTTGCGCGCATGTGTGTGCACGCACAATTGATTCTGTGTGTCACATCCGCCATTCGCTGTGTTCCTGTTAACGTAATCCTCAAATCCTATTCTTAATAATTTGATGAAGACACACGCAAGGCGTGACGTTGCACTGATTCAACAGGCCACCTCATCAGATCACCTCATCGGCCTAACTTCCTTCCCTGTGTAAAGTGAAACAAAGCCCGAGCGCCTTCGAACTATGCCTGCAGGCCTGCAAGAGGGCCAAGAGCTGTGTGAGTACAAGATAGAGGTTCATACCGGTGATGTCCGAGGCGCAGGCACTGATTCCAACGTTGAGGTGAGCATCTGGTACCCTACCGTGGACTTACATATTGAGGCAGGCATGCGTGAAACGACTCTCTTGTAGCTGTGCTGCTCGTTAGACAGCAGGTGTGGAGACATGCCGACTCAACTGATGAGGTAGGCATGCGTGAAATACTCTTCCTAGCGGGGGGGGGGGGGGTGGCTAGACATGGACTGCAGACATGTGCCTCGATCCATAGGTGGTAGAAGATGGTGTAGGCACACAGGGAACACAAACCAATGCACAGACAGCCGTCATGTTTTCCGCTTTGTAATTAGTGAGGTCAACTCTTGCATTCGCAGAGTGAATATTATGGGTGTGGATGTGGGTATAGATGTGGATGGGTGGTTTTATTAGTCCGTGAGTGTTGTATAGCTTTAAAGTGATGTGCCCTCAGATCCTATTTGTATGTAAATTCATGACTTTATCAAATGTGCGTGCTGCAATAACAATCGCACATGCTTGTGGCGGTTGTTACAGGATCCTTTGTCACAATTCACAAAGAATGTGTGGGCATAAATATCCAGAACCATGTATATACGATGTACGTTATGTGTTGGCAAGACAGTGCTGGAAATGCGGTCATACATGGCTTGCATGCACATTTCTGGCCAGACCTGTTTGCAAGCAAAAAACAGCAGCAATGACAACACCCTAACTTTTATGATGTCTGCAGATGTGCGTGTTTGGGACAAAGGGGGACACCGGCACGCAGGTTCTGGCTAACAGCCGCAATAACTTCGAACGCAACAGGACGGACACGTTCTTCATCTCTGCACCCGACATTGGCAACATGACAAATTGCCGGGTATGCTCAACCGTGTTTAACTGCTGGAGTCAGTTACTTCGTGATTTGGTTTTTGTTTGGACAGCTTGTTGAGCCAGAAGAAGGATGGTCGAGCTACATTGAAATGAAGTGCAAGTGAAATGCAAGTGCAAAGCACGAAAAGCACGAAATGCAAGTGCAAAGCTACATTGAAATGTAAGTGCAGAGCACGAGCTTGATGGTTGGAGTCACTTATTATGGTCAACAGGAGCCAGTCCTGCTACTCATCCTTTGACTGCCTTGTGTGCGTCCACCCTGTCTCCAAACTCTGAGAGTTGACTTAGCACTTGACCAACGTGTAGCACTTGAAGTCATCCCTGATTTGTCCTCGCAAGTGCTCTGCTGCCTCTCAAAATGCAAACAAAAAATAATGGGCCACAAGAGGGAACCTGTTACGAGCCTTTTAGCACTTAGCATGCTTTGCAACTAAACCTAACACCAGTTAACCAGCGTGGTACTTTGTGACTATGTTGAGCGCCACATACATTGAGTGTAGATAGACACTCACACATGCACACACGCTCACACATGCACACACACAACAGGTGGTATCCGATGGAGCAGGACTTGGATCTGATTGGCATTTGGATTACGTGGTTGTCACAAACGCTACTCTGGGCGTGCGCACCAAGTTCCCATACGGCAACTGGTTTGACTCCAAGTCTGGCTGGGCTCACAACCTTTCACCTGAGGGGACGGAAGGAGACCCAGTGAGTTGAATGCATGGGGCTACCCACCCAGTTTTTTGCAATGGAGAATACAGCTATACCGCAAGAAGTCTGCTATTGTCAAACCCACGAGTTAACCTGCAGCACTTATACGCCACCAATGTTGACTAGCCCTTGCATGTCTCACACCCTGTCTTCTTTAACACCCTGCAACGTCACTAGCACTGTATGCACCCTATGCATGTCACACATCACTGGCACTGGCATTCTTCACACCCTCTGCACGTCACACATCACTGGAACCAGCATTTTAATATCCTCTGCATGTCACACATCACTGGCATCAGCATTCGCCACACCCTCTGCATGTCACACATCACTGGCACCAGCATTTGTCTATCCTCTGCATGTCACACATCACTGGCACCAGCATTCGTCACACCCTCTGCCTACCTCCGGCACATCCTTATCAGGTCAAGCTTAAAGTGTGTTAAAGGGCGCTGCAGCTTGAAATTCCAGTACACCTGGGATTGCATGCAGACGTTATACAATTCCCTGCTTCTTGCCTTTTTCCATTGCCTGCTGCAGTCCAACATTGCTACCTACCAGGTCACGGTGATCACCTCAGACGTGCGTGGAGCAGGCACAGATGGGGAGGTGTACCTGTCCCTCAAGGTGGGTTTTCAGGCGGAGTAGCCATCCCAGGTTGAACGCCTTTGTAATTGAAATTAACCTAAACTGAACGAGGCGGGCTGTGGCTGCTACTTGGCATGCCTGTCCCTCAAAACGGGTATTTGGTGCTAAGGCGTATATGTTAAGAGTCCCTCCAGTGGTCCGCGGCTACCATTGAAATGTGTCTGCTCCTCAAGAAGGTCTGAGGTGCTGTCAAGGTGTGTGTGCTGAAGTATCTAGGAGTCTGTGCCTCCCAGGGTCATGGCCGCATTGAGGTAAACTTCTCAAGAGTAAAATGTGATGTGAAGGTGTATGTCCTTCAGGGTCATGGCTGCATTGAGGTGTACTGTCTCCTAGGGTGATCTTTCTATTTTCTTGGATGTAAGGCTTCATAGATTGTAGGCTGTGTTCCTCCACAATGTAGGCGTACCTTCAAACAAACCACTGCTTGCTCCACCTGCTGCTTGCTACTGCAGTGATACATAGTACGTAGGGAACTGACCCACGTGGCATAAGCTGCCCAAGCCTTGCCTCAACATGTTCTGTCAAAAGCTGGCTCCCAAAAATTAAGATTTAATGAGATACATCAATCCGTGGAATTGCTCCTTTTTTGTGTGCTACATTCCTTGACATCCACGGCAGTAAGTGCAACAAACGGGTTGGCACAAAGTGAATCTTGGCTTTCAATTGATCACTCTCTCCGCAATTTCTCTCTTTCTTTGATACAGGGGGAGCACGGAGCGATGGGAGAGTCGCGGCTGGAGAGTGAGCGCGGCAATTTTGGCCGCAACAAGACTGACGTGTTTGAAATCATGGGCAGTGTCGTGGGGCCTCTCAAGGAGGCCACTGTCAGAATGGTGGGTTAGCGGCTGTGCGCACTTATTTCATGTTGGTCTGGGCCGATTGGTGGCCCCTCTTATAGCTGAAGCAGTTTGAGATCACAGGCAGTGCCGTGAAGCCTCTCAAAGAGGCCGCTGTCAGAGTGGCACTTTTCTTTTGTTGAGCTTATTTGACTGGAGACCCCTTGACAGTAACGCTTGAGTCCATGAGCAAAGCTGCAGGGACTTTTCAAGAAGATGGAGTCTGACAGGTCTCTGATTTCCAAGTGTGTAGGTGACAATGGTGATTGAACCCTTTGTTAGACCATGTTTGATTTGCATGCCTTGTGCAGTGCAATGCAGTGCGCCCTTTTGCTGAAGCACCATCTAAACAAAGGGTGTGATCATGCCTGGAGTCAAGCTGAGATCTAGTCTGCATATTTGACGGGCACATCTCATGCTATATATAATATATAGCAGGGCACAGGATAAACAATTTGACAAAGAGAAATGAGGGCTACACACGTGCTTCCCTTCGTCCCTGGCCTCACTAGGTTCCCAAAGGCGTTGGTGCGAATTGGCACTTCAAGCAAGTGGAGGTGCTCAACATGAAGAGTGGGGCAAAGGTGCGCTTTGTGGGTATGGGTGTACACTGTGTATATGCCTTTGATTTTGGAGTACAATTGCGAACGTGCGTTTTCGTGCTGAGCACTTGTGTGTGGTACCGCTCTTGCCTTCAGGTTGTATGCAGTTTGACCTTTTTGTTCATGAAGGTGCAGCATCGTTTCAATGGGGCTTTAAGCGTATACATATAGTATATAGTACATGCAAACTCAAATGGCACATGCCTTCTACACGTTGGAAGACAATCTCTTCTTTTTCTTTCAAGGCCTAAGATATCAGTGATGTACCACCAAACTGCACAAGTGCCACATCAAAGTGAGCTTGTCAAATTCTGTGCATGCACGCCTCTTTTGCCAGAATAAATGGCGCATGTTCTTCGCACGTCAATATTAGGCACTTTGTCCATTTTCCTCAGGGCTGTATGATAAAATGCTCTACCAACAATGTGCACAATCAAGTGGGCTTCACCAAAATGTGTGCGCAACTATTATCCAGGCCATGTTTGTGTATGATGATTGGCTGGAGGGAGGCAAAGAGGGCGACCCCAAAGCCAGTGTCACACTGCTTGAGGCCTCGTCAGCAGAGGCACGTGCTCAGCGCAAAACGGTGGGTTGGAAACACCGACGTGCAGCGTCGTGTTTTTTGGCAGACCCTGCTATCCCCATGTATTGTGATGTTGTGTTATGTATGTCAGCAATGTGTCAACCAGGCGTGCAAGGAATGGATGGGTATTTTATTTGTGCATGTGTGTGTGTGTGAGCTCTGTCAGAACATAAGAGAAGTTGTATATACATTACATGGCCACCTCCTCCTCCTCCTCCTCCTCCTCCTCCTCTCTTCTCCCCAAACCGCAAGCACTCTTATAATTTGACCTACATTGAAGTAGCATACACAGTAGCAGAAACAATTTCCAGATGCATATTTCGCATCAAATCACTGCTTTCATTTTGCTTTCTGAACCATACTTCCTCTGTGTGCATGTTGCTCTTTACGCAGGATCAATGGCGCGTCAGGACAGTCACAGGAACCCAGTTTGGAGCAGGAACAGATGCTGATGTGTTTATACAGGTCAGCCATGTGCACGTGCAGCGCAGCTTTTGTGTGCGGTGGCTTCTAGCTTCACCTTTACTGTATTTTATAATGCATGCACATAGCTGTGCGTGCTTGATTGGGCTTCCTCCTTCGATACTCAATTGTGTTTATCCAAAGGCCAAAGACGCGCATTTGCTTGTTTAATTTGGATCAGGATATGAGCCTTGTTTATACAAACGTATAAGGCTGAGTCACACCCTGCCTTATTTTTGCACTTGTGCAAAAAACTGCACGATTGTGTAGGCACAAACGCACGCATTTCAGAATGTATACCCAAGCACACATGTAAGTATATACACCTGCATTGTTGTGTAGGCACAAATGCACGCATTACAGCATGTACTCAAACCCGCATGCCGAACATTTTCCTCCGTCCTGCAGATATGGGGACCGAATGGCATGCTTGGCGGATCTGAGATTTTTTTAGACGACAGCAAGAATAATTTTGAGAGGGGGTGCATTGACAACTTTGTCCTTGACTTTCCGTTGGAAAAAGATTGCGGGAACCCTATTCAAAAGGTGAGCAAAGATTGCGGGAACCCTATTCAAAAGGTGAGCTGTTTCTGGTATGGTCACGGATGGGAAGTGCGGCTGGCGCAACTTACCTAGAAGTTCATAACGGTATGGTTACAGAGGGGATTTTTGCAGGAATTGGTCATGTACAATAGCAAGGCCATTTGTTGCTGACTCCTGCATACAAAAAGTAACTTTGTCAAATGTCAGCTGCGATGAAGTGGGCTCTCGCCCCCACGGCCACTTCCCATGTTCATGAGTGTACATACGGCACCAAGTTCCTATGCAAACACCCCCATACACACATACCCGGTATGCACATATGCAACTACGCACATTTAAATAAAACCTCTCTCTCTCTGTCTCTGTTTCTGTTCTCTCTTTCTCTCTCTCTCTCTCTCTCTCTCTCTCTCTCTCTCTTTCTCTCTCTCTCTCACACACACACACACACACACACACACACACATCACACGCATACACACACATGCACATGTACACAAGACACGCATACACACGCAATTACACTGACATGCGTGAACATGTGCACACAACACAGCTGGTGGTAGAGCGCGGCAAGGCCTTCATGTGCGGCACAAACTGGAACCTTGACATGATTGAGGTGTTTGACGTATCGCGAGGCCACACCTACAAGTGGGCGTGTGGCAAGTGGTTCAACGACAAGGACGGGCTGAAGAAGGAGTGGAGCCGAGACAAGATGGGGCAGCAGGAGCAGGACTTGGAGCTGGTGGAGGCACCTGCAGGTTTGTGAATGGATGGGACGTGGGTGTGGGTGTGGGTGTGGGTGTGGGTGTGGGAGTGTGTTGTGTGTATGGATGCCAGGGAGTGTAGCCGTCTCGTAGCCGTCTGAACAAGTTTTTTTAGGGTGAAAGGTGAAAGTGTTGACTGTTCCAATGTGCAGGTGCAGAACCTGCTGGGGGTGCAGCACATGCCAAGGGGGACATGTACCGGCTGGAGTTCAAGACGGGGAACAAGCTGGGTGCGGGCACAGATGCAGCTGTGCGTGTTGAGCTTGCAGATGCCATGGGCCGGAAATGGAAGCCCTACTTTGCACAGGTGTGTGCGTGTGTGCGTGTGGGTGGGCGTGTGCGTGTGTGAGACGGGGCTCTCTGTATTTTGGCATGTGTGTGTACGTGGGTTTTCTATGCCATGCCAGGCAATGACTAGAGGCCTTGTTTGGCTCAGGCAATTAGTTAAAGGTTTTGTGCTTCTGTTTTTAACATCTGTACGTTGCCGTGTGATGAGAATGTGCAGCCCTGTGTGGGATGCACCGTGTGCGCAAAGGAGGAGCCATTTGGTAAAGCATGATGCTAGGTTTGGACTGGTGCCTGTTGTGCCTGTTCACGTAGTGGCATGAACAACGCCATGACTTATACACACACACTCTCACACACATAACACACACTGACAGAATGCCGCATATGTACACAACCCCACACTTGCACACAAACACACCCACACACAATCTCACACTACAGGAGAGTGCTATGTTTGAGCGTGGAGCCACTGACGAGTTCCTTGTGTCCTCACTTGAGCCTATGGACGAGCTGCTCACGGCCAACGTGTACATGGAGAACTGCAGCATGGGTGGCAGCTGGCATCTAGAGGTGTGTGTGTGTACGTGCGTGCGTGCGTGTGTGTGTGTGTGTGTGTGTGTGTGTGTGTGTGTGTGTGTGTGTGTGTGTGTGCGGCAGTGGTAAGTAAGACGACAGTGGAGCAGGCAACTGAACTCATGTTCCAGTATATGAGTCGCAATGGTGTTGTCACATTATAACGTTGCACTGCATTGATGCTGTTACTGCTCCATGTTATTGCAATTACTGCACGAATTGCAATGCTTCTGAGCCCAGCCTGCAGACTTGTGCTACAGTAATGAAGCTCATGTGCAGTAATGAAGCTCATGTGTGAACAACCATGTGCCGTTGTTCCACCTTAAACATAAGTCCTTGAGCCTTGAGCAGAAAAATAAACAGAGCAACTAACTACGCAACGCGCTGGTGTGAGATGCTTCCCCTTTGCCCTTATTTCACCCTGGCTTGTCTAGGAAGATGACCTGTCTGAAGCTGCTTGGTACATTTATCTGTATGTGGCCTATTTGTGCTGAGCCTGGCCTAGGCAAGCACGCCCCGAGCTGTGTTTTGGCGTGTGTGTGTGTGTGTGTGTGTGTGTGTGTGTGTGCCGCCTAGAGCGGAACCCAGTTTTTTACCAAGCACACAAAGTAACGTTACTTTCCTGTGTCATGTGGATTGCAGACCCTGCATGTGACTCAGCTGCCCAGTCAACGCAAGTGGGAGTTCCGTCACGATGGCTGGGTGCCAAAGGACGGGGGGGTCACTCTGAAAGCAAAGGTGCGTATGTTATGCATGTTTCTGTGTGAATGTGTTTGTGTGAATGTGTTTGTGTGTGTGTGTGAAAGGTTCAGGTAGAGGAGCTCTGGTGAATGAAGAGGATCTGAGTAATTAGTTGTGCTGAGAGTGGTGTGTATCTTTCTAAAGTTGTCTATCAAATGGAAGAAATAGACACTGTGATATTGACAAGGATACGTAGATTTAGCAGAGAACATGTGAGGATTGGAGTGTGTCGCACTGAGGATGCAAGTGCAACTGCACGTAATCTATATATGAAAAGGCAGAAAGATGGGAAGACGTTGTGAAGTTTTGCTAAAATGTTAAAAAGTTTAGACGGTGCAGTGTTTTTGCTATGATATGTGGTCGTGGTGCAAAAGTGCAATGTACGCTCTTTGTGTGTTTTTGTTTGGGCGCAGGTTGTTAATGATGTCCCGCTGAAAGGAAATCCCCTGGAGGATCGTCACGCAGATGTGGACCAAGTCACAGACCAACAGGTAAAAGGATGGTGCTTGAATTACTTGACCCGTGGATGCTGATCTATTTAAGACCCTGGACACAGGCATGGTGAGGAGGAAGCAGGATCAGGAGAGAAAAGATGTGCAGGGTTGCATTATCTCGTTTTGATGGTTTGCACAGAAAAGAAGCCTGCAAACACACAAATACGCACACAGATCACGCACACACATGCATGCCCCCACAGGCGCTGTCCGAGCCTGTACCTAAATCCATTGACTACGAGCTAGTGGTCCAAACAGGGAATAAATTAGGGGCAGGTACAGACGCCACTGTCACTGCTGAGATCGTGGGCAGCCTGTACACAGCACAGCACACTTTTGACCAGGTGAGGAAGCGTGGTGTGCTTCTTTCCGTGTGTGTGTGGGTGGGTGGGTGGGTGGGTGTGGGGTGTGACTGTTGTGTGCACGCGTGTTGCATTTTGGACTGAGAGCGGGCGTGGCAGGTCTCTGAAATGTAGACTGAGGTCTTTAGATTGGAATGGCCTGAGGAGAACTGTGTCCAAACATAGTCTACTTCTAAGGGGCTGTAAAGTCTTTGGTGTCAGGTTCCAAGCATGCACAAACACACACAAACACAAATACGCACACATACTCAAACATACACAAACATACACGCACAGGAGAAAGCTCTGTTTGACCGCAATTGCGCTGATCGGTTCAGAATCTACATACCAGACTGCGGGGACCTGCAGAGCCTAAGGGTAAGGGCACACACCATATATGCACATACACAAATACATACACAACAAACACGTGCACGTACACACATACATACACAAAACAGTCACACATACACACACGTGCATGTTCACACTCGATTCAATGTGGTGCCGCATCAGACCTTTTTTTAATCCTAGTTTGCTCTGAACAGAAAAGGAGGTTCTTTTTGGTTTGCATCGTGAGATGCAGTTGGGGGGGGGTAATACCAAGGAAATAACACAGCACTGCTACCCTTTTTCTGCGCTACAAGTACTTGCACCACTATAGCCTCCAATTTCTGCTCTCTGCAACCTGCAACTCCTGGTTGCCTTTGTGCAACACACATGCGGCACATGGCGTGTGTGTTTGGGTGTCGGCAAAACAGTCTTCATGTGGGATAGGCGCGGTAGTGATGCAGCCTGTTAGCGTGATGCGGCCTGTTAGCGTGCACAGGCATCACACAAGACGGACATAGGTGTCCTGGATTGAGGTGGACACACTCAGATCTGTACACACAGGAAATGTGCAACATGCACACACAATCACGATTACACCCGTGTACACACACATGAACACACACGCACACACATGTAAACACACAAACACACACAGGTGTGGCACGATGGGTTTGGTGTGGGCAAGACGCAGCAATGCTGTACCCCAAGCAGAGCGTGCACTTCTGCCGACGAGAGCTGGCTGGTGTCAAAGGTCACTGTTGAGGCCTTGCCGTACGGGTCCCGCTACGAAGCTGTGCTTGATAAATGGGTGAGTGAGGAGGGGGGGGACAGTGTAGGCGTATGTGTGGCTACACATTTGTAGTAGGGTGGTGTTTGAAAGAATGTCACCTGCAGAGGTATGCTTTGCTGACCGTCTAGTGATGTGTTTCATACCATTGATCGTGGCTTGCACATACCAAGCTGTGTGCGAGGCTGAATGAGGTACCGCAATGATCTAACTCCTGAGTGATTTTGTTGTGACATCTAATGCTCCTATTTCACGCACATTGACAAGACAGCATATCCGTTATATTGCTTCAGATACAACATCATTTAACAATTTTAACAACACTTTACTTCATTCTTGGTGCGTGCACAGTTGAAAGGTGGCGAGTCAAAAGCAGTGGAGGCGCCTCTGCGACTGGTCCAGGGTACCCCTCCCTCACAAACTCCTGAAGGAGCTGCCAGTGCTGCTGCAGCCCAGCAAGAGCTTGAGGTATGTGTGTACGTGCTTGTGCACAGCCCAGAAAAAGCTGTACGTTCGTTTTAGTGTGTGCAAGTGTGCATCAGGCTGGTTGTGTAATGGTGGGGGTGTGTGGAGGGATGGCGTGAGGTTTGGGTCTACATTTTTCGCCCTTTGTCCTGTCTTCAACACAAGAAGTACGCACGTTGCAGGAACCATTCAAATTTTCCACATGTGCAACAATTTGTTGCAGTTTACAGTTTGCATGCTGTCTTCACTGTCCAGGAGGGTTTCATCTTTTTAACTTGCATCACTGTGATCGTGCTTTCATATGTGTGTGAAGTTTGTGTGTGTGTGTGAGTGAGTGGTGATGAGCCATTGCTCCTTGTACATATAACTTGTCGCAGGCCTACAAGCAGCGTTTGAAAGATGGATTTGCGGATGGTGATGTGCTGAACGAACAGGATTGGAAAAAACTGCCCCAGTTCCAGGTGAATCTCTGCACGTACACATGCTGGTGGATGGGTGACAATGAATGTCAATAGACATGCTAGTGTTCACACAAGGTTTTTTGCTCTTTCCTGTTCAGTGAGGCAGACTGCAATGATTCAAGACTTAGGCGCGGACATATCTACGACTTTCACTAAAAATTGCAGAGGGGGTCAACAGAGGAATTGCCTGAAAATGTGCATTATTGCATTCAGAAGGCAGCCACTCACAGCCACTTCATCCGATCGACACCATTTTGGTATCAAAGTGGTATCAAAGTGTTAGCTTGCATTGAGAGATTGAGAGCTACCCGAGCATGTGCCTAGTTTTATGTGGGTCGCTTTGCGTGCTGAGATAGACTGGAGCAAGCACACATGGTGCATGTAAACCCTAATGTGGTGATTTCCATGGGAAATTGGCTCAAATCCTCATAAAACACCAAGCACTCAGTTGTTTTCTCATTTTTGTTGCAATGATGTTATTTTCTAACAGGGATTTTATACCATGAAAAATAATCCAGATTGGTGTAGTGGGTGATATGGATGAATCTGTGGTAAAAAATGGGGTGCACGCTGCGGCTTATCAGGCATGTGCCCCCAAATTAGGCAGCCTCAAGCAGAAGTGCTCTGGAAAACATTTTGATGCCTAGTTTGAAGCTACCAAATTTGGGGGCCCATACGCAGGGAACATTTGAAAAACATGCCCATTTTGGGGGGAGTTGTCCACCTCTGTAAAAATGGTGGGATCGTGGGTGGTGGAGGTCACACAAACTACGCCAACCGTACTTGCTTACGCGCAGGTGCTGGGCTGCTGAACACCCTACCACATTATGTGTATATTAGACGCATATTTCTGTGAAGGTTCCCACCCATGTGTAGGGATTTGGAAGGGCTCTGGCACGGATCTGAGGTCCGTACCTCATAAAATGATTTGTGTGTATATGTGTAGGGTGGTGGAGCCTTGGGTCCAGGAGATGATGGAGTGGAACCTGACGTGCTTGATGGAGCGGCATGGGTGGACTTGCCGCACATGAAGGTGATTATTATGGCAGAGTAAGATCTTGAAGGCTCGAAAATGCCAAGTCTACATTCTACAAAGGATTTCAAGACAGCCATTTCAGCGTTCCACTGTGACGATGTTGTAAAAGAGTACAAGGGATGAATTTATGAAAGCTGGTGAGACCCCCCTGGCAAGTTGTGTGCGTGTCATTGTGATACTTTTTCGTTGGCAGTTGGCACAATATGCGCAGACGCACGAAACGCACACACACACACACATGCACACACACATACACACACGCACACACACTCACACAGGATCAGGATAAGACACGCAGTGGCGGCAACAACGCTGGAACCCAGGGGCAACAGCAGGAGCCGACCTGTGACTGGGACAAGTTTACAGGCCCCTACAGTGAGGTAAGTGCAACTACGTAACCAGGGCTGTGCAATGACACCGTAATTTCTGTGTAAATCCACCGTCAAGTGTTTTTTTGCTGTGTAACGTCGAGACCAGGGTTGAAATCCTGAGTAAGACGCAGACTTATTGCGATCCTGTATCCTTTCCTTATCCTTTCATTGTACAAATAACGGTTATGCAACATTTAAATATGAGGAGAAAATAGTTTAAATGGCCATTTTGGGGTCAAAATACCACACCGTCAATTACGGCGTCACCCGTCAAACCTTATTTTGACGGACCGTACCGTCACACCGTCATTGCACAGCCCTATATATATAACTATATGCTATATTCACACACTTACTCGTGCAAACGCATATACATTCATGTCAGACACAGAAAAAGGGTGGGTCAGCATGCCAGCGTCCTCTGGTCTTGAACATTCGGGATTTGCCAATTGGCATGAGTGATTAACTTGCGGGAAATGGAAAGCATCGTACCGTACGCCACGAACTCAGTTGCGAGGAAAAGGGGCTCGTTCCTCAATACGCAGGCCTTGTGCAAGAACTTGTGTGTAAATTTTGGATCAGTGACGTGCGATCCAGCGCATGTAAAGCCTATGAGTTGAAAGTTAGCAGTCGTCAAGGACCACAACTCGCAGTCCGTATAATATGTGCAAGCTTACAGTTGGCACCATACGATTGCGTGCTGTACAGAGCACAACATGTCTGGAGCTTGCTTTGCTGGTGCACGTAGCAACACACTTTTAATGATGTACCTTGGAGATTTCATTTGTTTGCTATTCATTGACGATTGAAATGACACTTGTATTAACAGTCAACCCTGTGCGATACATGTTTTACAGGATCCGGAGTATGATGTGACGTATTACTACAATAAAAAGACAGGAGTGAGCGTTTGGGAGAAGCCGCCGGAGAGGGAAGCATTTGAAAAGAGATATAGGGAATGGCAGGCTAAGCAGCGGAATAGTTAGTGCAACATTAAGCAAGTTAAATCATCCTGTGTTCCTTTTTTATACGAGTTAAAGAGTAATGTCGCACCCACGTGGTGGCAGTAACGAGTCAAATGATTCAACTGGTTTTTCAGTTGAGGTTGTTTGACTATTCGAGAGGCATATATAGCGATGTAACCTTACCTTACCTTACCTTTGACTATTCTCATTCAGTAAGCTGGAGGAGCCAGACGAAAGACAGAGTTCTTGTTTTGGTATTGCGGTATTTAAATTTGCTCAATAATCTGCTCACCCAGATGGTTGAGTAAACTTTCCAGCCCTGAAGGGGAGGCGCGGGGGGCGTCGATGTGCAGAGTCTTTTGCTTTGCTGTGACAGTAATGTCCAGTTTGTCGTAATCTGAACTAGTGTCCATAGACTTCTAAATTAGTGTTTCTGACATCTTCTCTCCCCCGATTTCATCCTGTGTCACATGTATGGACATCAAAAAGTATAAAGTATTAACCCCAATAAATTTGGCGGGGGCCACGAAGAATTATATAAAACTAAAACGTTGACCACTCCGCACCAATCTTTACTTGGGAGAAGCGACTTTGCACACCCACACAACAAAAAAGAAAGACAAAAACAGCACTTCCCCGGCTTCTTGCCGGCAACGACACAAAATTGCATCCTGGCAATTATCCGCACCCCACAAAACGATTTTGTGATGGCGTGTCATAAGCAACACAGATAGGCGTATCAATTGTGCTGCCGCGTGAGACAATTAACGCTCTTATAAAACAAGCTGATATGCCATAGTATGCAGCGATAAAACAATTTATTTGTTATTCATTTGCTCCCTGCACAAACTGCCACACACCTAAATTAACAATCCGGAAGTCAAAATGAAACTCGCACGCCTAATCTCACTTTTTTTGCAACTCCTGCAGGAGATCTCCGAGCACTTTACTAAGGTGCGGCAGCAGCAGCCCAATGACTTGTTTCTTCACTGCTGGGTCAATGCTGGCCTGCTCGATCTCACAGTGCAGGTCATCAAGCTCATCCGAGGCTGCATTCGGGAAGCTGCACAGCAGATATTGTAGATGTAGTAGCTTTGGATGGTAGGATAAACTGTGTGGTGGTCCTTTCTTTCATTTAGTAATGATGAGTGGTTTTGTTCATCTGTGTTTGCATGGCGAGCCTGTACCGATGATCAGGCAACGGAAGAAAAAGCAGCCAATGCCTATGTAAGCGTGAAAATGTGACTTGTCACCGTAGACGAGTTGCAGTGAAAGAGAACAGCACTATGCATGCATTGAAAACCCCTTCTTACGTATATCAAAAAAGGACGAGCCATATTTGTAATGCAATAAAAAGCTCTCACGTCCATGCAGCTGCTTGAGCTGTGGTAAGCAGAATCAATAAGGGTAGACTTCTGCCAAACGTGGATTTCTGGTGGACAATCCTTTGTGTACACCATTTTACTTTTCAAACTAAAGATGCCAGTCTTTTAAAAAGTCCGGAAATACTATTTTTTTGTCACTCCCCAGTCTGGATATTTGATAAATGGGGTTCTCATGTCGATTATAGTTTGCTACCCCAGCCCTCCACACACACACACACAAACACACACACACGGGCACTCCCCACACAATAACATAGCTCGCACCTGGCTTTCCCTACACAATTATATTAACAACAGCACGCACCTGGCGTTCCCCTGCAAGTTACTCCCGGCCAGCTCCCAAGCAAGCGTGATCTCATAGTCAAATCCGTGACGTCGTTTACCTCGCACAATCCTGAGAAAATCCAGAAAACAAGCAAGATGTGCAGAATCTGCTTACGGACATGTATTTCATGCCTTTTCATTCGAGCAGCTAACACCATGGCGTTGTGTACAAATCGTGCGCAACCCTGCAAGAGCCCCTAAAATCTGAAGCAAAGAGTAGAGGTCATTGCAGGAGGCCAACTTATTTGCATCTTTTGCAGCGTACAATTTTGATCTGAATGCTCAAAGACCCTAACACTGGCAGCCTGACAGGACCTGGTGTATCTTAACACTCGTAACTCTTTACCCCAAGCCTTTACACCCTTTTCTGACTGCGGTTTCCGTAAATACCCTATTGTATAATTCCTTTCGATAAACGTAGCAGCACTATATTGAGAGGCAACAAGCACCAGGAATCAGCTTAATAATACGTAGTACTTATAGTGTTGAGGTAGCAGAATTAGTACGGCCATCCTAATTCTGGAATTACACTAAGCGAACATGCAGACACTTGAGGTAGACATCAAGCTGGCCACAAAAGAGGTGGATATATATGCACGCACACAAGGCACCAAAGACGTAATTTCTTGCAGCAAGCAAAGCCTTGCACGCTCACCACGTGTTCGCTGAACCAGTTAGAGATTTCAGCTCTTTAACTGTGAGAGGGCCACACGTACTCCCGACAAGTCTTGTCGTTAAAAACTCCTTCCCCTGAGGCATGAAAGACGTAGGAGCGGTAAATTTGTGTAAGTGCTTGTGTTGAATGTGTGTGAATATGTGTGTATGCCAGGGATGTGTCATACGGTCATTTGGGACGTTCAATATGGTAAAATACGCGTTAAATAGAAAGACGCCGTATGACACATCCCTGGTGTGTGCCTTTGTGTGATTTAGAATGTACGTGCGTGTGAGTGTGTGTACGTGTATGTGTGAAGCAGTGCATCAAGTGTGCGCTTAAATCCCAAGGGCGTGTCTGCTTGAGAGGAGCACAGACACCTGCAAGCAGTAGGTACGTTTACAGAGTACTTGCAAGAGGGATACTTAGTACCAGTTGTGCACTACCATCGACAAGTGCCCCAAAGTTAAAGCACGTCCTCAGCTTCTATTGTACACACAGCCATTGCCACTCACCAAATCTCAGCTTCTATCACATACCCCAGTCATCGCAACTCACCAGATCTCCCCAGCTTCTTTCCTCAAAGGTCCCTGTGCAATTTTGTGTGAGAAAGGGAGTGAGAAACTTGTACAAAAAACAACAAGATGATCCCTTGCTTAGCACGAACTGACAAGTTGAGGTGCGTGACGTTGTGTGGTAGAGGAAGCGTGGACAGGGGAGTAGAAGCGTCACAGATATAAGTAGGGTTGGCCAGAACCGTATATATACACCGTATATGACCGTATATTTCGGGATTTGCCTGCCAAAAATAACGTATATACACCGTATATACATGGTTCTGGCCAACCCTAGATATAAGTCCCTGCTTTGATATTCCAAGTGGACAGCCTGAGCTGACTGCTCACTGCCATCCTTTCTTTCTGCCGCTACCTTTGAAGAACCGCTAAACAAATAACAATCTGCTGCAATTCTTACGTGATACAAAATCACACAGCTCTAGAGTTTTGTGTGGCAGGCCTGATGCGAGGTGCGTGCAGACGAGTGCAGACGAGTGCAGGGAGTAGGAAGGAGCTTAATAGTACGCGACAGGAGAGGTGTTTGCAGCAAGACGGCCCAAAGCGGATTGTTCTTCCTGTTCTGTTCTACCTATCCTGCTCTTCCTACCCTGTTCTTCCTGCCTACCCTGTTCTGTCAAAGTATTTTGGCTGCTGAACAAGCCACGTTTTGGCACGCACCCCTACGTTGTTGCACATACACTCTTACCTGTCTCAGCACTCCACTTACTTGTTGTGCATGCGCCCTAGCGTTTCTGATGGCATCTCTGACAAGCTACGTATCAGTCAGTACACATTCCTTCTCTGGTGCACATGCGCTCTTACGTATCAGCACACGCCCCTTCTTTGTTGCACATGCACCTTAGCGATCCATGGCATCCCTGCTGCGGACATCAGCCTACCAACCCTTTGCACCTACCACACAACAGCAGACAGCAGAGCATCTGATTAGTGTGCCCTCCCACGTGGCCCCATGCTCTAACTCCTTCTCCCTCCCTACTAGCTTTGAACACTGAATGGCGCAAAGGACAGTAGCACACGATCAGCCTCCCTGCTCCCCTCATAAACTCACCCTTCAGTAAACTGCATGCCGCTCTGGGCAGCTGCTCATAGGTACATTCAAATTGCAACGTCTGAGTTGCAGTCGTTATATTCCCGAGTCGGTCCCGGCTGGCAACTGTGCGTTTCTGCCTGGGGTGCTCTCAGGTGGTGTGTGGGAGGCCACGATAATATTAAGCTACTTGCGTGTGGCTATCCTGTCTACCATACATATAAATAGCATACTTGCATGTGGCTATCCTGTCTACCATATATATAAATTGCCAATAAATTGCACTACTTGCATGTGGCTATCCTGTCTACCATATATATAAATTGCACTACTTGCATGTGGCTATCCTGTGTACCCTACATATGAATAGCATGTGGTTAGCCTACCTACCCGCGTGGCGCCATGCACTAGCCACCTCCCTTTCCTCCCAAGCTTATGCGCACAATGACGCCAACAGGTGATGAGGGCCACCGCCCAACGCACTGCACGATGCAACCCAAATAACTATAACTACGTAGCGAGGGGTCACACAGACACGGCACCCTACTGACCCCCCTACCCTACCCGCACGGTTCCACTGCACGATGCCTTTCATTACTAGTAGGTAGTGAGGGCACACAGACACGGCAACCCACCGACCCTCCTAACCTACCTGCATGGTTCCACGCACTAGCTCCCGTTTTGCCCTGCTGCTCCAGCAATCTTTGCTGCTCTGCAGCCTCCTGCAATCATAAACGACGATGGTGCTGGGATGCTACCGGGTATGATGTATGATGTATGATGCTGGGTTTGATTGAGGATGGCCAGAACTGTGCAATTGTACCCATCTAGGGAAAGGTTTGCCTGTGGGCTTTTGCAGGGGCTTGCACATACAATACAGTTGCAGCTCTAGAGTATTGTATGTGCGTTCTCTTGTATAAATATACAGCCATACAAAACACACGTGTGATGTGTCATATGTATATTCGTATATTCGTATAACAGCACAAATGTACAGCAACAGGAATGGCTGAAGTAGACAGGAAAAAGTCTTATTCACGGACAGACACACTGAGACGCGACAGCAAAGCAGCCTAACATCCGTAGCACACTAGTTGCGTCTGTGGGCATTTCAGGTTAGCAAGATGGGGCTGTGGTAATTTATGCACGAGCTGCAGAAGGCTTGGTGCGCCTGTCTGTGCATCAATACGTCACATCGCACTGCATCCCAATTACTGGAGTTATTTTATATATGAGCGTCTGTTGCGTATGATTGTGTATGTATGTATGTATGTATGTATGTATGTATGTATGTATGTATGTATGTAT
>Ga0307947_1000275_pt1 | contig 34044 bp, 34 predicted proteins | sample OrgLakmetagen232_FD_201840 | JGI IMG/M metagenome (GOLD analysis project Ga0307947, IMG submission 201840) | Saline water microbial communities from Organic Lake, Antarctica - #232 | ecosystem: Environmental > Aquatic > Non-marine Saline and Alkaline > Saline | place: Antarctica: Organic Lake...
TTTCAATTTTCGACACTGGTTGATTTTGTTTCACCAGCCAATTGCCATCAGCCAGAGACTCGGGCTGTAGGCCATCCTTGTAACCCTTGTAACCCCTTAAACTCAATCAGGTGAACCTCCCACTGGTTTAAATTTTCTTGTCTTTAGCAAGCTGTTGAAAGTTTGGGTTGCGGGTGGTTACGCGAGAGGAGCACACAGTGCTAGGTAGGAATAGGATGGCGTCAGGACGAGAAGAGGCTTTTAAAGCTTTGCTGTTAGTTTTGGTAGCAACCAAGAGGGCAGTGTTTTTTGTTTTGTTGGCAGTGTTTCTCAGATCTAGGCCTTGCTCTGATAGTTTATCTGCGCTGCCTACATCAGTGTAAGCAATTTGGTTAACACCGCATGGTCCCTTTTGTAGGGCTTGGACAATCAGCACACTTGCCGTTTTTTTTTTTTTTTTTGGTGGGTTTTGTTACACGGTCCTCAGCAAGGGCCTGACAGAATGAAGGAAATAAACCTATAAGATTGGGAAAAGGAAAGCTCCTGCCTAAACAGAAAAACCCTCCTTGAAAAACCACAGTCTGAGAAATTGGCCCACGCTCGCAAGAGCACAAGCTAAGATTTATGGCGTTTTATAATCATGTTCCTCATTTTAGTGTGTTGGCAGCCTGAAAGTATGTGAAGCCCACTATCAGTCCAAGGGCAGATAAGGCAGTTTGCATTGGGAGAGAAGCCGTGTTTTTGATTAAAACTGTACCAGTGCGATATCTCATCACATTACGCTTTTCGTAGAATTTGAGACTACTATTGTTCCAGAAAGCATTTGTGGCTAGCTTGGCCTTTAAATCAGAGAGTGCACGAAGCCTAGGTGAAGTTGCCCCTCTTCCGCTGGGATTCTCATCGATGTCTTTAGCCGCAAGCCAGTAAAGGTGTGTGTATGCATTACCGTCTGGAGCCGGAGGCTGAAAGTGCATATTATGACCTCCGTCATGTAAGGCAGAGTGTTTGGCAATTGCATCTGCACATTCATTTCCGGCAATGCCACTATGGGCTTTCACTTTATAGAAGCAGATAGGTTTTGGTGAAGCATAAATCATAGATACAATTTGTTCTCAGCAGGTTTGAGTATATATGGTCTCGTTGCATTTCAGGGAAGAATAGCTGTTTTCTAATTTGGCTTAGGGAGCATGCACTGTCCGTTGCAATCTGGGTATACTTGTTATTGGTAAGCACTGCTGCAATCCCTGTGAGCTCAGCTCTATTAAAGAGAGAGAGAGAGAGAGAGAGAGAGAGGGAGAGAGGGAGAGAGAGAGAGAGAGAGAGAGAGAGAGAGAGAGAGAGAGAGAGAAAGAGTGCGAGAGAGTGAGTGCGAGAAAGAGAGATGAGAAGCAAAATTGCCTGGACGAACGTTGCTTGCGCACGATTAGTCGGGCACAATTATTTGTAAGCGCAAAACAACTTGCAGGACACACATTGTCAACAACAACACAATTTTGAACGTAACCTTGCATGTGCAAGTAACTGGACAGGCCATATATATTAGGGGGAAAGCACCTACCTGGTGTGAGAGGGAAAAGCCCTTATCCAGGATCTCATCATACAGGTGATCATGGGGAAGGGCCTGTATGATGAGATCCTGGATAAGGGATTTTCCCTCTCACCTATGTGGTGATCATGGGGAAGGGCTCCAGGGTGAGCTCTGATGATGGCCTCAAGGCGCGCCTTGAGGCCATAATCAGAGCGGACGTGCTGCGGCGGACGTGCTGCACGGAAAAGGGCATAAACAAGGAAGCAGCAAAAGAGTAAATCAAACAGCAAACGAGGGAGGTGGTTTTCATCTTATTTGAACAACTAACGCGTGCAACAACTAATGCGTGCAAAACTAACCCGTGTTCCTATCAGCCCCAGGTCCGCGAGGCCTTGGTCAGGCTCCTCATCAATATCATAGATTACATTGACAAACACTGCAGTCCTCCCACTGCAAAAACAAGGGTTTAGCTGCATAAGATAGAGGTTGAACATAATGACAGAAATGCTGCACATGCAGGCTGCAAGGCCTGCTAAATGCCTGCTGAATGCCTGCTAAATGCCTGCTTCAAGGCGCCTGCATTGAACCCTCTAGACTTACTTTCTGGACTCGTAGCCGTCCAGGTCAATGGCTGCAGATGTGGTCACAATTTTCCGTGTCCACGTAGTGCGGTCCTCATGAGGACCGCACAACGTGGACACACGACCTGGGGGACAGCTTCTTCCCTTGTGCGCCCACATAAATTGTTGTCATTGGACTGCAAGCAGTGGATCAAAAAAGGGAGCCTGTGTGAAGGGAGGAAGTTAAACAACGCATCGTGCACTACAATTCATCACGATGCATGCACCAATGAAGGCAACTTGCGAGTTTCTTGTGTGCGCTTCACAGCCTCCCTTGTACGACTGTGCACGTCCTAACAATGGGGACGGAAAGAGGGTGCATTGTGATTCACGCGGCCTGCATGATGCACAGCAGATCCTGCTTCGCGAAGTCTTCATCTACTTCTTGAGCCCCGGTCTCACTTCCAGTGGCGTCCAATGACAACAGGCTCACCTGTAACGATGGAAAATGGGGAAGACGGATTTGAACCCGCAAGGCGTACCTTTGACCTCTCAATTATTCAATTGACGGATTAAAAAGAAAAGACTGACAACCCCAAATTCTGAGTATTTGTTTACAATCCTATCGGATTGACGAAAAGTACTCACGTGTGCAAGCACGGATGATGGGTACGTCTGAATATATCTAATTTAATCTGGTATTTTCTGATTTATTACGACCGGTGTCGTTACAGTGCGTCAGGTTTATGATGCCGCCTCGCCTCCTCCAAAAAATAAAAAATAAAAGAATTCTAAAAATCTAACAATTGTCATGACCGTTGTTTTGACGAAACTTGAGCCGCCCCACTACTGTACTGCACTGTACTGTGAGCCTCTTGACGAAACTTGAGAGCCGCCCCACGTACTGTTCGTTGTTCGCGAATGCAAGACCCAAAAATGCGCACAGGAACCCTTGCAGTTTAACGGGTTCAGGTCAGCTGTCAAAGTGTGGGAAGGGTGGTTGAATCAAACAGTGAACAGTGCTGCAACTAAATTTACGCGATGCGACGGAAGCTGACTCGTCCCTAGAGAACGCAGATGAAGAGGCACAACTTATAAAAATGATCTTTCAATTTGCATAAAAAATCTTTTAAAACTTGTGCATTGAATTGAGATTCAGGCCTCAGGCAGTCTGGAGAGAGGTACATGGACAGGACCCTTCTTCTTCCTGTTTCAATTGAGCTGCCAGTGGCTTATCACTCTAGGATTGCATGGCTGCACCCATGGTTTCCGACAATTGTGCTCCTTTTGAATTGCCAGAGTACTTGAAAACGGCTCTGAGTAAGAATGTTGAGGAACGAAGCACGGTTTAGGACCTGAGGTCACGGATTAAACTGTGAGACTTGCTTTAATGGCTGAAGCTTAGACGAAAGTCCTCGGGTTTGTAATAATCGTGATAGCGGGATGAACATAAGATAAACACAATGTTATAGTAACTATCAGGCTGCGGAATGGAAACCGGTGGTATGTGTGTTGCAGTGCTACTCCTAGGATAATGTGGAGAGTTTTGTGGTGTCGTTTAAGTGTCAAATGCAGCTTATGCTGTTCTTGAGCCTTTTGTGCTTGTACAAGATAGGAGAGGTATTCACACGACATTTGACTTTGCTCAAGTGTATATCACATTGTTTGGTCAAGTTTCATTGTCAGGAAAAAATCTCTCTTTTATGTGACCATTGTGTTTGTGAGCAGATTCAAGATGAATCGCATGCCCTTTTGATGTGTAGAGACGCAGATGTTTGTGCCTGAAGGAGAAAGTTCGCTTACCTATTCAGTCAATATTCGGATGATTTTCAGAGCAACCTTATTTGCGACAACAAGTCAGTGCCCAGATGGTTTATGATTTCCTCTCGCAACATAACAAACAGCCTTTTGCCTTTGTTCCCATTCCAGGTTTTTTTTTGTGCTACAAGGCTGGGGCTACGGCAACAAGTGTCACAGTTTTTACACATTTAATTTACGCAGCCTAGCAGTCGCTTGTGTTGACTGATGGCTTTATCTGTAAATTCTGTATGATGTGGATTTATTGTTGACTGACGAGGACAGTCACAGGCCGATCAGCTGAACAGTCTGGCAGAAGGTCCCCCCATGTAAATATAAATCATAGTCAGGGATATGGATCGGTAAGGGAATTGTTACCTAGGTTGGGGACGTTCAGATGTTCTGGCAAATGATGTGCAGACACTTCTGAGCCAAACTGACTGTCGCCACTGGCAAGTGAGAGATACAGGTGCCAAAAGTTGACAGTGACAGAGGTGATGAATCAGGGTGTTCTTTTGTCCCATACCTCAGATGCCCCCCAGAGGCATATATAGCGATGTAACCTTACCTATAGTTCAATACCTGTTACTTGGATAAATGTATTGCACGAAGCACAGAAATGGCATCTGTCGGATTACCCTTTTAAGAAACGTTTCATACCATCTTAAGAAGCTTTGCTCTGCACATCATCACGATTGTCCCTCGTCACACCCTGACTATGAGCAGCTGTTAAGTTACAGACTTCCGCAATTACAGTAGAAGACATATCAATAATAGTACAAGCAGGCCTCATATCAGCCAACCACTTTCAGTTGCAACGGTGAAACTCGTTTCCTTGAAAAGCTCAACGTTGCGTAGCAAGTACATAACTTGGTGTGTCCAAAGCAGCACCACAAACTAGATGCCAGCGGAAACAAATTTACAATGACTATTGGCACAGTCTTGCCACAAAATTTGCAAGGATTCCATCATGACACAGAAAACCATGCACTTATCGTACAGCCGTCTGAACTCTCTGCATCACGTGTTGCTTTCCACCCTTCCACCCTTTCATCTAAACCTCCTATCCTATTTTCACATTTCGGTGAACATTCCCTCCTACTCACGCGTCTCCACTTCATACATTTCCACGACCAGCAGATTATATACAAAAGCGACTGGCTAGCTAGAATTTATGTACAGGTCGGCATCACTATCAAACCGAGACTATGCACATGCACCATCTTATGCTCCCTGATACGTTCAATCTCCACACACCCACACCCACACCCACACCCACACGCACACACAAACACACACACAAACACACATATGCAAACACAAACACCAACAACACACACAATCAGCATATAGAAAGCTCATTAGGTGACCAGCAAAAATCGGCGTCAGCCATGCCAAGGCAGCTAGTTGGCAGGAGCCTCAATCCTTGCACTTACACCTTTCAGCCCGCCAGTTTGACTTTATGAACCACCAAGCCTGGGACGCCGGTGGACACCTTTGTGCCAATTTGACGACGATCAAGAGCCTGCTTCAGAGCTCCTCGCTCCTGTTGTTTCTTCCCACCTCTGCCCTCCAGCTGCTCAATGCCGCTGCCGCTGCTGCCACTGCTGCTTCTGCTGAGGCTTGTGGTGGCACTGCCACTTTTGCTAGACAATACATAAGGTGAGCTGCTGCTGCTGCTACTGATGCTGCTGCTACAGATGCTGCTACTGCTGCTGCTGCTGCTGCTGCTGCTGATGCTCGTGTCGTCGCTGGATCCAGCCCTTTGGTGATCAGGCTGGAAGCCAGTGATCACTGGCCAATAAACGCGGTCGCCCTTGTGCTGATCTGTGACAGAGCTGGCCGTGGTATTGGCGGTGGTCGTGGTAGTGAGAACGCAAGAAGGCTCTGTGCTTAAAGCAGAGGTGGATGATGCGGGGTAGAGCTGTGGGGTGACCTGCTCCTTATGGATAGACCCCTGCCATCTTGACTTGAGCGTTGCAGCAGAGCGCCACGGAGGGAGGGGAAGGTTCTGTGGTGTTTTAACATGGGTGGTTAGACAAGATCAATTTCATGCAGGAACGGTGTGGCTGGTGCAAGTACAGAACTGCAACCTGTTTTACACTAGTGCCACTTTGATTGCAATGCATTCCAATATGAGTGATATAATACAGACGAACGTACAGAACACACACATGCAAGCACATGTCTGCAGAGCTTTGCAGGTATCGCTCTCAGCTGTTGCAGGTCACCACACAAACCAACAGTGAGCTTGATTGAAACAGCAACTAAAGCTCGCTCACCATGCTCTCAAACTCGCGTGCCATTCTTTGGGCAATCACAACCACAAGGAGACCCATCTGGCTAGCCTCCACGACTAGCAGCTGTGGTAGGGTGGCTATGAAGGCGGTGTAAGAGGAATGGTCGACTGCTGCCTTTGGAAGCTCAAAGTGCGCGCGAAAGTTGGGCTCCACCACCAGATCTGCCCCGTCACCTGCAACATCGTCAAAAGGTGCTTTTATGCATCGGCATTGTGGGTATGGGTAGGGTTGGCCAGAACCATATATATACGGTACATATACGTTATTTTTTGCAGGGGAATCACCGAATATACGGTCATATACAATGTATATACAGTTCTGGCCAACCCGACGTATGGGCCAGGTCAGGAGGGGAAATTTGTTGTTTGTTTGTCCTTGCATTAGTTCACAGATCGTATAACTCCGCACCACTTTTAGTCAGCCCACCATTCCCTGCCAGAAATCGTCTTAAAAACAAACCTCGTCATTTTCCACTTTAAATGATTCTGGGTAGTTAGAAGAAGTATATGAAACAATTTTGCGCAAAATAAATGGGTTTGGGGTCAAGGGTGTGATTGGGGGGCTGGATTCGTGCCATTTCCCTGCCAAACTTACTAACTATAGTGACATGAGTGCAGAACTGCATGTCCTGGCACAAATTCCCCCCAATTTTTTTGTTCCTAGGTAGGTTTTAGGGCCAACCTTACCCATTGGGCCAAGAAAAAGGGGGCAAATCTTTGCTCAGAAGGACAGTGCGTGGGCCTTGTTTGCAAGGAAATTTTTTTTTTTTAAACCATGGAAGCACAGTGTTTGGACGCCATCTGAGTATCAGGAGTTGTTCAGTATAATCCCCAGGAGTGTTTTGCCAAGTTTAATGGTCTGGGATACTGGGGGTGGGTTGTGGTGGGCAGTGACAGCTGGGAAGTAAACAAATTACGTCAGGCTTCGCCGGAAGGCCCTGGGTGCAGCCTGTTTTGCTGGAAAGGCGCGGACAGAGAAATAATAAAAAACTCAGCAAACCAGATTTACGAGCGAGGTCCAGACAAATATCCGAGTGATAGGACATTGTTAATATATTTACATGCGCCCAGCAAAACAATCGCGACCCCAACGGTTCAGTGGTTGATGATTGTAATTAGCACTTTTCCTACGTGTGCAGGGGTGCTTAAGTAAATGTAACTAAGCGTCCTGGATACTTAAACGTGGAAAACTGTGCAGGTTCGTTTTATAAAACAGGAAAAGTGGGCCTGACTTTACGTAACTGGGGATGTGTGGCTGGCAGCTATTGCATGATACCCATCAAAACTCACCCTCTGTGAACAAAGTACTTCAACTTCCTTGGTCTTACACCTTAATAGACAGCATCAGATCGCAGGCAACACATTTTAAAACCGATGTTTATTAATCAATTCCTTTTGGCACATAGTAGGTTGGCTCTCATGAAGTGCTCGTTGGTGCAGCTTACAGCCCACCAAAGTGCACAATGATATTTTCAAGGCTCAGCATGCGTGCGCCTCCGTGACACACTGCAATCTGCCAAACAAGACGTATATGTACTTGCTCCTGTCTTTGAAAGCAAGTAGTGCTAAAAAATCTGCTACTAAAAAGGGAAACCATTGCATTTCTGACGTGTAGCATGTGTGAAAGAGTCTGTCGCAATTGTTCAGAAACCAAAAGACTTAATGAGCATTTGAATCCGCAAGCACATGAACATTTTGTTGTTTGAATCAACCATCATGACACGTGATTTGAAGCAGTTGCATTTCCCACGTCACAAAAATCCCCCTCCCTTCTTCTTCACCTGAGGTGACCACAATGAACGTGTGGGCCAGATGGAATGCCGCCTGCTTTGGGGCGGAGCTTGTCGAGATGGCCACACGGTTGTCAGGAGAAAGGCTAGAAGCAAGGTGCGTGGCCATACCACCAATATCCCTGCTCCATGCTGGTGGTCCTTCCATCGTCAAGAACACTGCGGCAGCAGAAAACACCTGCGTCACAAAATGCAAAGGGTTTTTTAGCTGATATTTTTGCAAGTCAGATCGTCTCTTCACGGGGGCCCAAACAATTAAACTTGAAAGTATGAGATCTGGGTGCCTCAGCTGTACAGGGAGAAAAGGGTGCGCCTTACCTCCTTCACAAATGACGACAGCGGGATAGAAGATGGCATGATAATTGCGTCGACGACAGCTGTGAAGCACCCTTCATCATCGGCCTGCAAATGCACATGTAAGATATACCATATTACCATTGATCGCACCTCATCAGGTGTATCACCCATGATAGCCACGCACGTGTGAAACAGAGCTAATAATTGAATCCACTTCACCCTGCTTATAAACATACAGTTGTCCATCTTGCAAAACTTATAAGTGCATATACTCGCTTGATTGCACAGGAATCTGATTGCCATTGCTTCAAGTCTGCCTCATCACAGCTCAACCTGTGAGAGCAAGTCGTCAGGAGAGCGTTCTTCGTCAAGGGAGGTGTATTGGTGCTGGGACCAGGACTCAACTTCTCCCCCCCCTGCTGCCCTCTGCTGCCCCTTAACAACAAACCCTGCATAGATGGAACATGGTGAGCCAACGTTGGGGTGTAATATGTGATGAGTGTAGGTAAGGAGCTGGCCTGAACCTGCCACCAACGCAGGTCAATCAAAGTGCAGGAGGACTGTCCAGCTGACTCTACTCACAACTGGTCTTTGACCATAAAGGAGGCCACGGAGGAAGCAGGCTGCGCAGCAGGTGCCAACGCCAAGTTGATGGTCCTGGTTGTATTCATTGCACTATAAAGGTGTTAATATTAAATGTTGAAATATTAAATATGGGAAACGACGAATCCTACATACTTGTACGAAGATGCGGCACGCCGACGACCGGTGATATTCACTTCATATCCAACTTTTTGCTTGTGCATGTATGTTGCTCGCGAAAATTCTCAGGTCACACGCTCCATGCACACGCTCTATGCAAGCGCGGTACTGATGTTTGCCGGTTCTCATTTTTTATGTTGTCGGGGCAAAAACACAGTCCCCGACGACATAAAAAATTGGTACAGATGTTAGTCGCAAAACTTCCCCATCCTCTTTCACCGACTTGGAAGGCACCGTTTCGTACAATGAGCACACCGTTGGACGCGTATTGAAGCCAGCTATCTAACGTACTCATTTCCAGATGGTCATTTCGAGAAATGGGGCAGCTATACGTGATTGAGTTGAAGGGCTGAGTATAAGCGCACAACGGGCGTGCAAAAAAAAATGGGGGAGGCGACATTAAAATGAGAACTGAAGTTATAACGCGTTTCTGAGGTTTTGGAGGCTCTGTCCATTTTGCTCCTGAGAATAACCGTCAATCCATATCTCACCACCAGTTTACACAACTTTCATTCAAATATCTTAAAAATCGGCTTTTGAAATGAGAGAACACTTGCAATGGAAAGACTGGCAAAGGAAGCATTTAACTATGACTGCCTATGCTCATATTAGAGGTAATAAGTGACAAAAGGCAGTTTGTATTTGCATAGACAACAGCAATCGTCATCAATTTCACCATCACCTGTCTGTGTGATGCGTTGAATTATATATCTATTCACCCGTGACTGGCTGTTTATTGGGAAGCGATGGAGTTGAGCGAGTGCGGAAATCAGATGCAATATGCAATGCTAGTACTTGGATCTACTGGACTGGTTCGCCGTCGCCCATTGTGCACGTGTGACTGCCACCTTGGCGTACGCTGGTGACGCCGCAAAGGCAGACATGCCCTCCCAAGCACACAGCGCAGGATCCTGCAAAGTGGCACGGGTAAACCATTACAGTTCTATGCTTAATACATTTTCCGGGCACAATGAGGTTGCTGACACACTCACGCACGCACTCACGCATGCACGCACTCACGCACGCACTCACACACGCACGCACTCACACACGCACGCACTCACACATACACACATTCACCATATACTCTGACAGGGCAAGTCAGTCCATCCACAATTAAAGCACCTTATTGACGTACTAATACTAAATGATCACTGATCAGGATTTGAGCATTTGGCCAGCAGCAGAAACAAAAAATTAGCGTGAATCAATTTATGTTCTCAATCCTCGAAGATTGATACACAGGAAAAGAGAATGGGAAAGGAAAATCTACGCCTGCATTGAAGGATAATGTACCCAACGACGGTGCCGAAATAAATCCTATGTGGTCTCTATTCTACCTGAAACATTTGCTAGAATACCCTCAGTTTTATAGCTCCAGACCCGTTACAACTTGGGGCAGCTTTGCTACTTGATTGCAGAGTAATACCCTCGTTCGGCGACTGCAAGAGAGAACACGAGGGAAGGAGCGTGCAGGGTGCACGCAATGCATGCCACTCACAGGGGGTACGTGCACGCCCAACGCATAATCGTCAGGTACTAGGGGTCTGAGCTCAGCGCTAAAACGCTCGCTGAATCCAGGGCAGCCAGCCATGCCACCTGTTCGGAGTGTCACATGGAACAGTGTGTCAAACAAAAAGAAGACGCGTGCAGCTAAAAAGCACTCCCCACATTAATTTAGTAAGAGGATCCACTTTGGTACCGGGTACCGCAAAACCTCTCTACCAAAGAACAAGAAAAAGCTCAATGGGGATGAGGAGGGTTGCAGGCTTGGCTTGAAACCTGCTTCTGATGAGATTTGGTAATAATACTGGAAAGGGCACGTCTGGTGTGGACGAGTATGGCAGCGTAGTCGAAGTGTGCCAAGCAGTACACTTCAAGGAAAATAGTATTTTGCACTTGAGCTTGCACCATATGCATGATACCATGCATGCACTTATTATCCACCTAAAGATAGGGCGGGTTTGGGTGCTAGCGCGAGTGGCCTTGCAAGTGCATGTAAGCAATAAAGTCCATTTCCACTAAATCCAGGCGGCATTGATTGATTCACAGTACCTGGTGACATGTACCCATTCCCCACCCCTCAAAAAAAGAGATTTTTATCCTGTCCGCACCAATCCACACCCCTCTCAATATATATTTTAGTGCTTGCCACACCAATCTGCAGGGGGAAAGTGCCCTCAGAACTGCACCAAGAGACTCAGAGGTGCATAGCACATTCACATTGTTTGTCCAAGAGCACTGAGAAATTAGTATGAGTTTTGCTCTACTCAGTCATCCATTGTCAGCTGGCTTTTGCCTTCATGTCATTCCTCACTCAAGCCCTCATTGTCACTTTCCCATCCGTGCTGCTTGAACTTCTGCCTTTCCTCTTCCTAGCTGTTGCTGCTCAAGCTGCTCGGCGGTTGGGGCCTTGCAGAAGCTGGCCATCCCTGTCTTGACACGCCCCACTGGGGCTCTCGAGGGCTCTTTCCCACTCACGGCCCGTCAAAAACTCAAAACAAATATCGAGATCCAATCTGTAGTAATCCCCACCCCCTCAAATGTTTATTGATTTTAGGGGGGGTGAGTCGGCCGCACATCCAAATAATAACTTTGCGGCGTGGTACAATATTTATTTCTACGGTAGGAACATGTTTGCGTGAATAAGTGCAAGAGCTTGTTGTGCAATAAGCACATGAATTGCAGGTAGATTTACATAGGTTGGAGCGTTGTCGTCCACTTTGTGCGTTGTGGCATGAAAGGACGCCATCGAGACCAGTGCCTCATTTGGCTAGCTGATTGGCACAATTAGCCCGCTAGGAATTGGTCAAGCGTCGTTAGCACCGGTACTTGTTCCATCAACAAGGAAATGAGAGCACCTCCCTGCTACGAGTATGTGCCATGCAGTTAGCATGACGCAACAACGTCAACTCACTGCTAAGCACGATGCCACACAACAGCACACTCGCTTATTACAACTTCCTCACTTAGTATGTGTGGACACAGTTGAGCCACGCTTACCTGTGAGCACATTAAAGCTAACCAGCGGAGGGTACAGCAAAGCATTCAGTTACGCAACATATGCACGCGCATGCCTGTCTTTGTGTGTATGTTTGCGTGTGTGAGTGTATGTGTGTTTTCTTTTTAAGTGTGTGTGTGCGTGTGTGTTTAAGTGCGTGTATGTGTGTATGCCTGTGTTTGTGCATATGCCTGCCACGCTTACCTGTGAGCACTATGTTGTTGTACAGCAGTGGATGCAGGGATGCATGCACTGCTTGGATAGATTGCACCACCGCTTCTGCTACGCCCGCTTGATTCAGGCCGATGTCGGAGGGGTGGAATAGCACCTGGGGAGACGTTTCTGACCACAATCAGGATCCATACAACATGAAGCATTGAGCGGAAGTACATAGCAAGGGCCTCTTTATGCAACCAAGCAACATGTATAAAATACGTAAACATACAACAAGGGAATTGTACCTCCAAGCAGCACTCCTGGGATAGGGAGAACATGCAACCAGTGCGGTGCATGTGGAGCGAGAAGATACTATCCAGCTGGCGCAACAATTAAGATACTATCCAGCTGGCACAACAATTAAGATACTATCCAGCTGGCACAACAATTACATAGACATGAAGATACTGTCCAGCTGGCACAACAATTACATAGACATCAGGAAGCTGCACTTGCAACTGGTGCTCGTAGAGGATCATGGTGGGACACAGCACTCACGTGGCATGCATGCTGATGTGGATTTGTGACGTATGATGCGGGCATGTGTTTGGACGGAGTAAAACTGAGGATGACCCAGCTTCCAGAGCATGTGGGAAGCTCACGTGTGCAGGTTTAAACAACAATCAAGCACAAGTAGTTTAGTGGCCTGTGGTCAGTCTAAACTTTAAGGGTTGCTGGTTTGAATCCTTCTAAAAACCTGAGTAATTTGCCACTCAGCAATGTCTATGCTTTTTTTATCAATGCCTGGGGTGCAAACATCGCTTGCGTGTATTCCATTCAACATACATACTACAGGCCACATGTGCACCTCAGAACAGGCTCACACACTGCGACCCTATCGACTTGACTTTTCCTTGCCTTAATGCTTACTGCACTGCAATCGTGAGTCCATTCCTGACGCGGCTGGACCCTACCGACTTGACTTTTCCTTGCCTTAATGCTTACTGCACTGCAATCGTGAGTCCATTCCTGACGCAGCTGCTTTTCATGGCTCATGGTCAAGCTGCACATGCACGTGAAAGGCCACATGCACGCACCCCCTTGTAAACCCCGAAATCACCCACCCACCTCAGGCACCATAAAGCGCTCATTGTTCATGGGCAGCAGCTGGTCCCCTGCTGCAACGGCTCGTGCTTTCTGCTGCTGCGAAGGAGGCTTGTTCGGTTTACCAGCCTTGCTCTCCTTGCCTCCGTTCTCTGTCTGATCCTGGCTTGCTCCCTCCTGCTGCTGCTGCTGCTGCTGCTGCTGCTGGTCCTGCTGTTGCTGCTGTTGTTGCTGCGATGCGTGTGCAAACAAGGGAGATGATTTGTTTTGGTGCAGAGAATGTGTGCGTGTGAGCGGTTACGTATGCAAGAGTGGGGGGGGGAGCTTCTGACCTGCTGTACCTCATTATGCTGCTGTACTGATTGCTGTGCAGATCCAGAGGGAGGTGCGCTGTGCTGTTGCTGCTGTTGTTGGACCTGAGGGGCACTGGGCTGAGCAAGAGGTGCAGGGTCCTGTGTGTGTATGTGTAGGTGCCCAGGTGTTGAAGTGTTTGTGCGTGTGTTTGGGTGTGTACATCTTTATGTATGCATTTTGTGTTTACGTGGCGCAGGCAGTGAACCAGCCCTCACATTGAATAAGAAATGAGTACCAATTTGGTACCGTAGAAGCCTTTCAGTGCAGGAAGAAAGCCAACTGGAATAACGAGGGTTACAAGCTGGGCAGGTTACACTTGTTAGTGTGTCAAGATTGCTCAGGATTTCAGGATGCTTATACAGACACGTGACTTGACAGGGTGCGTCCTTTTATAAGTCTGCACAACCAGAGCCTGAGAACATTACATGCACACACACCTTAACATAGCCCCTGAAATTCGAGACACCATCGGGCAGCACAAATTCCCGCCGATAAGGCGACCGGCTTCCTTTCGCTGCTAGCTTCAAATCTTGTACTACGTCCTGCATGTGTACAAACCAAACGCCACGGCTTAGGTGTCGCTTGCAATTTGTACAATCCACACGGTGTGCATGTGCAAGGAAACTAAGGTGGCGGTTACGCATAAAAATTTTCCTATTGTTTTTTACTTTTTTTCTTGGGGGGAAAAATATTTTCACTTTTCAGAAAAACATTTTCGCCACAAACCAGAAACAGGTTGGGACCGGCTTTCAGTACATTTTTTTGTATGGGACCTCCTCCCAAATAGGGTGGCTCCTTCCCAGGCTCCTGCCAAGTCTAACCCCTCCCAAGGGCTAACCCCTCCCACATCTATTGCGAGTAATGTTAGTTCTCTTAAGCCTGAATGGTAATGCGTGCATGTAGTGTGACATTGAATGAGTTAATGAAATCCATCGCACTGATCATTGAAGTTTTTATAACATTGCGCAATTTCCACCTCTTTGCATTTGCAAGGCTGCCATTGATACGCTGCACACCAGGAGAAGATGATGAACCAGAAGGAAGGGGAGAAGCTAAGAGCGCCATCAACTGTGTGGTTTAAGCCAGCTTTTGAGCAGCTCATCGTGCTCTCTGGAGATGCGTACTGGCTGGCAGAAGTGTCGACATGGCCCAATCAAGGAAATACAGGTCCTCTGTTTAGGCATTAGCTGCGGCATCATGGCCAGCCAAGCTACAAGAATCACGGCATACGGCATTTGGGGGGATAAGCGAAACCCTGGTTTGGGGGGGAAAGAATTTGAAAATTATTTTGTTCAATTTGCGTGTGACCGCTGGGAAATATTTTTGGTCCCTGAGCAAAAATATTTTCGTCATCCGAAAATAATTTATTAACTGCTAATTCTTTTCCTAAAAGTGGAAATTTTAGGAAATATTTTGAGGAAAAAAAGTAGGAAGTTTTTTTAACAGCGTGTAACCGCGGCCTAAAGCACGGAGTAAGCGACTTTTTGCAGCCCATACCTCCCACACATGATGTGTGTGCACAGGGACACAAGCACGATATAAGTGCTGCTTGCAGCTCTTAGAACCCACGCACGATGTGCATGTGCGACAACACAAAAGCATGGAGCCAGCGACTGCTTGCAACCCTTGCAACCCTTGCAACTCACAACCCACACATGAATTGCTTGTGATTTGTAGAGACACGGAAGCGAGAGTCAAGCGATCACTTGGCTGCACCGGACCCTGCCAACACCATGCATGTGCAAATTTGGATAGCGTGAAAACAAAGATGTAAATGTGTGCAATTCTTTATTGTGGTCACTCGCAGCCCAGCCACAAAGGCACTTTGGAGGGCTTTGGACTCTGTGAGCATTGGTTCCAAGGGTCATAGGTAGGGAGTGAGGTAGACCAGGTGTACAAGTAGGGAATGTGGAAAGGCAGGAAAGGACAAGAAAAGAAAAGAAAAAAGAAAAAATACGCAGGCAGCAAAACGTTCCCTGCATCAATCTAGGAAAAGGAGACACATTGGCCCGAAGTGCCGTGAGTTTCCACCAGCAAGGACAAGGAAAGGGGGAACAGAAAGGGGGTTTACCCTAATTTCACCTAGAGTTCCATGCTTTGTTGAGGCTACCCTCTCCTAATCGTAGCTAGAGTTCCATGCTTCGTTAAAACCAGGGTGTTTCTCTTCCTTTGTTAAGACGCCGCGTCAAAGAAGCTGCTTAATATGTGTCTTAAACTTGAACAGTCCTGGTGATGTAAGATATATCTCCAAGGACAGGGCCTTGCTTACTGTGGCTGATGTGGTGTTCAAGTGCACTTGCTGTGTGAGCCAACCCTTGAAATCATGAATGAATGTGCCAAATGACGAGCTCCTGTTGAGCCTCCTGACGCTCTGAACAAGCGTACGATGGGCTCGTATCTGGAAAGTCGCCCGGCAAAGAAGAAGAAGAACCAGATGACATCCCTAACCTTTCCGTGCATATGAACATGCAATGCCGAGCGTTTCATTGTGGTCTTTGCAACACCCAAAACCAAAAGCTTAAGCACGCAGCACTGTTGCTGCTGCGGTCCTGAGTTCGCATGTGAGGAGCTTGGATATCTTTTTAGCTCACAGAAGCAATGATTGCTGAGTGGATCCCCAGCATTCAGTGGTGAGCTTAGGTGTGCACTTACAAGCAAGTAATATAGGTATGCTTATATGCAGGCTGCGAAAAGCTCGAACATGGGTCAAAGCATAATCATTCTGATCATGAAACCTGAGGGCCTGAGGGGGTAGTGGTACTTGATACAGGTACTGGAAGGGATTATCTCTGCTGGAGAGAAAGGGTCACGGGAGTAGGCACGCACACACATTTGCGTGCAGGCAAACAAGCACGCACACACAAACACATGCGCAAACATAAGCACACACGCAAACACACACGTGCACACACACACACACACACACCTGCACATCCTTTACCCCCAAACACACACAGGCACACACACACATACAAAACACACATACCTGGGACACAAAACTGAGAGCATCCTTCACGCACTCCATGAGGTACGGCTCGTCCATCATGTTTAAGGCCCTGTGGAAAGGACAAACATGCTGAGACGTGCAATAGAGCAGAAGCAAGGGAAATGAAGGCAAGCTGGGTCTGAATCTGTGAATATGTGGTTGGTGTGTGCTATTGTAACACAGGTCATTTCTGTCAGAGGAATGACAAAGCACGCGGTGTCGTAGATTGCCTGAGCACACGGTGCTGTAGAAACAACAAAGCATGGGGTGTCCATTTTACAAAGCGTACCTGGAGCGTTTGCATATGCACACGCACGCGCATACCTGTGGTATACGCATACGCCTTTTACGCCTTTTACAGAGCATACCTGTAGTGTATGCATACGCATACGCATAAGCGTACCTGTAGCTGACGAGCTCCTTCAGGTAATTGGTCAGCAGCTTGCCCCCTACATTAATGCGCTTCACGCCCTGCATGTGTGTGCATGTGTGTGTGTGTGTGTGAGCGTACTGGTTGTGTGTGCAAGTGTGCACGTCTGTGTAACAGCTTGCCCCCCACATTAATACGCTTCACACGCTGAATGTGTGTGTGTGTGTGTGTGTGCGTGTGCGTGTGTGAGCGTACTGGTTGCGTGTGCAAGTGTGCACGTCTGTGTAACAGCTTGCCATAAATGCGCTCCAAGCCCTGTGTGAAGTGTACGTATGTGAATATATCCAGGGGCAAGTGCGAAAATCCAGGGGCAAGTGCACAAGTGTAAGTTGTCCTTTACAAATATTAGAGGAGTTTGTTGTGCACATGACGCATATGTGTTCATGTGGACTACAATTCAAAGAGCAACGGAGGGAATGCCTGCACGTGACGCGTTCTGCCTATACACAGAATCAAACACGAGCAGTGGACAGAATGCCAGCACGTAATTTGTGAATACGAAGTAAACAAAAGAACAATCGAGGGAATTGCTGCACGTGACGCGTTATGATGAACAACCTTGCTGCATGACAATTGAGGCTGCATACAGCATTACAGGGCACAACATTTGCAAGCACTCTGCCTGCCTTGCTCGTGGCAACCTTTTTGAGCATAGTAACATTGTTCTTTTATGATTTGCTTGACTTCGTATTGTAGAACCCCATAACACTATCACCCATCTCCAAGTTCATGTTTTGACAGAGTTCAAGGACACACCACCCTCCTCCCCCCCTCCTCCCTCCCACCCACCCAACCACCCACCTGCATGATAGGCTGGCCTTCGAAAAAGGGCACCACATGGGTGAAAGAGAAGCCTGCGTCGATGACCACGCCAGCACCAGCAGCAGCAGCTGCAGCGTTTGGGAGGTAGGGTTACTTTTTTGTGGGGGGACTTAGGTGCAGTAAATAACACGTAAATATTTTAGGAGCAGCATGCGTCTGCGACCTCTCTCCAGCGCCAGCAACGACAGACGTATAGCAGGGGAGCACAGGGCGATCGTGCAGCAGTACATTGAATGCGATGCACAAGAGCTCTGAATACACTTGCATCCATAAGGAACACAGGGCGATCGTGCAGCAGTACTTTGAATGCGATGCACAAGAGCTCTGAATACACTTGCATTCATAAGGAACACAGGGCAATCGTGCAGCAGTACTTTGAATGCGATGCACAAGAGCTCTGAATACACTTGCATATATAAGCGCGGATGGAACTAAAAAGCTGCGTTGAATCACAGGCAGTGGATCTCATCCTTACACTGAAAGTACCCTGCAATATGTGCCACTCCAACTCTGCATAAATTCAACCTTTTCCCCCTTTGTCTCTTACTTAGGGCAGGGTGTCAAGGAGACCATCGCTGCACTTTTATAAAGTTATACGAAGCCACCCCCCCCCTTCCCTAATCATGCTCTACGCCTCCATTTTAATTCATTTCTGCATTTCACTCCATGCCAACCTGCCTAATATCTACTTTTCTTTCCTGTCTGCATTCCACTCCATGCCAACCTGCCTATTATCTACTTTTCTTTCCTGCCTGCGTTCTACTCTATGCCACCCTGTCTAATATTTACCCATCTTTCCTGTCTGCATTCCACTCTATGCCACCCTGTCTAATTTTCACCCTTCTTTCCTGGGAGTTCATTCACCTGAGAGAGAGGGTGTCAAGGAAGACGTGAAGACAGCCTATGTGCAACGCTCTCAAGCCACTGAACTCACCAGCCAATATATGCGTGTGTGTGTTCCCATGCTCTATGCTCACACATTTTGTTCGTCCACCCTTCCACATAACACAGGACTATGCTCACACCTTTCATTCATTCATCCACCCTTCCACGTAACACAAAACTATGCTCACAACTTTCATTCATTCATCCACCCTTCCACGTAACACAAAACCATGCTCACAACTTTCATTCATTCATCCACCCTTCCACGTAACACAAAACCATGCTCACAACTTTCATTCATTCATCCACCCTTCCACATAACACATAACCATGCTCACAACTTTCATTCATTCATCCACCCATCCACATAACACAAAACTATGCTCACAACTTTCATTCATTCATCCACCCTTCCACGTAACACATAACTATGCTCACAACTTTCATTCATTCATCCACCCTTCCACGTAACACAAAACTATGCTCATAACTTTCATTCATTCATCCACCCTTCCACGTAAAACATAACCATGCTCACAACTTTCATTCATCCATTCACCCTTGCACGTAACACAAAACTATGCTCACAACTTTCATTCATTCATCCACCCTTCCACGTAAAACATAACCATGCTCACAACTTTCATTCATACATTCACCCTTCCACGTAACACAAAACTATGCTCACAACTTTCATTCATTCATCCACCCTTCCACGTAAAACATAACCATGCTCACAACTTTCATTCATCCATTCACCCTTCCACATAACACATAATTATGCTCACAACTTTCATTCATTCATCCACCCTTCCACGTAAAACATAACCATGCTCACAACTTTCATTCATCCATTCACCCTTCCACGTAACACAAAAGTATGCTCACAACTTTCATTCATTCATCCACCCTTCCACGTAAAACATAACCATGCTCACAACTTTCATTCAACCATTCACCCTTACATGTAACACATAACTATGCTCACAACTTTCATTCATTCATCCACCCTTCCACGTAACACAAAACTATGCTCATAACTTTCATTCATTCATCCACCCTTCCACGTAACACAATACTATGCTCATAACTTTCATTCATTCATCCACCCTTCCACGTAACACAGGACCATGCTCACAACTTTCATTCATCCATCCACCCTTCCACATAACACAGGGCTATGCTCACAACTTTCATTCATTCGTCCACCCTTCCACGTAGAACATAACCATGCTCACAACTTTCATTCATCCATCCACCCTTCCACATAACACAGGACTATGCTCACACCTGGGAGAGAGGGTGTCAAGGAAGCCATGCGGCGCAGGCTGAAAGAGGGAGCAGGGGCGGCGTAGTAAGATGCAAAGCCAAACTCTTCAAACACCACCTGCGTCAGCATATGTGTGTGTGTGTGTGTGAGCGTCATTGTTTCTGTGGTTCTACGTGAGACGGAAGGAGGGAGAGGGCGGCGGCGTAAGAGGAGAAAAAACATTAATTATAAATACCACCAGTTTGTGCGTGCAGCTTGCTGCGGTGCCTGTAGGCTTGGCGAGAACCATATAGATACAAAAGTGTATTTCAGGTACTATTAGCAGGGAAATCAGATAATATATGGTCATACACGGTGTAAATATATGGTTTTGGCCAACCCTAGGTGTCTGTGTGAGCAAACGTAATTGTCTGTCCATACGTCCATATGCAGGGAGCAAAAGGTGGCACAAAAGGACGCAAAGCCAGGCCCTTCACACACCCAGATGCGGGATTTGAGATGGAAGACATATATAAAGCAACCAAGAAACCCAACATCTTCTGTCCAGCATGCGTGTACAGCAGGTGGTAGGGAATGATGCAAAGCCCACAGGGGTGCTAAGATGGTATTGCATCTTACCATGGCAAAAGAAATCCAGCTTACTGAAATGTACAGAGAGATTGCTTCCCACGTGGACATAAAATGTGATGTAACCCACATCGGACACCCTTTTTGGGTGCACAGTTCTCTACTTATCTCCAACCAATTTTAAATGCCTAGGGATCAGGCAATTGAAGGATTGAGGGGAGTCAGGCAGAATGTATCAATCAGCCCTGTACATCTTTGTCGAGCGACTACATATCAGGTTAGACATGACAGATATAAAACATATATTAAAGTATATGATTCAGAATGTAGTGTATAGTACCTCACGATGCTGCGTGTGTTAAAAGCGGAGAAGGGCAGCAAGATAAGGGGTGTTAGACCCTGTACCGCAAAGCATTAACGTACGAATAAGTATGGCATGTTGTTAGCATTTGCACACCTTGTTTTGACAATGCAGGCACCTTACAGGGGAAAATACCAAGTTCAAAGCATGGACACACACACACTCACGCACGCACTCGCTTGCGAGCGTGTCCGTACTTTGTTCTTGCCTGCCAACATGCCACAAAAGCACACACGTGCAAACGGTCCCTCCACAAACAAAATGCAATATTTATATCAACGTGGCGCATGTACACATGCAGCGCACGCTCACGCTTGTAAACGCGCAATTGTTTATCTGTGACCGCCAACATGCCATCTAAGCAAACACGCGCACGTAAGCACACACAGCTGTCCATAATAACACACACAGGCACCAGGAACCCTTAACAGTCCAACCACAGACTTAGGCATAAACACCATGCAACTGCCAACTTGCCACGCAAGCACCACGTGCGCACTATTACTTCACCAAACGATGCGTGTAGACATGGTTACTTGTACAGCAAATAGATAATAACACACTCACACACAACACACTTTTGCAAAACATCCAAGGCTTGGATACGCTATTACCGCTGACGTGCCAGATACAAGCACACGGGCACGAAGGCCACACAAACACATAAACACACAAGCCCTCCAATGAGAAGCGCAAACACACTCACCCGTTCGGCAGCTGCCTGTAGCTGCGGGAAGTCGGAGTTGAACATGGGCTCTGTCATGATGAGGCCGCAGTTGGCAGGGGCAGGGCCTTGAGCGCTGCAGGGTACATGTACAGGCAACAGGGCTGTCAAAGAGGAGTGACGTGTATGTTGCGCAATGTGGGCTCAGTCATGATGAGACCACGGTTGGCAGGGGCAGGGCCTTGAGCGCTGCAGGGTACATGTACAGGCAAACAGGGCTGTCAAAGAGGAGTGACGTGTATGTTGCGCAATGTGGGTTCAGTCTTGATGAGGCCACAGTTGGCAGGGGCAGGGCCTTGAGCGCTGCAGGGTACATGTACAGGCAAACAGGGCTGTCAAAGAGGAGTGACGTGTATGTTGCGCAATGTGGGTTCAGTCATGATGAGGCCACAGTTGGCAGGGGCAGGGCCTTGAGCGCTGCAGGGTACATGTACAGGCAACAGGGCTGTCAAAGAGGAGTGACGTGTATGTTGCGCAATGTGGGTTCAGTCATGATGAGGCCACAGTTGGCAGGGGCAGGGCCTTTAGCGCTGCAGGGTACATGTACAGGCAAACAGGGCCGTCAAAGAGGAGTGATGTGTAAGTTGCGCAATGTGGGCTCAGTCTTGATGAGACCACGGTTGGCAGGGGCAGGGCCGTGAGCACTTTTGGCAAGAGCAGTGCATTTGAGGTTGCATTCTGTCTGTGCTGTGACGCATGGGGATGATTGAGTCTAATGTGACAGCTCAAACACAGACGGACACACACGCGCGCACACCCAACCACACCCACATCCACACCCACAGCCACAGCCACACACCACGCATTTCTCGCAAATTGAGTCCTCACCTTTGGCCCTTTTGCCCTCCTGTGTTGAGGCCCAGCACTGCCTTGAAGGCACGGCTCCAAATCTCACGCTCCAGATCCCAGTTGATCAGGTAACCCTGCACAAATAATGTGTGCAGGTGTGTGTTGGACGGTGGGGGGAGGGGCATGGAAAGTGGAATGAACTTGAGAAAACATGCTCAGCTCTATACTGCACCCTACACGGAAGCCTACACGCTCATGTACACACGCACACACACATACACACACTCGCACATACACGCACACGCACACGCACACGCACACGCACAAACTGCACAATTACAAACACACACACACATGCAAGTACATATTTACGCACACACACTCATGCATGCACACATAAAACAGGCGCATACACGCTCATGCTTGCACGTACTTGCGCGCACACACGCACGCAGCAGTGCTTGAGCACACACACTCGCACGGGCACATACAGCCATACACCCAATCAAACACAGAGCTGTTCACTAACCCTGTCAAAGGGTCTGCGCAGGTTTAGCTGCGAAATCTCCTTGCAGTCAAGGAGCATGTCACCCACATACGATGCACGCTCCCCCTTAGGCTTGGCAACACAGTTGGGAAATACCCTGCATGGCGTTTACATGTGTGTATGCACGTGCTTGATGTGTGAGCGCGTGCATAGTGAACCGCACAAATGTCTGTCTGTGCACACCTCCGTGGTGCTTCCTCTCCCGCAAAGCCAATCTTGGCATTCCCAGCACCGTTGTCCAGGCACACCACAACCTGGTGAGGCTTCATAGCTTTGCTATTCCACTGAAGTTACTAAGGAGCATGAGTCCTGCGGGTGCATGCCCGTGCGAATTCAGCTGGACGTCAGTTTTAACATACAATTTTATTTTAAAAAGGCTAATATAGAAAAATATACCCAATAACATGACCTCTCACTTGCCAGCTTCACCTTTTGATGAGGAGGAGCAGGGTCCTTTCAGAACAACTGACCTCCTGCTGCTCCAGCCACATCACGAGAAAGGAGCTGCGAGGCAATGGTGTGTCTGGCAGAGAGCTTGCTTTGGAACGTGCGCACGTGAACAGCACTCACGCCTGTGTACAGCAAGATAATGTGTGCGTCATGCATATACACATACATTATCTTGCGTGTGCCTGTACTCAATTCCATTTTAACTCTAGCACAAATTTGTGCTATCACCATCGCGCTCCCCCAACTAGGTTTCCCTTGTGACTTGCCTCCTTCCTTGTTGAAATGCCATTAAATGCACTGCACTGACACAAGCCTAATCCATTGTCTGTGGGATGCGGTGAGAATGCACGAAGAGCATGAGCGTGTCACTTGTGTTGTGTGTCTGTGCAATCGTTAATGAGCAGGTGGCTCAGGCAATTGGATTCTCCCATCGGGTTCTGGACCTGCATGGTGGCAGCTCCCATATCTGCAATTTTGAGTACTGTGGTAAGTAGCTGGGGGATTCGGTGAGATCAAAAGATCCTTGCATTGCCACGGATGGGTCGAGGAGTGGAGTGGAGAAGCAGCTTCCTGCGCAGGAAATGTGTGTGGCGATGAACTTGCTATTCGTCAGCCTCACTCGTGGCAAGAGATGTCGTGGCAAGAGATGTGTGTGGAATATTAGCTCTGCTTCAGGCCAGAGAGGAATTGGCCCCTCCCCCTCAGAAAGCCCTATGGAATCGTGTGGGTATATAGACTGTAGCAGGCTCTTTATGTTCCTGCCCACGCCATAGTCTGTTTGCCTTGGCTACTGCTGTGTCCTGACACACGGCTCTGCGTTGAAGACTTCCACCTTGGTATACAGAGTGCTATCGAAAGTGTTTGTGTGAATGCCTTAACCTGCTAGGGCCAGCTCAGGCTTCGTCCCCCCTCACCTCTTTCTGACTTCTTCCGCTACTCTAAAAGCCTGCCGCACCTGTCCTAACCAGGGGCTGCTGGTTTGGCTAAGCATATGGATTGCTCACTCGAGAGGTGCAGACACACCCGCAGTCCCTTCCCAGGTAATCCAGTGTTTGGATGCACTCGCTACCTTGAGTCATTCAAAGCATTCTTGGGGGGGGTGCTTGACGCTTCAGCGGGTCGTGAAATCGTACTCCATTTTATAAACCCTCTAGGAACCCCACAAATACACATAACATACGGACGTGTCTGGTCACGTGAAATCAAAGGTTCCTCTGTGGCCAGCACAGCGCTAGGGTATACGTGATACATTCACATTAGTTTTAGACTGTACACACAACATGAAGCAGGGAATTGCCTTTGAAAGGCTAGCTGTGCTCCACACACGTTTCAGATGCAGCCGTCTGAAGCTCCAAAGCGTCCTTCGCTGCTTTTGGTTCTTTTGCAGTTCACACTGGAGTGCTTTCTGGCGCTAGGGGGAGGCGCGATTGCAGCAGGGGGCAGCTTCCCAAGGATCAACGGGCCAGGGTAGGGGTTGTGTGTTGATTCGCTGCAACTTGCCAGCACATGCCCACCCCTGTTTTGCACAGCATCAATCATGTCTGTAATTTACGGCACTGATTGATCTGCCCTTTACTCTTTGCCCTTGCAGGTGTGGTTCACAAATAACTGCTTACTTTGGCGAAGACGGGTCAGGGAAATACTTTCAAGAGTGAGTGTTGCTGTTGCAGTTTGAACACGCGCGTTGCAGTCAGAGCTAGTCGCAGCTGCAGTCAGGGCTACACACGTTGCAGTCAGGGCTAGCGACAGTTGCAGTCAGGGCTAGCCACAGCCCAGAATAATAATTCGCAAGTTAAGCAGGAGATGTAAAGCATCTGAGGCAATGTTCATCTGCGATGAAAGTCATCCCTCGTGAGAGCGCTGTTATTTCAGAAAAACCAAGCTACTGCAGCAGGTAACCAATTCAAGGTGCTGTCTCCCTCCCAAGCGGCACACGCACCATGTCAACAAGCTGTTGCTCACCCAAAGAAAAGCTGTTGCCACCACATCCACAATTGAAACAGGGTCAAACAAGTGGCGGATCTGGCCATCGAATATTTCAAAAACCTGCAGTCCAGCAAGCCAGGCAGCCCAGATCAAGTCATGGTATGAGCAGATGCAGGGAGGAAGGTCAGGGGTCATTCAGGTTCTATATTTAAAAGTGTTTTCCACATAAACTTTAGAAAAGGATCCACTTCCGTTCAGTGTACTGAGCACCGTAAAACCTCTCACGTTACACATTACATGAAGGAATATAAAGTGAAAGGTGGTCTGGAGGGTACTGTGCTGGTTTTGTACGTACACATTATACACTTTTTTCATACTTCCAGCTTTGACGAGGGTTGTCATGGGTGAAGCTTTCGGTTTTCTGGCATATGCACAAGAAGAGCGTTCTGAATTTTCAGCTGTACATGTGATAATATAAACATATTTTTTGACTAGTGTGTCAGTTGCGTATGACACTCCCAATCATACATTTTAAAAAGTAAAAGTGTGCATGCCATATAATACTCTAAGCTTGCACGCCATATATTAGTAAAAGCTTGCATGCCACATAACACATAATTGTTAAAAGTTTGCCCGCCATAGTCATAGCTTGTGCGCCGCAGGACATGTGTGGTAGGAGGGAGCTGGTCAATCATAATATCATAATGGACATGATGTCCAAATGCCCTTGATTGTAACGGTTGCTAAATGCTGCTAGTTTGTAGCATTATTTGCTTTTAGTGTCGGCCAGAACCACACATGTAACATGTAAGCTGAATACTGCTAGTTTGTAGCATTATTTGCTTTTAGTGTCGGCCAGAACCACACATGTAACATGTAAGCTGAATACTGCTAGTTTGCAGCATTATTTGCTTTTAGGGTCACACATGTAACATGTAGTCTGTATGCAGCACCAAAACCAGGAATCTTCTAGATTTATGACCAAATGCAATTATACAACTCTGGACAATCCTGCGTAACACAAATGCAACTGGCAGGATGTGCTGGTATGCTTAAAAACTGGCTGGGCTCAGAGGGTATGTACCTCAAAGTTCATTCATACATGTGGTCACTGCCCTGTCTTCCACTCTTGCCCACCTACAGGTGTTTGACATCGATGAGACAGTGCTGAGTAATGCAGTATAGAGTGTCTTCCACTCTTGCCCAACTACAGGTGTTTGACATCGATGAGACAGTGCTGAGCAATGCAGTAGAGTGGGTGGAGCCTGAGGCAAGCAGCAGCAGCAACAGCAGCAGCAGCAGCAGCAGGAGTAGTAGTAGTATTCAAGACACTGGCACCAGGGGCTTGCGCATGTTGAGTGGTGTTGAAGTGAAGGCTCGTGCGCAGAGCAAAGACGACCGGCCGGCCCTGGAGCCTGTGCGCAGGCTGTTCCTGTACCTCTATGCCCATAAGTATTCGGTGAGTTGGGTGGGGCTTCCTTTGTGCCCGAGAGTATTGTTGAGTTTGGAGGGGCTTGTGGTGTGATTGAAGTGAGAGGACCGCGTTGCAATCAATGTGCATGATAAGTCAAGGCTTAAGCTTTGTAACTCACACTCAAAATGAGGATGGTATATCTTAAGGTTCCAGTGTGCATTCCTCTTTAGAAAGTCAACTGATTCGTCTTTTGGAAAGGGTGCTGCTTTGGGTGAAGTGTACATCAATTTTAGGGATTGCACAGCTTATCCATGAAGTTCGAAGAAATTTGCCTGAAATAACTTACTCTGGAAAACTTGCGATGTTGAACTGTATAGAGTAACACCAAGGTGTGTTGCAGGCAGAAACTGGCAAGCTGCTACGCCTTTGGGTTGCGTAATTGCAATGTGGAAGCTTGCAGGGATGCGGCGTGAATGCTTAAGGACGGTGTGTTGACAGGTGCATGCATGAAATGAATGAGGGTGTGTTGATAGGTGATGGACAAAATGAGGGTGATGGACAATGGGGTGATGGACTATGAGGGTGTGTTGATAGGTGATGGACAATGGGGTGAGCCACACGTTCCCCCTATGATTTTGACAATTCTATATTGAGCAATTTCTCAGCATATACAATCAGCGGCCTGTGTGTGGCAGCTCCGTGATGGTCAGGCGGGCACACCTCGCTCCATGACTAGGTAGCAAGTAAAGCCTGATCAATTGTGCATGTGTGCATGTACAAAATGCCCTCACAAACTGTGTTTGTATGCATGTGCTCAGATTGCCTTCACAAACTGTGTTTGTATGCATGTGCTCAGATTGCCTTCACAAACTGTGTTCGTACGCATGTGCTCAGATTGCCTTCACAAACTGTGTTTGTACGCATGTGCTCAGATTGCCTTCACAAACTGTGTTTGTACGCATGTGCTCAGATTGCCTTCACAAACTGTGTTTGTACGCATGTGCTCAGATTGCCTTCACAAACTGTGTTTGTACGCATGTGCTCAGATTGCCTTCATCACGGGGCGCTCAGAGCCCAGCCGCAACGGGACGATTGCAAACTTGGCACAAGCAGGTATGCATTCCTTGACTTCTTCTACTTTCCTATCTGAACGCACAGCTGTTGTTAAATATAAGTAGGCCCGTCCCCACTACGTGAGACTGAAAGTCACTCAAATCAAATAAGGGGGAGTCAAGACCCCATGTCTAGAACGCACACTTGAGCACACAGATTGACTAAGGCAGAGCATCACAGCATCCAAGTTATTTGTTAAAGCTTTGGGAGTTAGGCACTCACTTCAAATTAGTGAATTCCATGTCGGACTTTCTCTCACTTTAAGGTACGAAGGACTTTGACTCACTTTCACCCACCTAGGTAGTGAGTTATAGGCAGGAATTTCAAATTCTACATCAGCACAGAACAACTGGTTTGTAGTGTTGATTCCTGGGATGTTGTCCAACACTGCCACTTTTCCTACAACGGTGACTTCAAGGCAAGCCTGTACCGCATGCCAAGCGTAACGTACATTCACAACTTTAAACTTTGCACGTTAACGGGCCCTCCTTTATTGCTCCGGAAAGGGCTATTTGGAACATGCATTTGGGCTTGTTAATGGGGTTGTATCAAACTTGCTTTTGGCAATTTTCAGTGTGATAAATTGAACAAGTGTCTGCAGTCTGCAGTGCGTGATGCTTTTGCATGAAAGACTAAAAAGCATCTACGCTTTTGCAAAAACGATAATAGGTTCAATCTAGGAGTGAGATTGGCCGGTTCATTTTGGAGCATGGTAGCATGGTACATACAGGAAGAACTATACTTTCAGACAGGGGCACCTCCCTGGTGAACTGGCAGAAAACTCCTTAGGCTTCTCTTGAAGACTTTCATTTCATCAACATTTGCTCATCTCTTCCAGGATACGGGAAGCAGTGCCCAGCTCCTGAGGCAGGGGCATCTCCTTGGTCATTGCGTACGGAAGAGCCCTGCTATGTGGCGCTGCACCTGAGAGAGGAGGGGGACAGAAGGTAACTTTGGAGTGCCGCAACCTGGAATTGCTGCCGTCATTCACTCATGTGCATGTGATCCAGGCAGTTTTGCGTGTGCTGTGCAGTTGTGTGGTGTGTGTCAGATTACCATTTGCACCTGTGTCCATGTGGCTTGAAACCACCCACTGTTGACTCCAAGGATCAACTCCATCAGCATTCTTGCTCGGATAGTAGCACTGAAAGGAAAGTCTCCCTTAATCATGCTGGCTGTGTCATCACTACCAGCAGAGTCTTTCCTTTTCTTTTCTCAGCACTGAAAGGAAAGTCTCCTTTACTGTCGTCACGGAACTCCATGTGCAGGGTCGCCAGTGTGTACAAGCCTGAGCGGCGAAAGGTGCTGCAGGATTTGGGCTACACCCTGGCTGGCAGCATGGGTGACCAGTTTAGTGACCTGTCAGGTCTCTACCCTGCTGTCGCTGGCTGGAAACTGCCTAATCCGATGTACGCTATTATTTGAAGTAGATCTTGCTACACATCTTTTGTAACTCGGCAACTCTTTGACGGACAGAAGTGGCCTGTCTTGGCAAGCGCAACCAGAGAACCTCTTTACTTAATTGATGTGTGGAGTGGATTCATAACATGTACCCTTTTTCTTTGTACAATAGTTATGGCAGGCTGCTTAGTTGATTGGATACCAGACAATAACCTTTTGGGTTTTACGTGATGCACATACCATGTGCCAAGACAATTTAAACGCGCCATGTTTGGCAGAGACCTGCTCTTCCTTTGATGCTTGCTACAGGACCATCCTTCATATTTAGATTTACATGGGGTGACCTTCAGCCAGACTGTTCGGCTGATCGGTCTGTGGCTGGTCCTCTCCAGTCAAACAAATAATCCACAAGCTCGGACACAAAAGAAAAAAGTACGCAGGCAGTGGAAATCCACTCCCCCATTAATTAAGGAAAAGAAGCCACTTTTTGTATCGGGTACCGTAAAACTCCTCCACCAAAAAAGAAGATCAATGGGGATCAGGAGGGTTGCAGGCTTGACCTGAAACCGACTACTGACGACAGTTAATAATTATGCTGCTGGAAGAAGCACGTCTGGTATGGACAAGTAGCGTAAGCAGCGTAATGATTGACAAAATGAACATGAAGCTTGGAAGCAAGTTTCTTAAATAAAAGTTGAGGTCTACGCTGGAAACACTGGCGTGCATCAAGGAAAGACTCTCAACTAACTCTTTGTAGCTGCAGATTCACTTTTGAGCCATTAATAACATGTAATAAAATTTGTGTTCCCCTCTTCAGTGACCTTCCAAGCGGAGAACAAAAGCATAACTGACATATTTGGCGGGGTGACAAGGTTTTTACAATCGAGGGAGAATGGGAACACCTTGCCTTAGTAGCAGCACCACCAGTAATGCCACTGTGCAGTTGAACCTGCTATTTGCTAACTAACAGTCTCTCGGCAAATATTAGTATGAGCGATATGCATCCATTGCTTCCCAGTCCTACATTACTTGGAGCAGAGTTTCTGTCATGCTCAATCAGTGACATGGACGAATCGTGGGATTTTCCCTGGGATTCATAATGTGAGCAACGGTTTTACAGTTTTACAGTTATTTTGTTGTTTGGCCAGTTCAGATGGCACTTGCTTTCCATGCTAAAGCTGGTACCATGATTTGTCGTGGCAACATGATCTCAGCAGCTGAGAGCCACAAAGGAATGCCCAACTTCTCTGCTCCTGGAAGAAACATCCAAACTGTTATTAGACTCGAATGATCCTTGACAAACAGAACATACAAAACATCTGACAGCCAAAACTAAAATTTGATTGCTGACGCCCAGAGCACCACCAAGGAAATCCGACAACAAGATGATGTCCACCCAGCAAAAGAAAAAAAACTGAAACTGATTTGCCCCTCTAAAACCGCGTCAAATATATTTACAAATGCAAGGCAAACCCTAACCAGCACGGATGCTTTGCACAAGGGAAAAACAAAATATCCAGCAGTGGGCATGCTAACATAACTGTCTCAGTTCTCAATACATTTGAAAGTCAAAAGTAGTTTGAAAGGAGTTTGCATCTGCAAGTTCAACAAATTTGAGTACAAGAGCAGTACAATGGTAGAAAGAAGTGGTCCTCCACTGCCTGCGTCTTTATTGTAAAAAATAAATCGGAATAAATGGCAAGCCTTATTGCTTTACATTCTGCAAACTTCAGCAATTTTGCATAAATTTGACGCTCACCACTTACAATGACCCAACGCAAGCTGAATAACACGAACAAGTAGAAGGTCCCTTAGCCGCCTGGGAATGCCCTCTTGCTTAAGTTCATGAAGGCTGTAAGAAAGCGAGGGCACTCAACCAAACGTGCTTGGGCTGCTGTTTGAGTCCAGAAAGTGCTGTAAAAACAGCGTGGCCAAGCTGCACGGAGGAGGCTTGCTCTGACTCGCCCCTTCTCCATTAGCACCCGCCCCGGCTGCTTGTGCAGGTGGCGATGCTGGAGCCTCAGGGGGACCTTCTGTAGGGAGCAGCAGGTTGCAAGAGGCGGGGGTGGCTGCACTCCACTCACCCCACCAGGTAGCTGAGAGGCCCGGTCTTAATATCTCTAGCACATCTGCAGTAAGCACAAACAATCAGATCATTCTCCATAGGTAATACGTCCAACACAACGGAAGTTACGTAACAGTAGCACACCTGGAGTACAGCACTGTGGGTGGAGCGGTCATTTACCTGGCAGCCTTTTATTTTGTAAAATACTGCACGATTGCTACCTAAAAATATACACGTGCCTGCAGTTATTCAAAAGACACGAGCAGATACAGGATCGTGCACAATCATGTGACTGCGCTAGCCGTGCCTTATGCTGAGGTTATACGGACCAGACCAGTAGGTTATACAGACCAGTTTCAGCAGTCTCAAACTTGTGTTCAAACTCCATTTGTCCCTGCGTTTCCAACTTGTCCAACTTATTTGTGTGTGTGCAATGTGCGTGGGTTTCGCCCTTTTGAGAGGTCTTAACAATGTTTCAGTATGCGTCTACTTTGGTGAACCAACATCTACACTTTGATATGTTTTTGCCTACTTCTTCTCATGTCTTTAAGGTTAGCATTTTCCAGTTGCGTCACAGCCCCTTTTTTACTTGGTTTGTTTTGAGGTTTACCTCGTTCTCATAGGTTGAGCAGCCATTCCAGGTTGAATGCCTTTGTAATCCAAACTAAACTAAACTTATGCTGGTGCAGTTCCAGGACAGATGCCGTCATGGCCGTACACACACATTAACCAACGCCAGTTCATGATCTCACGGTTGATTCCAGCGACGTTTGTTCACACCACCCTGCTCACACCACCCTGGTCCCCACCTATTTTTCTAGTTAATCGCACACAGACTTGACTAGTGCTTACCACATCATATTGAGTCCAAAGCCTTCAAACTAACGTGCATCAGCTACTAGCTCAGCTGCGTTGTTATAAATTGAGGGGCTCATAATTACCAATTCAGAGCGATGAAGAATTTGCCACTTATTATGCTTGTGGCGTTGTTATTCAATTTGCAGAGGGATGTGATGGTAATCGTAACCAAAGTACCTCTTGCATAACCTTGAAAGACGTGGGGGAGAGAGCATGCTGCCTGCTCATTGCTTTGTATTCTACTCGTTAAACCCACCTTGTAGCTCTTTTTGCACTGTCCTGGCCTGGAGGCCCTCGTCCTGCTGCTGATGCTGACCTTGGAGGTCCTGCATGACCTGCGTGTGAAAAAGTGAGTTCGAAATACAAATAAGGCTACATAAACTGACAGCATGCAGAAAGAGCAGGAAACATAGCAAACAAACTGCTTGCTCGGGCGTGTGGTCACCATGCCTTTGATAATTAGTGTTCACGGGATATCACTAGAGGAACACTTTGTGTATGCGCGATCATCCCTTGGGTGATTAATGCGGATCACACACACTTTACCTGGTACGCAGTATATCACGAAAGGCTTGAAGTAATTACTTACACCAGGATGGCTTGACCCGCATGGCTTAAAGTAATTACTTACACCAGGATCTGGTTGACATGCGGGTTGACCTCTGCCAGCCAAAAGATCTCGGCATGGTCAGGCACGGAAAAAGATCCGTCAAGAAGGGACACCAAACCCGAATTAGCGAATTAGTGCTCAAGCTAGCCCTGCCAAGAAAATGAAATGTGCAATGAAATAATAATAACGAAATTCCCATGCCAGATATTCCCTTTGGTCCTTTTATCAACTCTTATATCAGGAACCAGTTTCAAGCCAAGCTTCTTCCAACCCTCCTGATGCCCACTGATCGTCCTTTTGTTCTTTTCTGGGCCTTTGCAGAGAAGGAGATACATGGTACTGGGCACCAAGTGGCCTTATTTGCCGGGTCACCACTTCGCTGTCCGACAGGAACATCCCCATTTCTGTACCTCTGCTTGGGATTGCCGACTACTTATTGTAGGAATACTAATGGCTACCCCTTACGTGGGATCGCCGACTACTTATTGTAGGAATACACAGCGCTAGTTGTTCTTGCTTATTTTCCGTTCCCTGTGTATGAAAGTTTGGCTAAGATCGTACCTGCATAGATGCAATGACCCACATCACATACATGTAAAAACATGTAGGTGTATACGAGTATATGTATAATGTATAAAGAAAATCTTTGATTACACAGACTCTTAGTTAGAGAGAGTCAGGCCTGGCATGTGCACACAGTGGTGGACAGCCTTACCTGTGCATACGTCAAATGCTCTGCCCCCCACACAATGCCATCAAACTCGGCGCCGTTGACCCCACGCAGCATCCGCAGCAATGTCTGTTGTGGAACCTTACCATCACGAAGCATCAAGGCGCCTGCACACAATAGAGACAGAGGTACGTGCAGCAGGAGCGTGACTTTCATTGCCTGCGCAGTCATTAATTCGCCTTACGTGCGGCAATATTGCGCCTGCACACAATAGAGACAGTGGTACGTGCAGCAGGAGGGTGACGTTCATTGCCTGCGCAGTCATTAATTCTCCTTACGTGCGGCAATATTGCGCCTGCACACAATAGAGACAGAGGTACGTGCAGCAGGAGGGTGACGTTCATTGCCTGCGCTGTCATTAATTCTCCTTACGTGCGGCAATATTGCGCCTGCACACAATAGAGACAGTGGTACGTGCAGCAGGAGGGTGACTTTCATTGCCTGCGCACTCATTAATTCTCCTTACGTG
>Ga0307947_1000276_pt1 | contig 33985 bp, 37 predicted proteins | sample OrgLakmetagen232_FD_201840 | JGI IMG/M metagenome (GOLD analysis project Ga0307947, IMG submission 201840) | Saline water microbial communities from Organic Lake, Antarctica - #232 | ecosystem: Environmental > Aquatic > Non-marine Saline and Alkaline > Saline | place: Antarctica: Organic Lake...
GCGGCGGAAATTAAGCAAGCCAGATGCAATGATAGTTACTCCGACCCAGCAACCACGCCCCAAATGAAACCCAACAAAATGTATCAAACTAGGTCTGCCAATTATGCAAGAAGGGTTGCCCGTGATAAACTAGCAGATGGCACTGCCAATCCATACCCCCTGGCTATGAAACCAAGAGACATACAACCAAATAAACTCAATATACGTTTAATTTAAATTAAATACTGTGTAGACACTTCCTTTACAACAAGCAGAAAAGGCACGAGAACAACGTAAGCTGCTAATGCATCGCTTACTCAAACACCGCAAAACCCTTCACACCTTCTTGCTAGGAGCAACAGGCACCACCTACATCAGCAACACAAGGAACCCACTCTACAGCCTCGGCGTTACCAGTCTGCATGCCACAGCACTCATGAAAACATTAAGCCTGCATGCAATCAGATCTGCGTCCAAAATCATACAGATGAGACGAGACATTGAGAACAACCCCCACAAACATATGAGCAATACTCCTGGTGGTGTGCAGGCTTCTGCCTCCCAACCACTTATTCCCCACTGAAAAGCTCCTCTTATTTTGTTCTCCAGATGGGATGTTGTGTCCCTGCATCCATTGGGTGGTGCAGAACACAAATCAACATCCTTTTCTAATCCATGCCGGTCGTGTTTACACTATCTGCATTCTTTTTCTTTTCATATCAAGTTCTTCACTCTGCGTATAGCTGCATTTTAATGCCTCAAAGCATGGGACACAGCATGGTTCATGTGCTTGTCATACAACAGCAATCTCAGGCAGGTAAATGCCAAGCTCCTGATTGTAGCGACGGAAAACAGGAACTGCAGAATCACGGTACGCATTGAATTCAACTATGTAAAATTCCTGCACATTTACTGTAAGTCCTTTGCTAGCAGCATACATGTCTCAACATTTGTAATTGAACTAAGATAGTGATCTGTTCTATCATTATTATCGACTATTCTAAATAGCTATCAGAGTCAAGTCATCAGCATAAAGCATGTGAGTCACCCTTATGCCCTCAATGCCCGTAGCAGCACCCACAAAGCCACTTCCAAACTCATCATACACACCATTGATAAAAATGAAAAGAGGAGAGGGGATAGAGGATAACCTTGCTTTACACTTCTGAAAGACAGCGGAATTCCTGGTGCTGGTAGTTTTTGACCATTGTTTAAAACATACTCGCCTCTAACGTACATTGTTTGATAATGTTAATTACGTGAGTGAGACAAAGGTTTCTAAGTTTAATTGGATTGCAAAGAAGGCCAGTTTGTTGCATGCATGGCTGCTCAATTTCAAGGTCTCTAAGCTGACCCAGGATCCGAAGGATTTAAGGATCAGAACAGTGGGAAACGACCCTCAATCAATTCATTCAATTGCTAGCCTCTATTCTCATACGATCAACTAGCTTGTTCACAAATGAATGGGAGTGTTGTTGTTGTTTCGATTTAAGGAAGTAAACAGAAGAGGCAGCATCGCGCCAGGTAGACTGCTCAAGCATCTCTGAGTGTACAGCACTAAGTACCTGGAGGAGCCATTACCTAGCCACACATCTCAGTGCATGAGCCTACTGAAGATGCAAACAGCCTGCCACGTCCATAGGTTGAAGCAGTTAAGACGGATTTATATGAAGGGAGTAGTAGCCAACAGCTAAACATGGGAAAGTAATAGACATGGAAGTAACAGGGAGGGTGATTGGACTTACAGCTGGGTCCGGTCAGCTATGAAACCAACAAATCAATGTCGGGATTAAGTGCTCTACATCTCTACATACTACTCTGTCGCTGGCCACCCTTCTGGGCATGACAAAGTATAGGAAAGAAGGAAAAGGACAAAGGAAGTACTACAAAGCACTGCAATCAGTATTAAATAGGATGGGATGTTAATTAGTTATCAGGCTGCATAACAAATGCAGCAGTACGCCACGACATTCAGCCGCCCTGAATCAGTTTGGGAAGCATGGCTCTGCGATTGAGGGGCTCTGCTCTTTAAAGTACGAGCCCATAAAACATTTTCCAAATATTTTACACTTACCTAGAGGAATGGCTTTAAATGGGATCAGGTGGTTGGGGGGCAGGAGCCACGGGCAGTACATCAGGATAAGTCATGTTAAACCTTTCAGGGTTGCGCGTCGTCTTACAAACATGGACCAGGGGCTCCTGTTATTCTTGTGTTTGCTCTGCTTGTTGGGCTGTTAAGTGTCTAAACTCTATTTTAAATATTAAGCAAGCCAACTATATTCTCTCCGTTTGAATATTTTTGGCGTCATTGTAAATTGGTTGTGTCGTCTTATGAATGGAAGATATATGAATAGGTAGTACTAAATAGATGTTTAAAACCCCTTAAAGAGGGGATTTAGGCCCCAACAAAATAAATTTCCAGATGCTCCACGCGGATATTTACCGCTCTAAAGTCCAGAGCACTGATGTCAGAACCTTGCTAGTTACGCTAATCACACCTGTCATCAGTGGTAAGCTACATGAGCCCTACTTTGCTGCTTCTTCTTGACGACAGATCAACCAGAGCACCAAAATGAATAATATCTAATGTTTTGTTGGACTCCTTATCACAAACAAACACCAAAATATGTCCTTGGTTACCTCAATATACTATTTATGATACTCGTTATGATTTCACAGCAAACATTTAAAATAGACATGATCCGCAAAAGGCTTTGCGTACTCAAAACCTTTTGGATGTTAGATTATGCCCGTTTTACCGAGCGGCAACAACACAAATCTGTCACGAACACAAGTCACTGGCTGCATATAGGAGTGCCAAGCCTCAATCTACATCTTTGCCAGCCTCCTCCTTCCTCTCACGAGATGGGCCATCTGGACCGCTCTCATCTGCACCATCTTGCTTTTCAGCTGCGCTCCTGGCCTGGTCAAAAATCTCAGACACAGAGGATGGCAGCTGATGCTCCTTTGCTTCCTTGCTGGGTGAAGGCTCGGTGGCAGGGCTTTCCTTTGCCACCATCTCTGACACCTTTTGGTACAGCCCTGTTATTGCATCGCACTGTCAGGCTGAAGGAGGAGCACTGCTTATAGATGTATGCACTGTTAGGACACAAGGGAGCCACAAAATAAACCACCTTGTTTTATACAATGGTGTCTGAGTAAGTAGGAGAGTTTTCTTTGGGGAGGTTTCCTGTTGACAAATCACACGGTAACGCTGAGCCCTTATACTACCTCCGCTCATGCTGCCTCCACGTTGCATGTCGTCGCGGCCTTTCTAGGGTCCGTCATATGTGTCCTCAATGTGCCTTCTTTGCCTTCAATCGCTATTTTTGCTGAGTGATCTTAAAAGAGAACACTGGCTGGGAGAAATGGCGTTGCCATTTCATCGACCTTTACAATTTCCTGAAACCATATATGCGAGCAAATCAAATAAGTCAGAAACCTGCCTACCTGAAGCTGTGGCGTTTAGTTCCCTTCGTCCTTGAGCAAAAAGGATGTAGCTGCAAGCACAAGTGCAAAGGCAGCGATGATTGACGGTCGGCAGCAGCTCACTAGGCACTAACGATGCATGTCAGTTCTCTCCCCTCCCTTGATTGAGTCTATAAGCGCTATAAGCGCTGCGAGAGCATTTCTTTCTGTGCTCTACATAAAGGCTCCATTCCAAGCATTATAGCAAAGCAGCGCTGGAACTGAAAGATCACAAGAGATCATGTAAATCACTTACTTCCAAAAGAACGTAGTTGCACACCACAGGCCCAGCAGCTGGAGCAGCTGTGGAAAGACAGGCAAAGAATCGACGGCGTCCAACAGGGTTTTGGATAGCGTCGCGCCCAGTACGCCCGCCACAGCAAGTGACACGACAAACCGCTTGTTGGGAACCGCCTGCCAGCGCTCCTGCACGTGTAGTATAAGCAAAGAGCGATGTAAATGAAATGAGGAGAGGAGGATTATTTTGGCATTGCCAGTAAGTTTGTGGATCATGATGACTCGCTGTTTTATCACTTTTTGCATACCTGACCCTTTTTCAACAAATCCTGTGCCGCGTCATGTGGTGCCTGTGGTTTGCTGTTTGCTCGACTAACAAGCACAAACCGTCGCCCTGACGGTCGCAAACCAGTCTTGACGCAGCGGGGCTTGAGGGAAAGAGGCTTTGAGAGAAGCATCGAAAAAAGAGTTACAAAAGGATTTAAAGAATTTGAAGCGCTCCAATTTGCCTTCAAGATATATCCATGTGAATTTTTTCCAAATCACTTTTCAATCGAGTTTCACTTTTCAATCAAGTCTTTGTCGATTAGGGTGTCATTGTATACCAAGACGTCCTTGGACCCCAGGGGATTGAGTGTTAGGAGCCAGGCACTCTAGCAGTTAGTTAGTTCCATATTTATTTTTTTGTTTTTCCTGCCGTCTGTTTCTCTCTCTGTAAATAAACTGTTCAATGTGTAACACCTGAACTACAGTTCTTGTAAAGCAGCACGGGCGATATCACTTCACCACTCTTGCTTTTCGTCTGTGTTTCTCTGTTTCTTTTTATATCCTTAGTCCCCACAACTGCTCTTCTTTCCTAGTTTAATTCTATTTACAGGTTTTTTCTTTCCCCCTTTGGGCAGTTTGTGAGGACCATGGTTGTTAGCAGTTGTGTTGTGTCTTAGCAAATTATTCCACCGCCATATCACGACGCAAACGGAATAGAACTGCCAAAACACAACACTGAGCAAGTGCCCAATACGACTTTCAAAGGGCAAACGGTTATAAACATTTTAGCTCATAACTGAAGCTGATACTATAATGTTACATATTATATGACATATTATAGTATCAGCTGCCAGAGTATGTGCTGAAATCCCAGACTATAAAACGTTAGGCGTAGGTTATTAATCGTGAGCCGAACCAGGCCAAACTTATCAAAACCCAAGTTGGCACAGTAGCATCATTATCCTGACTGCTTTACTTTCCCCCTTGCTTCTCGAGGCCTGTTTATTATACACAGACTAAGGAGCGCATATATACATATGCCGATGTGTTTTGTGAAATCCTCTTGGATGCAGTATGAGAGCTGCTTCAGTGTTACTCCTCCCTTACCGTAGCTATTGTGTGTGAGAGAGACAGGCTGATTACATAACAAGGCTTACTACTCACATTTCTTTCAAAGAGCTTTTGTATACAATGTAAAAATTGTGTATATGTGCTGCCTTAAGCACAATTACACCTGCTTTGAATTGGGAGTACTAGGAGTGCAATACTGCCTACGCCTGAACATTTGATGTGGTGCGTGTGATACACATGCACTCCCTTTTATTTTAACTTCCTCCCCACATCTTTCTATGCATCCTTGTTGTAAACATAGTAAGCAGTGTCTGTGTGTGCTCAGCTCCCTTGTCAGATCCATTTGGTTGTAGGTTGGAAGTACTTTCAGTGTTCCACCCTAACCCACCTTCGTTTTTGCTTTGGTGCTTTTCCCTTTAATTTGAGATAATTGTACCCCTTAAATCTACACAGTCCCATTATATATTTCTCATGTGATTTTACGTGTTAATGCACACGTAAACATGTTGCATTTTGGGAGCGCTTTCAGTATTGCACCTCCCACACCTGCTGAGTGTGTGAAAAAGAAACATGCTTCTCGTGTTCTCGAATACCTTGTTTCATTTTCATTCCACACAGAAATTATATATGTGATCTGAAGAGTGTATATTTTGCTGACATGCCAAACGCCCAGCGTGAGAGAGCCACAAAAGCTTATTTAAGCCTAGCCTCTAAGCACAGTGTCTTTTGCCAGGCAGATTCGTTACCAAGATTTAATTCACGGATTTAATGCACTGGATATCACATAAGCATATCACCCCAAACTCCAGCAGCAGCCTCTCATGGCACTCAAACACCATCTTCTTTGGTTCCTAACTAAGTGAAAGAGTCGGAGGGACAGTGATCATTCAAGTTTCAATGATTTCTGCTGTAACTTGCATGTGACTTCCCTATGATTTGAAAACATCTGTACCAAAACTTTTAAACTGAATATACAGCGAATTAGACACCACTATTCTCCTGGGTATCAAATACCTATGAAATGAAAGCATGATGTCAGAACGAAACGTGACACAGTACTACTTGGTGTTCTTCTGTTAATAAGGGGTGGCCATGTGTTTGAGCAGCAAGATTGACCTGCCTTGTTGGCCTTTTAGTATGGGTTGGGTAGCCCTGCTAAGGGTGCAGCACGTATGGTACTATGAGCGGGCACTATGTCCTTTTAAAGTGCTCACAACAGACCTCCACATGCACTCGGATACTCAAGTACGGAGCAAAAACTGAGCTGAAGAATGGACGGCTTAATTTCTAGCAGCCTCACGGCCACCAACGTGATCACGGCCACCTTAATCACCACAGTCAACACGCACGGCCACTGTGGCCACTATCCATGCCTGTGTGTGTAGACAGTGCGTACGTGTATGCTCTGTAAACATTTGCATGCCTATACACACTAATGTGCGTGCTCTTAGGTTTAGACACTCAGTCAGCCTTGTTGCAGCTGCGACAGCAATTTGCAGTTGCGGTGGCAGGGGGGGTTGGGTTGGCGGGCCTGGGTCGATCGGGGGTGGCACTTACAGCAGTAGTTGTGCAGCACAACAGCTTGCTAGACATCGAGAGAGCAGTGTTGTCAGACAGCGCAGAGCGGTGTAGCGGACTACAACAGCTTGGGAAGGAAAGGCAACCTTCTGTGTGAGCAAAGTGGCTTTATTTGTGGCACAGAGCGTGCACGTAGCGCTGGAGGATGAGCAGACCTTAGAGAGGAACGTATAGACATTGAGTGAGCATGCAACTGGCAGGCAAGAACGGTTAGTACACGTAGAGCTGGTCCTGTGGCATGGCATGTCTTTCAAAGCAGATCCAACCCAGGACTGGGCAAATGCCTCTCTGTTTGTGGTGCTAATGACGTGTGAAATACTGCAGGTTGTTACTGCGTGACTCCTTGCTTAAGATTTTCAGGAGACCTTATTTGGCTGTCCGACAGCAGTGTACACTGGTCTCTCAACGCTTTTTGCTCCTGAACTTGGGCCCGAGACTCTTTCTTGGTGTTTCTTCTCTCCTTTGTCTGCCGGTGGGGATGCTATATGGCTCAACTCATAACAAGGTTTTCCTAATCCATGCCGGAGGTATTTACATCATGACGTGATTTGACTTTGCATTTAAATGTTGTTCCAGCATGATCTCACTGAAAGGCAATATGAATACACATCCAAAATACTAGTGAGCGTGCAATAAGCACTTGCAAAACAGACACAAAACAGAAAAGACACACATTTGCTGTTATTGAATCGCTGTTCAGTTATGGAGCAGAGTATTTAGTAACCATCAAACACTGCCAGGAAAAGTCAAAGTAGCTTCATGAAAAACTTGTCAAGCACAATGAGCATACCTTACCTTTCAAGAGTTATAGAAACGCGTTTCATGCATGAACCTTAGCAGCTATAAGCTTTGTGTGTTCTATAGCGAGATGATACAAAGAATCAAAGGTCCATAAGTTAGTTAAGCTCTACAAATACTACATTTTTATGCAATGTAATGCAATGGGTGAGGCTAGAACCGAAGGACAAATAAGGCACACAATTCTAACTCTTGAAAGCGTTTTTCTATGGCTCTTACGACCTGCCATAATGATTGCCATTGCATAACTTGAGCTGTGCTGGTGTGCTATTGCTTTGTACCTGTAGGCAAAGGTAAATTATACATGCTCAGAGAAGGTGAAAGGGTCGTCTATTGAATTGTAAGTGGATTGACGTGTTACTACAGAATTCGTAAACAATCCAGTGCACAGGAAATTAAAGCTAGTTGACCTCTTTGAACACAAACCTTACCTTCAGCTTGAAAAGCATTGATATGCTTCTTGGGCGTCACTGGACCTGACACAGGTGCTGCTGTAAGCTCAAGGTTGTTTTTAGGCGTGCTCCTTTCAGTCCCATCCGTCTCTTGATGATGATGATGCTGCTGCTGCTGCTGCTGCTGCTGCTGTGATGCTCGCTTGCGGTTGGCCAGCAGATAGTAAGACGTGGTGAGGTAGTTGGGCGCTCGTGCCTGGAGGGACTGCAGTTGCAATTTACAAGGGAGGAGGGTATTATGTAGCACTCTTCTCAGAGATGACGGCTCACTCTGCATTACCGTTTGGGTAGAACAGTTACTATGATTCCAAATTCCTTGACTTTCCTCTTGTTGCTGTCTGTACATGCTTAAGCAACGTCCGCACCTGATTCACTGCATGATCATGACAACTCAATTACCTTCTTACCGTAACTTCTGTGATCACCAGTGCCTCTTACCTGCAATATTTGTGCCCTCGACCACCCTGCTAGCTCTAGCTCAGCTACAACATGCTCGTTCGCACCTCCAGAGAGTGCGTAAACACTGCCACCCTGCACAAAGACGCAGCAAGCTTGGCTTGAGTACGTGCAAAGTTTGAAAGGCACCTTGCAGGAGCACTTTTGTAACCATTCAATATAGCCATCGTGCCTGTCCAAGTTGTGCCTCACGAGCAATGTTATTAAGGCAAAATGGAATGCATTGAGGTTTCAACTCACACCTGAGGAACCCACGCCGCAACAGCTTGCACCCACGGATGCCCCTGGACCTGCTCAAAATTTACACGCTTCTCTGGATCTACTTGGAGCATCCTGCAAGCGACATAATCAAGCAAGTACATGGTGTGTCAGGTTTGTGAGCGCTTATAAAGCAGTAAGCATCAAAACAGCAGAAAACAAGCAGACCCTGGAAGAGAGAGAGAGAGAGAGAGAGAGATAGAGAGAGGGAGAGAGAGAGAGAGGGAGAGAGAGAGAGAGAGAGAGAGAGAGAGGGGGGGAGAGAGATAGATAGATAGATAGACGGACAGACAGACAGACAGACAGACAGACAGACAGACAGGCAGGCAGGCAGGCAGGCAGGCAGGCAGGCAGGCAGGCAGGCAGGCCGACCGACCGACCGACCGACCGACCGACCGACCGACCGACCGACCGACCGACCGACCGACCGACCGACCGACCGACCGACCGACCGACCGACAGACAGACAGACAGACAGAGAGAGAGAGAGAGAGACAGAGAGAGAGAGAGAGAGAGAGGGAGAGAGAGAGAGAGAGAGAGAGAGAGAGAGAGAGAGAGAGTGAGAGAGAGAGAGAGAGAGAGAGAGAGAGAGAGAGAGAGAGAGAGAGAGAGAGAGAGAAGAGAGGGAGCAAAAAAAGGGAGTGTTCCTCAACAATCAAACACGAGATCATAGATCTGCACTTACTTAGATAGCAAGTCCTTTGCCGCCGGGCTCAGGTACGCCGGCATGTTGAAATGCCCCTCAATGATTTTTTTGCACAGGTCCTGCTTGTTACCAGTGGAGGAATGAAAAGGCAGGTGGCCAGCAAGGCATGCAAATAGCACCACCCCAAGGGACCACACGTCCTGCAAACATTGCAGACGTGCAATCAAAGTACATGTTGAAATTCGATTTGAATTGGAGAATTGTAGTGTGCATGCTAAAATTTTTGAGCTTTTATCTTTAGGCACACTTGCTCAGAACAAACAGCTTAAGGGGACCAGTCCTATGGGTGTGCCAGCCTCTAGTCGAGGCTCGACGAGGTCAAGCCTGGTCAAGCCTCGACGTCTCTCCTGTCCAAGCCTAGACGTTTAAATAGGGTCTCTATTTTTGGGGGATTCTCAGGGGAATTCCCCTAAAAATTGATAAAAATCGGAAATTCCACACATTTTTCACAAGTTTCTAAATTTGTTTGTCTTATGTAATGCGGAAAATAGCACATCACGATTAGTCTTGGTCAGGGAAGCTTCAGACTTAATTTCTTGGCGCCCAAAAGCGGACAGCAATTTTGTACAATGTGTTTTGGTGAAGCCCCCCTTGTGGGGGCGTGAGCCCCTAACGTTGTCTGCTTCCCACCACACTTCACACAGGCCTCCCCAGGCCCACCCAGGCTACCCTACGGGCTGAAACTTGATATAGGTTCCTAACCAAACTTTCTACCTTACCAGATAAACTCTGGGGCCCTGAGGTGCAGTGTGTGAAGATTAGAGACAAGTTTTGTTTTTGGGCTGTCCAGACCTCCTCCCCAGGCCCACCCAGGGCACCTCCCGGGCTGAGACTCGACATAGGCTCCTAACCAAAACTCATACCGAGCCAGGTAAATTCTGGGACCCTGGGGTGCTGTGTGTAACATTTTAGAGCACATAATTATGTTCAAAAGCTCCAGGAAGCTGCCCAGGATTATTCAGCCAGGCCCCAGACCGCTTCCTGCTGGTGCAGTATTCATTAGCACACTTCCCTGGCTGCGGATGCTGTGCCAGAGTCCCTTGGTTGTGTTCCGGCTGCAAAATTCACGGTTGACCATGTAAGCAGAATCAAGTAATATTACTTTCGATGGGCTCGATGGGCTGATGGGCTAAATAATTGTAGTTTAGTCAAATGCTCATGACGTGCGGAAGTTTGCTTGGACGAGACCCTCAAGAACGCAGTTCGTGTTGGCTTGGAGTGCTCGTGGAGCGTGCGAGTAAAGGCATGGAGCGCGACGGTGCAGGTGCTCGCTACGCACTGCGTGTTTAAGCGGGGTTCAAACATTGTGGCCAGCCCGGGCACCATGCTCGCACCTGCCCTCTTAACAGACACGGAACAACAGCAGCAGCACATCCTCACGCCTGCTTCAGCAAAGGCTGCTCCAGCACAGCGTCATGTACGCCACTGCAGTATCTGTGGGGCAGCATGGCACACACACGCACACACACACGAACGTACACACATACAAACACAAACGCGCACGAATACACGCAGGCACGCACACGCAGGTACACATTGCACATGCGCACGTACGAACACAAATACACACGCGCCATATACACACGCACGAACACACAGGCACTCACACGCGCACACAAACACACATGCACACGCACACACACATGCACACATGCATATGCACGCACACGCTGCGTGCGTGATGGGCTTTGCCATTTTTTCAGCGTCGCTAGCGACGCTCCCTCACTTGTCATAATATTAGTGCATGGAACTTATTCTGGCCAATCTGCTGTGCGTATGCCTGTCCAGGTAATGCACCTTGAGACATTCTCCAAACACTCCCTACATTTCTGTTTTGTCCGGTCTCTTCACGATAATTATTTATTCATAATATATTATTACTTATATAACACCAGGAAAGTTTTCGGCTCAATCCGCGCAAGTTTTAAACTGACTTTCTAACAGCAATGCACCGACTAAGGCCTATACCGACGAACCTCGCATGATGTTGCCTGAGCAACGAGCAAATACAGCTGTGTACGACTGCTGGAATTGCACTGAAATATAGGTCTCACGCACCACAGGTGGTCCGTCGTATTGTTTCCGTGACACAATCTCTGGAGCTGCATAGCTGGGGCTGCCGCAGTGAACACGCAAGCGCTTTCCCGGGATGAAGAAGGCAGAGAGCCCGAAATCGATGACTTTCATGTTGCCATCAGCACCCAGCAGGATGTTCTCAAGCTTCACATCCCTGTGGAGTTGCATTAGGATAAGGTTAAAAGCAGGGATGTGTCATACGGCATATTCCTATAACACGCCGTATCGTATCCAATGCTTATTTTACCAGAGGGGGGACACTGGGCAAAAGCCAAAACATGCTCCTTTTTGCAAGAAAGGTGCAACTACTCACACATCACTTCGTCAAATAGGACCCAACCTAGCTTCAAGCTGATGCTGACTTTATAAGCTACCTGAGCACGTGCTCAGATTTAGACAAGTCGCCCAGCGTACAGAATGACAGGACTAAAAGCACACGTTGTGCACCTGTACCCTAAATGGGTGCTTTCCAGGGGGAACGGCACATTAATTTGCATATCTCGCCAACCACTTAGTCTTTTTGCCCCATTTCTTTTGCAATGATCTTAATTTATTATAGGATTCCAAAACACCAAAAAACACCAAAAATCACTCAATTTGGTGCGCTGGCTGGTCAGATACAGCACATGGCTGCTCAAAAAGTAGGGTTTACGCCGCGGCCAACTAGGTATGGGTCCCCTAACTGGCACGTTTCAAGCTCAGCTGCATTGGAATCTACATATCAGAGCTGAGTTTAAAACGTGCCAGTTAGGGGGCCCATACCCCGGGAGCATGCAAAAAAGTACCATTTTTGGCCTTAGTGTCCCCCCTCTGGTATTTTACTGTATTGAACAATTCTTATACAATGCAAAATTTGCCGATTTTGGCCGATTTTGGCCTTTTCAGGCAATTTCCGCCCCATAAACGGCTTTTCAGCGAGATTTTGATCTGTAATTTATTGATGACATATAAAATGCTGGAACAAAATTGGAAGCGTTTTGGGTGACTTTGGGGCAAATCGGGTTTTATTTAGGGTCAAAAATCGGCACTCCCAATTTCGCTTAATAATACGACTGTGTTATACGTGTATTTCGTATTTAACACGTACTTTATTACATCAAACGTCCCAAATGACTGAATGACACCATCCTGGTTTAAAGTCAGGCCCACCTTTCCTGTTTGACCACACAAACCTGCACGCTATTTCACTTCTAAGTAGTCAGGAGCCTTAGTTGGACGTATTTAAGCACTCCTGCACACTCAGTGCAGAAATTTTCATTTGTGCTGGGACAATTTGGTGAAGGTCTGGGGGTCTGGGTTTTGGTCCGGAATTTCGCCATTGTTTTGTTCCCAGACAGGTTTTGTGACAAACCATACCCATTAGTTCAAATAGCGGCGTGCCGCCCGCCCAATTTTTGACAAGGCGAAGGAGTCATGCTTTTTATTGTTTTCCCTTCATTGCCTGTTTGTGCAACCCTGAAGACCTTTGTCCATGTGTCCAACCCCTTCTGCACAGAGCTCCCCTGCCTTTACTGTCAGAATCTACCAAATACATCCTTTGACCTTGCCGGATTTTGCAAAACAGTCCAGGCATCTATATCAAAAGACGCAAAGACGCTTCAGTCCTCCAGGCCAAACTCTGCATGGGGCGCTTATGCCTTTGTTACTGCCAGAGCTTTCCAAAATTCATTCAAGTTTGTTTCTCCCAGAGCTTCCCAAAATTCATTCAAGTTCGTAACTGCGCTGTAAAATAATGAATCATAACAGTGGCGTTAAACTGCATCAAAAAGTGGCCGGCCAAAAATCCTCCTCGTCGGTCTCCATGCAGCCACAGAAAATGACGGCGCATGATAATTGCACAGTTTCTGAACGGAATTAAGTAAGGATTGAAACAGTAAACTCTGCATTTTAACGCCGTCACAACGTGCCACTTTCCAGCCCTTATCGTTGTCAAAAGTTCGACCATCACAGCTCGCCGCGAAACTCGGCACAGACTGTCTCAGTACTCTAAATATGCCGCCTGTGCAAATCTTATGCAGTCGGCTGCAGCAGGCGAAGCTAAAAAAAGGTCCGAAAAACGCCCAACCGGTTCGGTAGAAACCCTAGCACAAATTTCTGAAGAAAATTGGGTACCGTACCTTACCGTACTCACCCCGGTAACCAAATTTCAGAAATACTAAAGGTAACCCGGGTAACCCCGGACCCTGTAAATAAATAATTTAGCCTTCCCTGCACCAACCCCGGTGGGCATTTAGCCCAGCCAGTGCCTGTACAAGTGTGTATGTGCATGCGCCGACTTGACGAAAAAGCTTGTAAACGTCCGCTGGAACACACCTTTGGGCGCAACCGGTGCTGCTGACGCTGGGGCTGGTGTTGGTGCTGGGGCTGGGGCGGGGCCTGGGAGGGGAGCGGGGGGGGCGGTGGGGCCTTCTCCGCTCATCGGTGTTCAGCCACCCACCAAACTTTCGCTTAACCCCGGAAACCCCGGAGCCTCTAAATAAAAATATATTTTATGATGCCGATATCACGCCGGAGGGCAAACATCGTTATTTACCCGGGTTTAGTTAAGAAGGGTACGGTAAAAAAAATAAAGGGGGAGTGGAAATTTACCCCCAAAGGACTTTGTGCGTGGGCCTGTTTGCTGGCAAAGATGGTCCATTTCAGACAGGCCAATTCTATGATTTTCATTTTGCCATCAGCACCCAGCAGGATGTTCTTAAGCTTCACATCCCTGTGGACTGGCATCAGAATACATTAGGATAAAAGGATAAAAGTCTGTCAGCCAAGCCATCCAAAAAGAGGAAATTAATACCCCTTTCCTGAATTGCGCATCTGAGGTCACACAGTCATTTTATACATAAATGTCACACTTCTGCATAAGAATTAATGAGTTTGGGATCAAGGGTGTGGGTGGGGGGCTGGCTTTGTGTCGTTCCCCTGCCAGAAAGGTGACGTGGGTGTGGAAATGCGGATTTTGGTCTGAATCTTACCTGTTTTTGTTTTTAGATAGGTTTAGGGTCAAACCATACCCATCAAAGCAAAAAAAGGGGGGTTAAAATTATGCCCCTAAAGGAATTAGTGCGTGGGCCTGTTTGCTGGGCAAAAATGGTGCATTTCTGGAAAACCTGGAAACACGGTTTCTGGCCACCACCTGCGTGTCAGGAGCCCTTCAGCATGTCCTGTCAAGTATTCTGGTTTGGCAATGCTGGGTGCGGGCCGTGGTGGGCAGCGTCAGCTGAGGTTTTCAAATGCCATCTGCTCTGAACTTTTGCAGTAGACCCCTTCCATGGACATAACAAACCAACCGTTCAGTGCAGAATAAGCCTTTGCATTTTGTAGTTTCCCTACCAAAAGGGGGTCCAAAACCGGACCTTCACCCCAGATTCCCGGACCTTGACCAAAATGTCCCCAATATTAATGAAAACACCCCTGGTAAGTTGCTGGTACCGGGGAGGAGCTTGTGAAAATCCATTTCTGGCAGGGATTTCCACCCTGCCCACCTGGACACCTCCCTCTACGATTTGAGTGTGCAGGGGTGCTAATTTATGTCTAATTAAGGTTCCTACATACCTGAATTGTACTTCTCTGCTTTGGGGCAAGAATTCTCACAGGGATGGCTGAAAGTCAGTCCCCATGACACGTGGCATGAACAACAGACAGATTGCTACTTAGTTACTGACAAACCTGACACACATTAACTGGCTATGACACCTGCTGAGCGCAGTTTGATTCAACTCAATAAGCGCAGTTTGATACAACTCATCTCTTTATGAACGCAAGTGTTTCCTTGATTTCAAACCATTTCAATCAATGAGCAAGCATGTACTCAAACCAGCGCTTTGGACAGGAGACCGTTCACACGTTCCTTGTTTTGGTTGGCTGTTTACAAGCCAGCTCACCTGTGAACGACCTCTTTCCGATGGCAATACTGCAGCCCTGCAACGATCTGCTGCAGCACCAAGGCTGCTTTCCCCTCTGCCAGTCGCTTACGTGAACGCACATAATCCAACAATGACTGGTTTGGTGCGTACTCCATGACTAGGTAGAGCATGGCAGCTGAGTCGACCACCTGCCGAGAGCAAAATACAGGGGTGAGACGCAGTGCAAGTTGATGTACAGAAATCAATTGTTCAATGGTGTAGCTGGTACATAAAGCTGCCAGAACTGTTGCTTGGAAATGCAACAGATAGCACACTGCATAAAGAGGAGAAGCCGCAGATATGCTCCATCAAATACTTGAGATCAGGTGCTGGAAAACGGTACCAGGCACCCAATCACGTGGAGGAAGTATGACTTGCACTGCAATAATGTAATAAGGTGCAAGCGGCCTCCTTAATCAGACAAGCTCTACCCAGGTGGATAGTCAGATGGCTTTCATACGCTCGGCATTGAGTTCCCTTGCACACAAAGCTCTTCCCCTCCCCCCAACACCCAGCATCATTGTCACGCACCTCAAAGAGCTTGATGATGCACTCGTGTGTGAGATGAAGCATGACACGTATCTCCCGCTGGATGCGCTTGGACTCGTTGGCATCTGTGAGCTTGGACTTGTCAATGACCTTGATGGCCACCTTGCACATGCTTAGGTGCTGCACAGCAAGCCGCACCTGATTAAGAGTGTCATTGCCATAATGTAGTGTCTAAATTATGCAGGCGACCGTTATAGTGACTAGTGGTTGGATTGTGAAAGAGTAAGAAGGGAATCGATTATTCTTTGTTCAATTGAACATGAAGAGCGGACGACGGTTTAGAAGCATGCAGATTGTTGCAACAAAGGTTGCGCGCAGCAATGAAATGCCAGCATCTTGGGCTGAGCAGCTATGATGGGGATGAGCCGTCTACTGCATGCCTACACTCACAGCAACGGAAAGGCGCTTTTAATTAAGACCAGGGTAGCTTGATAGATTAGCTCAACACTCAGGAGCGCCTGCTTGTGCGTCACGTTGGCTGCACAGCACAGCAGGCTGAAATGGCATTTCTGCACACCCACCTGCCACAATTGACTAAGGAAGTAGGGCAATGCATGGAGTATCTTACGCAAAGGCAAAGCAAGCTCCACGTGCCATCATATGCGTGCACAACTAACCTGGCAGAAACCTCCTTCGCCTATGACTTTCCCGACGGTGTAGCCTGGCAGCGCAGCAGAATGCTCCTCACTGACTTCACATCCTAGCAGCATCCCATAATCAGCTGGTGGCAGGGTGAGAGGCGGCAATCCACTAGGTGCTCCTGTGATTGCTACTGCTGCTGCATGCCCTGCCACTGGAGGTGCTGGAGCGGGAGACACATCAGACTTAGCGGCATGTTTAGCTGGCTCGGTGGGAGGTGTGTGCGTTACTGGGCCTTGTTGCAAAGCCGAGGTAGCAAAGGCAGAGCTAGGATCAGTATGAGCTGCCGCCGCTGTTGTAACAACACTACCGAACGCGCTTGCAGATGTATGATGTGATGACAGTTGACTGGCTTGCTGCTGCGGTGTGTAGGTAGGGGGCTGTGCATGGACAGCAGATGCCTTGGGGAGGGGAGAGGAGACGAGTACTTTGCGTGCGGAAATGCTGTCTGGTGCGGCGCGATCGGATGAGAAAGCCAGTGTACCTCCAGCTGCTGTGTCTGCCTGCTGTGTTTCGAGCCAGGAGGCTGGATTGGAATGACGGGCGGAGCTGGTGGCAGGAGTGCATGAGGGCACTGCCATGCTACCACCATTCATAGGTTCTGCACTGTTGCGGCGCAGCAAGGAGGGACCCTGCAAGGAAAACGGAAATGCTTGTAGGTTTGGAGCAGTTGTTTGGTGCTAGTATCAGAGGTGGAAAACACGCGTGCAAAGCTAAATGCCTTCAGAGGGATGGTCACCATCTAGTGGTGGTGTACCATTGTATTGTGTGTAGGTAAATGACTGTGATGGAAGGCAATGTATATTTAGTAGCAGTGCTCTGTGTATACTGGCAACTAAGCGTGCATTGGCTCCTCTGATGCACAGGCAAACAGACAAACACGGCACATTACTCACGCGGTAACCTTCTTGCCCCCAGCTGCTGGTCCGGCGGTGCATCAAGGACGAGGGGGAAGGTTGCTGCGTTGGCCCCCCTCCCCCTCCTCCTCCTCCTCCTCCTCCTCCTTCCTTCTCCCTTTCCCCCCCTTCCCCAGATGTTGATGATCCAAGAGTGTAGGCTGATTGGGGTGGGGATGGTCCTTTTAAGGCACGGTAAGCAGCAAGAGTTGCTCCTGAAAGCAGTCCTCCTCCTCCAGTCCCTCCTCCAGTCCCTGACAATGATGGCGGCCCAGAAACACAGATACCACGTTGGGAGGCGGGCGTGGGTGATGGGGGAAAGCAGCTCTGCTGCTGCTGCTGCTCGCTGAGCCTGCGGGATGCTTTGAGTGCTCCTGAGGAAGGAGATGGGGGGCGCATGGAGATGGGGGAAGGCATGGTGAAGCTGCCCCCACGACTGTGTGCAGCGCAGGGGGAAGTAGGCTCACCATCTCCAGGGTGCTGCGTGTATGCGAAGGCCCCACTGGAGTGAGTGCTAGAGTGGCCCCCCACGACATGGCCCTCGCCTGACTGACTTGGCCCCCCAAAAGATGATGCCCTGCCTCCCCCTCCAAATGAACTACCTCCCCCTGCTGGTAGGAGGCCCTCCGTGTCCCCCTGCGACTCGGCCGCAAATGCGAGGTTGAAGTTGGACGTGTACTTAGAGGGGTTTAGGCATGTGAGGGTGCCATATCCAGAAGCCTCAAGGCCGGCAGCTCCCAAGCTGGGGTTGAAATTGCCACTGCTGTTGCCGCGAACTGGGGAGCCTGCTGCAGAGGAGGGCACATTGGGATTGGCACGCAGGGAGGAAGGGGCACTTATTCGACCTGACGAGCTACTCATGTACCCTCCCCCTCCCCCACTGAGGAGTCCCTCACAGCTCCCTCCTGATGCTTCCCACGCGGTGTTGCGCACACTGGAAGCTGTGACGGGATGGCTGATGAAGCTGTGACCCTTGATATCTTGGACGGCTGCAGGAGGACTGGGCATGGAGCAGGAGAGCGCCCTGGCACCCAGCCTATTGCTGCAGTTGCCGTAGCTGGGCTCTTCCACCATCCAGTCCCCAGCTCCTACTGCTGCTGTGCCCCCTGTGTTGTGCCATGTGCCTGTTAAAAAAGTGCGGGTCCACGTCAAGCGCGTGTCAGGGTATCCCTCTAAGGGTATCCTCTCAGGGTATCCCCTCGCTTGTCTCTGATTTAACAATGCGCACTCTACAGGACTTGTAAACTTTAACAAAGGACACAGTGTGAACCCTGAATTTGTGTGGAGGAAGGTGATGGTGGTTTAATCTGCTGGGGTGCAAGCTGAGTGCAGAACTTGCAAAGTGACATCAAAACTATCCAAAATAGACCACACACACACATTCCTGAGGGGCGAAAACATGGGGCAAAATGCGTGCTACACGTCAATCATTTCTGTGCAGGCTGTTCTGGACATCGTGCTGTGCGTGCTGTAATTCGACCGGTTCACCAAAACACACACAGAAGCCAAATGGCGCAAACCTGACGCTTTGTGTGTATTCCTGGTAGCCGAAAACAACACCTAGGGCAAACGGGAGGTGCCGGAGTGGAGATTCTGGAGGTCCTTACCATGCAAGCGCGTCCGACAATTGTGGAAAGTGCGGCCTATGCGAGCACAGGTGCAAAACCAGACACAACAGACCCCACAAATACATTCCTGGGGGTCGAAAACGCAAAATTGGATGTGCACAACTCATCCATTGCGGCTGTGTGATGAGTGAAAAATGAGCATCCTGCTGTGTGTGCTGTAAATTTGCACTTAATCGCGATACACACATATACGAACATATACAGGACAAATGGTGCAACACCGACATTATGGGTGTCCATCCCTTAATTAGGGCTATTCTTCCCCCCCTTAATTAAGGCTAGCATAGGAATTAACATTGAAATGTGTTTTGGGGTGTTATTTGGAAGCACACGACTGGTGCGATGATGAGGAGGAAAGAGAGAAGGTAGGAGCACATTTGTGTGTGTCATTACACGGGCAGCTCGCACCTTTCTTATTCCCATTGATCTATCAAGACAGCTCCAGATGATTTGAGTTTCCAGGGTAATCCCCAAATATTCACAGAGGGGGCTAACTGAGGCCCAAGATGGGCAATTCCTAATATGCTCTTTGGTTTATGTGCGCCCCAATTGCTTAGCTCAAATTTTTACATAACATGAATGCTGTCTGTGAGTGTACCTCTGACCTTGTTGCACTATGGTACTATTCAGCCCCTTCACTCTCACCTGTGTTGCTATGTGAGTTAGGTGCAGCTGTGCCAGGGCGTGCATGTAGCAACCAGGCTGGTCCGGCCGCAACAATGTGCGGCGTGTAGGCCGTGTGGGACTCTTCAGCAGCCGAGAAGCCGGAGGATGCTGCAGCAGCTTGACCTCTGACCTTGTTGTTGTTGGGGGTGGCGATGATTGAGGATCGGTGAGAGTTGAAGGCTAGAGAAGGGGAGCTTCGACGGGCGGCTCCTGCAGGGGAAGAAGGGAGGCTAGCTGCTCGCTGTAGGCGTGCGGCCAGGAGAGAGGAGTGTGCTGGGGACTGGATACTGCTGCTGAGAGGGTCGCTGCTGTCAAAGCTGAATGTGGGGGGGCGGCTAGTGCTGTGAGCGATAGGGTGGAGGGTAAAATGAATGGAGTGCATGAATGGTTACTTAGGGTGCAGGCAACCACGGATATGCTTCCGGAAAGGAAAGGATGCCAGACTAGCAGAGCAGATTGTAGTAGGTGGTTCTATAATTCGATCTGCTCTGGTTCGCAGCACAAACAGCACTCCGTGAAAACACAGCCGACTACGGTACAGTTTATCTGCACACCAGTTGTTTGACCTTGGTTTAGGCCCCAGATCAGGCAGTCTGTTCCATTGCTATGCGTAACCAAGACAGTAACTGCAATCCGACACAACATGAACAAGAAGGTGGCTGACAGTGAATGCATAAACCAACAGTCAGCCAGAATACATGGCATTCTTGGCGGTGTACACCTCCCCAGGAAAAAGATGTGTACAGACATTTCAGCCAACCCAGTAAAAACAGCAGGGCAACTGTTTAGGAAACTGGAAAAAGGAAAAAGGAACTTACCGAGGGGTGCTGAGCCGCTTTGAGGGTGACTGAGGAGGTAAGCCAGAAGGGTTTTGGCGGGCTGCTTCAAAACTAGAGGTCCGCAGCGACCGAGATAAGGAACCAATGGTAAGGGGAGAGGCGTGAGGTTCAGCTTGTTGATGCTGCTGCTGCTGCTGCTGCAGCTTTTGGGCAGTCGAGAGCGAGGCTGAGAGTGGTTGACTCAAGGACTGTGCTTTGCTGCCTACCCCAGTGGATCGGTGTGGGAGGTTGGTTTGCCGGTTGGATTTGCTGTTGGGTGAGATGCGTGCCTGAGCTGCGTCATGTGCCTGTTGAAAAAGTGGTGTTCTACGTGAGCACGTGTTCCTGGGAATCCCACGCCCACCTCAGACTTCACAATGCGCACAACAGAAAGCGTTAAAACGTTAAAACCTAAACAAAGGACACACTCAGGACCCAGAATTTTTGCTGATGCACCCAGGGAAGAGCTGATCTCCTGGGGTGCAAGCTGTGTAAAAATGGCTTTCAAAAGTAAAACTAACTCAAACGGACACCATGGGCGTACTCCTGAGGGTCAAAAAGGTAGGGTAAAATGTGTGCTACGCGTCCATTGCGTCTGTGTGAGTCTGAACGATCATCGTGCTGTGCATGCTGCAAATCGACCAAATGGTGCTCGACATACACACACACATTCCTGGGGGTCGACAATGTCCTGGCCTGAGATCATTGCTTGCGATGGTTGTGTTGTGGGTTCAATACATCCTTTGCAAGCAATGACATCGGGCCAGGAACTTTCCTTTCCCTCCTTTCACTCTCACCTGTGCCTTGACCCTTGGCTAACCCCAGCATGCAGCACTGGCGCTATCATATCCTTTCACACGCAACACTTTCATCTCACATGCCGCACATACTCACACACATGCGCATACACACATGCAGTACGCACACACACAGACACACATGCATAGGCACACGCACAAATGCGCAATACACACACACATACCCACGCACACACATATACAGGTTCTCAAATTCGCACATAAGCACACGCACAGACACTCACACTCGTATATGCATACACAGGTACGCACATAAGCACACACCCAGATGCACACACATGCAAACATGCACTTGCGCGTGCTCATACACAGTGCAGGCACACACGCACACATACACACATGCAAACACACATGCTGCAATCCCTCCCCCCCCTTCCACCCTGGCTTGCTGATTTACTTGATTGAAGGAGATGCCATGTGCAGAGAGGCCTGTACCACCAGAAGTTGCTTGCCGGCCATTACCCACCGTCCAGCCATTCTGTGGTGGCAGTAAGCGAACAGAGATTATATTCCAGCATTATTTCAAAAACTGGTAACAAGGATGTAATGCAACCAGGACACCCAGTCGTTTCATCTCTGATTTTTCCACTCCCTTTAAATCAAAAATGCATGCATCGTACATGTGTGTGTGTGTGTGTGTGTGTGTGTGTGTGTGTGTGTGTGTGTGTGTGTGTGTGGGTGTGTGTTTGTGTTTGTGTGTGATTGCGTGTTTGTGCCATTGCAAGATTTGGTTGACTGGATGGTCTGAATTATTATTCCAATTACTCTTACTGGTCAAAAAAGTCAAACTCATTCACCTGCATTGGGACGAAGGGGCTTTCCTCTGAAATGAAAAAAGTGGGTACAATTAGTCTGGTATGTGCACGTAATAGGAACAAAGCATCCGGCAAGCCTACTGCTTTTGTTTCGCCTTTCACGCACCTGACCATCCCTCTTTACTGGACGAGCTGGCGCGGGGGGCTGCAGGTTTTCCAAAAAAAACTAGAAAAGGAGGGAAATTGCGTGGTGTGAGTAAACAAGTTCAAGTTGCTGCACGTGCTGAGCGAACAACCGATTGATGGATTGATGTAGATCCTCCATCAAAATTTTTTTATCCTTTCACTGGGTTTACTTCCAATTTCTTTTGAGCCCTATTTATACCTACAGCCTTGTTTCCTTCTCTTCCTATACAGACATGGTATGCTTTCGTGCGTTACAAAGTAAAAATGTAGGCAGGATTGCTGTAACAAAAATGTGTGTGTTTGTGCATGTGTAGTGCTCGTGTGTATGATGTAGTGTATGATGTATGAGTGTGTATGTGTGCTTGCACGCTGAATGTGCGTCTTATCATACGAGCACATTTGTGTCTGTGCATGTGTGTGTGTGTGTTTGTGTGTGTGTGTGTGCATGTGTGTGTGTGTGTGTGTGTGTGTGTTTGTGTGTGTGTGTGTGTGTGTGTGTGTGTGTGTGTGTGTGTGTGTGTGTGTGTGTCTGTGTGTGTGTGTGTGTGTGTGTGTGTGTGTGTGTGTGTGTGTGTGTGTGTGTGGTTGTGTGTGTGTGTGTGTGTGTGTGTGTGTGTGTGTGTGTGTGTGCGCGCGTGCGCGTGTGTGTGTGTGTTTTTTTGTGTGTGTGTGAGTGTGTGTGTGTTTGTGTGTGTGTGTGTGAGTGTGAGTGTGTGCACGCGCTTGCTTGAGTTTGTGCACATGCGTGCGTGTGTAGGTAGGACCCTACCGCCATGCCCCCTTTTCTTCTCCTTGTGCTCCATTGTGGCTACATCCAGCAATTGAACAGCTCGTTAAAAGCACGATTATCGGGTTCGTTGAAATGGCTTCGAAGTTTTCGTTCGAGCTGCTTATGATTTATATAGCTGTATCTTCACGAATTTATTCTGCTGAAAACTAAATCACAGCACACCGGCAAGGCCTAGCGAGAGCTGCCAATATTTAACTATAATTATATTTTTGTGTGCTCATCTCATCTTCCCGTCATGCTTGGGAGGTCCGTCTCACGCTTGCTTCCCCAAATCTTGAGCCAAGGCGCGGTAGCGGGCCAGACCGGGCGATGCATTGCCAGCACTGTGAGTGATGCTCATAATAAGGCAAATCTGAGCTTCTCCTGCACCAGCATTGCACCTGAACTCTGGCGCGCGCGTACAAAAGCATCCGCCTTGCGTGAACATTCCCCCTTGCCTGATCCCCTCGTGTGTCACTACAGTCTGCGCGGCTTGAGGAGGTGGCCCAGGCCGCTGGGCCCAAGGAGTTCACCGAGATGTGGACCAAGAGGGCGCCCAGCAACATGGACGTGCCTCAGCTCCCCTCCCTCCAGATGAGGAAGTCAGAGGCCATGAAGACACAGGGAGACCTGTTCCCCGTCAACCTATGCACCCCACACAGCGTCATCTCTGATGCCAAGCAGGTAAGCGTGTTATATGCATTACACACGCAAGGGTAAGTGCGCACGCATGCGTGTTGCTCTTGTTTAAGTGCCACGCAAGCACTCACTATTCAAGTAGGAATCTCTCTACCTATTCAGGAGGAGAGAGGGAGTGATTGTGCTTGAGCAGAGTAGTAGAGTGAACAAGTTGCATCAAAATCAGAGCACCCGAAACGCTCTGAACACGTCTTCCATCTTTGTCTTCCACATGTCTACAAACATTGAGAAGGTGCCTAATGACATAGACCAAACTGAATGCAAATACATCGCCAATGCATGAGCACACCTCTGCGTGCATCGTTTGGCACCAGTGGTGCCAGGCAATGAATGAGAGCCCAAGACCTAGTTGGCGCACAGCCCGTAATGGTACATGGGAACAAAAGGAACACATGGCTTCTCCCTGCTCTGTATATATATGCTTTCTAGCAGGAGCGCTCACGGGCTCTCTACTGCAGATTTTCTGATGAGGCAAAATAGCTTGCCTTGCAATTGTAAGCATTTGAAGCCTTTGTGGAGTCGAGTAGCGCGGGCTACGTTCAGGCTCTCACAGACCTCTCTCGACCAGCAAATCTAGCATTCCCTAACTGTACTGTCTCAACTCCAGGGGTAAGAAAAGCAAGACGTGGTTACTCCCCTTTTGATATTAAAGGAAGCACATCTTGCCTTGGCAATGCTGCCCTTGCCCATGGCTATTGTTAAAGCATGTGGGATTGTCCGGCTCCAATCACACTACACGAAAATAGAGGGACCGACGCCCTCAGGTATTAGTACCAAGGTAGAGCAAAAGCTTGCTTGGCCTGTCTGGGGTTCCACCTTTTTGTTGCCTTTGATTGAACTGCAGAAAGACACCGTGATCCTTCCCGGCATGGAAGGCCTTTTTGGCATCAAAGCCAACCACGTGGCTGTCATCTCACAACTCAAGCCAGGGGTGGTGGAGCTTCACGCAGGCGCTGAGGTGGAGAAGTACTTTATCAGCGGAGGCTGGGCATACGTGCACCCTGATGGCATCACAGACATCCAGGCCTTGGAAATTGTGACCCTGGACCAGGTGGACCATGCAGCTGTCAAGGCTGCGCTGTCTGCAGCATCCAGTGCAACAGCCACAGACGATTACGATGCCGCTGTCAACCGCACTGCGCTGGATCTCTATTCTGCCCTTGACGCTGCGCTAGAGCAGAAGTCTTAGGTACAGGTGGTGCTTGTAGGTAGTATGTATGTATGTGTGTGCAAGGAAGGGATTGTGTTGCAGCACCGGACAGCCTTGTCCTGCTGTGTTCCCCTCTCGTGTCTTCTGCTGCAACCAACTTAGATCCACCATGTTTATTTGGTGACCCTGGCCTCTTTATTTCGCTTTCCAAGTTATTCTGCACCATAGACCTATATTTTCGCCCTTTAGGAGCTTATCATGTATCATGTTTCACATTTACCAGTATGCAGAAACGTGTCATGTACGGAGAGGCCTGCGGAATGGAATTAAGTGACTGGGAGGTAGGACCCCGTACACCACTAGGAAACTCACCTCGAATCATAGGATGCCACAAATAAGTCTCTGAAGCACCACCAACGTGCCTTATTCCCTAAGTGTCACACTCAATCGGTGGTAGTGACAATTCGTGTTACAAACAATTAGTTTAGGGTTCTTCAAATGAATTGTTGGGGAACGAGCCAAATCATAGCCCGCCCGTTGACACAGCATGGCCTCACCAAGATTGGTGGGCCGAGAAGGGTGACATAGTGTTAAATTGGCTGATTTCCTACATGGAAGACTTGCTACGACAAGTGGGAGCCAGGGCCTAAATTTAAAAGAGGGACCTGGGATGTGATGATAAGGCAATATGACAAGGCTACAAACGGCCAGAAAAAGCTCTTAAGACGGTAATTCCATAATCAAATGTGAACTCATCATACATAAGTTGGTTACGTGAGAGAACTTGGCACATGTTGGAGCATTGTGCAGGTCTTTGATAAACCGGAAATACACAAGGGCAGAATGCCGCCCAGGATGCAGCCATGGAGGCTGGACCAGGTGGGGGAAGCGTTATATGTGTACATGTGTACACTTCTTCACTGTAAAGGTGTATAGCTAATTGGAGGCTTTTCCAACAGTGATCTGTAAAGCTGGTTTGACTCCAGAATGCAACTCTAATTAAGGTAGCATAACATGCCACCCTGCCTATTGCCTTAGCTGTTAGAAAGAAAGACAAGTGCATCACAATGTTGTGCATTCTCCGCTCTGAAAGCCGCAGTCATGCTGGCTGCGTAGTCACTGCCGATTTCCAAATACCAAAACACACCTCAATTACTTAAAAAGCGATGCACTGCCTACCAAATTCCGTCGGATCAGCTACATAATACATCTATGGGTTACTGCTGGCTTACTATGGTTACTGATCCAGTAAGCTAGCTGGTACTCCAGTCGCTTTGTGACTTCTATCCTCCTTCTGGTACTCTGTTGGACCTCTCTGACTGGGCCTTTTTTGTCTGCCGGTAAAGGAGTTTTACGGTACTCAGTACCAAAGTGGCTTACTTTTCCTTAACTCTTAACTTCATGTGGGAGTGGTGTTCACTGCCTGCGTAGTTTCTTTTTTTCTAGCTGGCTTACCAAGCCGCTTTCCAAGTACCAAAACACCCCGGTTACTTAGGAGTAAGCGATGCACTGCCTACCAAATTCCGTTGGATCAGCCACATAATACATCTGTGGGTCACTAATGGCTTAATATGGTTACTAATCCAGTAAGCTAGCTGGCTTACCAGGCCGCTTTCTAAATTCTTTTGAATTTTAGTAGGGAAAAACGTTACTGATCGCATACCACTCGCCTTCCAAGTCGGTAACCCAGCCGCTAACCGCCCGCTTACTACCTTGGCAAAGCAACATGGATACTATGAACAAACAGACTGGAGTGGTAGTGCTGAGCAAAATCTGACAAAAGCATAAAAGTTAAAGGGTAATTGGGACCTTACTATACCACACTGTGTGGCACACAATATACGCAGGTCGGCCACTGCACCTTTCCTTCTCTGGACCGAAAAGTTAACTCTCAACCATCTGGTTGAGCTATTTGTAACCCGCAAAGTAAAAACCAGGAAATACTGTCTTGAATAGACTGACTTATCAAGCTTATTGAACGAAAAGAATGAAAAGAAATTAACTTGGCTTTAAAAACTCTATCACAAGAACTTTGTCACAAACATAAATTGGGCGTGACAGCTTATTCCATTTTCTTCGTTCGTCTGTGTAAATCTTGCGAGTTTTCTTTCCAAATTTTCAGATTAGTTGATGTGCTGAGTTTTACACTTTGCTATGACAGGGATTTTCTCTGACGGAAGCCTTTCATCACCTTGTTCTGGGTTTGAGGGATATGTTTGCTGGTCTTCAGTGCCCAGAGAACTGAAACATGCTAAGTCAGACAGTCCAATTTGCCACAGCTAATTTGCTGAATTTGATACCTGATGGCAGCAGCATCGACCTCGCCTTGTGGACTGCCCGAAAAAAAAAAAGCCAGACAAGGCACACACTACCCAAAATGCAGGGGTGCATCAGTGTTGCAATTGCATTTTAATTAGCTTATTCTACTTATTTTCATCATCGTCCTCACTGTCTGAGGCTCCAAAGCCAGCAATTACAGGGCCTCCCAGACCCCTGCCTCTTCCTGAAGGGCCCCCTCGCCCCCCACCAGCTCTAGATGGAATAGCCATATTTGATCTGCCTCTCCCTCCTATTCCTGCTGGACGGCTGCTCACTCCTGCACTGAAACTCATGCTCATGCCTGCGCCTGCAAACAGCACAGACCAGAAAGGAAATATTGCGTGTGTGCAGAGTGCAGAGCCTTCACCCCATAGAAGTACAGGAGCCCCCCCAATAACTTATTCCAGACTTCTCATAGGACACACACAATCACAGGCTCACATCCTGCACCAAATTCATTAAAAAAGGTGCCATAGGTCAACTCTGCGAGGACTTGTTAAATAATTAATTCAGAAACCGGTAAGAATGCACTCAACTACGTTCTGCTAAAAATATCAGGTTTTACCATTGTCGTCTATTATTAAAGTAAGATACAATGGCATTGATTATAGCAAGAATTTGATCAAGGCAGAAAGCAAGAGGCAGCCAACTGTATTTGGCAAGAGGGGTTGCTTGACAGGCTACCCTACAGTTAAATCCCAAGTACATCGTTGGCAAATGCGATGAGGGTATAAATCAACTTATATGTGTATAAAAATTCAGATTTGGGGTTCACCTAATGTGCAAACCTCATTGCCCAAGAAAAGATCCTGTGTGATGAATGAGAAGTCGCGACCAAAGACACAAATGGTAATACAAAATGGTATTCATACCTCCAACGGCCTCGTACATCGTGGAAATTTGATTGAGCTTACTAGGTACATGACAGTCACTAATCAAAGTACCCAGAAAGCAGGGATGAACTAAGCTTCTGCAGCTTGAGTCAGCGCTACCACTGAGCACATCTATTCACCGCCACACTATTTCAGCAAGTATTTTATCCATTTCATCCATCTAAAAACCTTATCCTACCTGCGCCTGGTGGTAGAGGGGCTGGGAGGGTCTGTCGTACAGGTTGGTGGGAGGGCAGAGGAGGTTGATCTGGTGGTAAGGGGGGGGGCAAGGTGTCAGGTAGAGGGGGGGCTAAAAACGGTGCCTGCTGCTGAGATGACGGGTGAGGTGGCATCCCTGCACCCCCACCTGCCTGACTACTCCAACTCCCTCCGCCACCTTCGCTATGCGCCGCTGCATCTGCTGCTCCTGTGGTTGAAGAGGTGGAGACTGATGATCCTGACTGCTGACGCGCGCGGTGTATCTGCTGTTGAAGCTTTGCCATCTCCTTGTTCATGGCTTTGGTTTCCCTCTTTGCCCGATCCTCTCGGGTGCGCTCACTCTGAAAATGAGCAACGAGTAAGTGCAAAGTTTGTAGGCCTGAGAGTGTGTGTACGTTCAGGGATGTTTGTACACACAGTTTCTTTTGCGCACAACAGATTTTGTACGCTAGAAACTGAATCGTCACAGCAATTTGACCAACCTCAATCTTGCGCATTTCTTGCAGCCGCTTCTTGTGGTGATGGTCGTAGCTGCTTAGATGCTGCTCAAACTCCATCGCTTTCTCGTACTGCTTGTGGCACACGTCGCAGTAAAACGTGCGCTTAAGCTCGGTGACCTCTTCTTTCACCTTTTGCTCCCATCCAGCTTGTGCCTGTAAAGCAGGTGCCAAAGACTTGCTTACCTGACGTAGAGTATATTGTACAGTTGTGCAAGTCTGATGTAAAACAAAAGGGCTGGGCTGTATACCAGGAGGACACCCTGTTGCTGCCTGAGTCTGAGCACAGCGCTGCAAAAATCCTAGGTCTCGCATCGACTTGGGAGGCTAACAAAAACGAAATGGAAAAGTTTCTTACGGACATCCCTGCACAAACAAACCATCCTCCAAACCCACCTCCCTCTTCCGCCTCCTCTCCTCATCCTCATCCGCCTGAATTTCACTTTCCATCCGCCTGCGCTCAATTAACTCTGCGTTTGTAAAGTGGCTATCTTCCTCCTGCGTTGCAGCAGCAAGGAAGGCGCTGTTCAATCGCACATCTCTGCATTGAAGTAGTGCAAGCATGCTAGGCTCTCATGGTGGGCACAACAATCCCAGTAGCTGTAAGCACAAAGAGGTCTGTAGCTCACATTAATTTTTTAGCGCCATACTAGGTGGGAAGGTGAAGAAGACAGCACGCTTGTGGATTCAAAGCAAGAAAAAGAAAGAGCTTTAGCTTTGCAACTAGGCAGCTGCTGTGTGCCAGGTGAAGGAACCAGGCAGCATACTTTGGTGCTTGACACCTAGTCAAAAACAGCTGTTTCCTTCCCAAGGGCATACATACCTCACACCTATGCACGCATATGCAAACTCATGAACACACGCACACCTGCACACACATACACACACCTGCTTTCCCACTCCAAGGCGAATGCCTGCATCTATGCCAGCTCTCACGGGCTCTACAATACCTGCGCACGAAGAATGGCACGTGGGAAGAGATGGTTTATTTTCACATTCTTTTTGCAAGACTAGCAGGTCAATGCTGCCTTGCAAGCAAATTTGAATCAACACTAGTAGATTGCTGGGCAACACATGCTCCAAATGCAATTGCATGTAAAACGGGTTGCCACAAGCACTAAAAATGTCTGCAGTTTCTACCTTGTGCCCATTCATCTTTTATACGGAATTGAAAAACACGTACCATTCCCGTTCCGCCCCAAACCTTTGCCCTTGCTCCAGCCCATTTTCTGCAGCAATCTGTATCCCACGTTTTCATCAGGGATCTCTGCAGGAAAGGCACGACGTAAGAGAAGTGAATCAACCTTCATGTTAAGGTGCTGACCACCCACTTTATTTAAATGACCAATACCCTGTTTAATACATCCTGTGCAAGTTGCAAAACTATAACTCTAAAAAAGCATGATTGCTGCGCCTCTGTCCCTATCTGCATGGATACTTTTTGAAGCTTTAACTTTCAAGGAAGTGAGCTTTACAGCACCACACAAAAAAATCTAGCCTGAAAAACCCTGTGTTTGTGTATTTGTATGTGTATGTGTAAGTATGTGTGTATGTTAGAGCGTGCGTGTGTGTGTATCCGCGTGTGTATCACCTGTGTGTGTGTCTGTGTCTGTATTATGGTGTGTGTGTGTGTGTGTGTGTATCGTGGTGTGCGTATGTGTGCGTGCCTGCAGCTGAGCATACAGACCTGTGTCTAGTCCGCTTGCAATGCTTGCAGCAGCGGATGCCTCTGCAGCATCCTCCCCAGGCTCGTGGAAATCTGCCCACGAGCCTCCACCCAACCCACGCGCTTGATCCTGAGTGTAGCGTGCTCACGCAATAGGCTTAGGCTAGCCACAGCAAATGTGCAAAGTGTTAGCTTGCGTTCCCACTCACGCATCTATTTGGATTTAGAAGTGCATATTGCTGCGGGCACATGCTTTCATAAAGGGGACCTTGAAGAATGATCATGCACTAATGAGCGTGTGTGAAGTTAGGAATATGGGAGAGCACACATTTTGTGTGCTTTATCCAAAGAAGCATCACATTTGCATGAAGCCAAGTGCACAAAGAGTAATCAGGAGCATTTATATAAGCACCTGTGTGTGTACGTGTGAGTGTGTGTGTGTGTGTGTGTGTGTGTGTGTGTGAGTATGTGTGCGTGCGTGCATGTGTGCATGTATGTATATGTGTGTGTGCGTGTGTGTGTGTGAGTGTGTGTGTGCATGTGTGTGTGCTTGTGTGAGTGTGTGTATGTGTATGTGTGTGTTTGTGTGTGTATTAGTATGTGTGTGTGTGTGTGTGTGTGTGTGTGTGTGTGTGTGTGTGTGTGTGTGTGTGTGTGTGTGTGAATATGTGAGTATGCATGTGTGCGTGTATAACACATAACTTACCTCCTGATAGGCATTGGTATGCTCTATCCCCCTCGGAGCAGCCCTGGGATCAACAATTTGAGGTGCCACCGTGAACCCGAGGCCCTCCATATTCTTACAAAAATTATATAGGTATATTATATAAGCGCCAACTGCCTCGCAATTTTGGCACCTTAAAACCCTCTACAAAAAGAAAAAGAATTATATCAATGGGGATCAGGAGGGCTGCAGGCTTGATTTGAAACCGTCTCCATGTGAGAGTCGAAAGGGTATGGACAAATTTGGCAGCGTAATTGACAGAATGAACATAAGGCTTAGAAGCAAGTTTCTTAACTTTTTGAGAATCAAGACCCAGCTCGTAACAAGGCTCCAGTGCGCACACGCGCATGTGATTGTTGTTGATGGTGCCACCCACTCCCAAAAGGATGTTGTGGAGGGTAACGGAAGCTCCTTGAAGGGTGGAGCAGAGGCCTTTATGCTGTTCCTGCGCGGCGAACAGCTGGTTTTGCGGTCTTGTGTCCTCACAATACATACTTGAACTCGATGAGGTGAATGTCACGTTGAAGGATGCTGAAATCATTGGGTCGGTGCTGTCTGGGGAAGGTGGATAGGTGGATCTGCTAATGGCTGGCGGTGCTGTTAAGGTGCTCCTGGTCTCCCTCAGCTGCCCCCTGCCACTTCTAAGAGCCCACCCCCCTTCATGGCTAGTCTGTTGCATTTTTGTTTTTGAGGACATGGGACCAGTACCGTCGTGTGACAGCATCCTGACGGCTGGAGGTAAACCTATTTTTGTCGAAGAAGCGAGGTGGCAAGAGCCACTTAAATAGAATTCTAGTTTCAGCTAAATCGGGAATCTGAAGGTTTTGCATAGCCAGCCGTTTGCTATACCTATATCCATGCAGACAGTGCAGGATCCTAGAGAGCCTGTCTTGCTGATGGCTTTGAAGATCATAATGCATGCTAAGTTGTGTCTTTCGGTGATCATATATCTTATTTGCGTGTGTTGGCATCCAGAAAGGATATGCAGGGTACTGTCTAGTTGAGGGCAGAGGGGGCAAGTTAGGCTTATTGAGCGTTTAAACCATACCGCATGCTTTTGGTCGTACAGGGTTCCTGTTCTGTACTTCATAATGATGCACTCGGTTTTAACAGGGACATAGGATGCTGTTAGGTAACTTACCTAAGTAAGCGTTGCTAGCGGCTCCATTGGCAGTGCCAATTTTGAAAAGGGTCTGGTAGTATTCATGGAAGTCTGTTATAGTATTGGCATTTCCTCGTTTGTGGAAAGGGTGCATGTGTGCTTGCAAGGCGTTAAGGTAATTGAATAGGTACCAAAGCCTTGAGGTAGGTGACTGGGCTGTGTTCGAGGATTCGGTGTTCTTCATATCCTTTTGCAAGCCAGTAGATGTTATAAAAGGGATTTCGGGCGGGCTGTTTTGATAGAGGTATCCCCAATGAATAAAAAACAGTTGGATCAGGAAGGTTCGTTGCGCTGTTCATAGGGTTTTGTTGAGAGTTGATAGCATTGAAATAGATATGGATAAAGCTCCTCTCGGTTTACACACTAGTACTATTCAGATTGGTGATGAGAAAGATGTTCAAGCCCTTATAGATTAGTTGGGATCTCTGTGCCATCCCTTCGCGACAGTTTAGTCGAAAATTAAAGGCAGCGCTATGTGGACAAACATGTGACTTGATTGCCGGCGGAGAGGGGTAAGAATGTAATAAGTTTAATGTATACATTATCATACGTATGATAATATCTGCCTCTTCTTCCTCATTCTCGGTATCCTCAGCGTGACAGTCCATTTTGACACCACATGAGACTCACCATTCCAGCAGATTTGTGAGGACTTATCACACACACTTTTGTTGTACCTTTGGGGAGTGCTCCTGGCTGATGGGATGACAGAAATAGATGTCACATATCAAGTCTGTGTTGCCTCTCTACCTTCACTTGGACATTTCCAGCAAACTCAGCCCTCAGCCGCGCAGCCACTTCCTTGCCTTTGCCTTTTTTGCCACAACTTCCTGGTCCAAAGAATGCGTCATAACTGGAATAGAAGGCCTTATGAGCTCAGGAAGTGCCTAGCCCCTTTCCCTAGATTTTCTAGCTCCTTTTTTGGATTGGTTGCAGGCTTTTTTCCAAGCTTCCGCTCAGATGCCCCCCAGAGGCATATATAGCGATGTGACCTTACCTTACATGCCCAAAACGCACAGATGACGCTACACGCAGGAGCCTAGCAGTCCCACTTTTTGATTGATGGCTTAATCTTCCTCTACACTTCGTTTCTATCCACATTCTACACATCTAGAATTAGCTAAGATAACCTCTGTAGAAAGGTATTCTTGGACCTTGGAAGTTCATGAGGCTTCAGGTTCATAGGATTGTGGTAAAGCATGAGATACAGAGACCTTTTTTGAAGGAATGTTAAACACTCTGCGTGTGTTTGCTCCTTCGAGCTCTGAATTTCTTCCTTTCTTAACTTGTCATCACAGTATCACTGATTTTGAGATCAATGCACTCCTGAATCAAGACTCATACAGACTCCTCAAGCTTGTGTCAGATTTAGTTTCAATTTTCGACGCTGGTTGATTTTGTTTCACCAGCCAATTGCCATCAGCCAGAGACTCGGGCTGTAGGCCAACCTTGTAACCCTTGTAAGCCTCAGGTTTATAGGATTGTGGTAAAGGTGTGGAGGTTGGTGCGAGCTCCTTGTAGAAATTACAGGAATCTTGCCCTGCCGCAGCGGCTGGAATTCCGCAGTTTATTGGATGATGCCATTACCAGTAGCTGTATCAGTCAAAGTACAAGACAGCTAGAGCCACCGATACAACTGGCTTCGCCAGTGGAGATCACGGAAAAGTACTCAATCGCCAACAGACCAAACTAACTTGAACCAAACATT